>Ga0210057_1000369_pt1 | contig 75411 bp, 58 predicted proteins | sample CryGeyCG2114_010_2_FD_183968 | JGI IMG/M metagenome (GOLD analysis project Ga0210057, IMG submission 183968) | Groundwater microbial communities from aquifer - Crystal Geyser CG10_big_fil_rev_8/21/14_0.10 (SPAdes) (version 2) | ecosystem: Environmental > Aquatic > Deep subsurface > Groundwater ... | reverse complement strand
ACCGCATCCTTTACTGGAATGATGCCGGAGGCTCTGTTGCATGGCTTGATCTGGGTACCAACCTCTCCATCACCGGTGGCGTACTCAATGCTTCCGGCAGCGGGGGAGGCGGAGGATCATTCTGGGCCTCATCCTCCAATGACTTGATAGTTTACCCAAATCCATCCACATATATTGTGACTGTAGGAAGAACTACAACTTCTACCGAAGATTCCAAATTTGAAGTCCTCGGCAACTCTGTCTTCACCGGTTCTGTCACCACCACCAACTACCTCGTCCTCGGCACGACCAATCCAACCTTCAACCTCCAGGCAGGCGATCTTTTGGTCAATGGAGAAATCTTTGCACAGACCAACGCCAGAATCTCCACTGTGAATGCCTCCACTACTGTGACCGATTCTCTGACTGTGGGATCGGATAGCGCTATCACTGATATAACCGGAGATGGGCTTACAGTTACCGGTAACGCGCTTTCTGTTGTCACCGGATCCAACTTCTCTCCTTTTAACACTTACGCAAACGATATCATCGCTCCGACCAACACCTCCGCTTCACTGGCGGTTGGGGGCACTGACAATACCGCTCCGTTCTACGTCACTTCCGCAGGACTTGCTTCTACGACTAACTTAACCGTTTCCGGCAACGCCACTACCTCCGGCTATTTGGTTGTAGGGACTACCACACCTGTAAGCAACCTATCAAACGGAACTGTCGCAGTAGCTGCAGGATCGGTGAATAACCCGACGCTTACTTTTGCCGCCGACACGGACACAGGGTTTTATAACAGCGGCAGTAATATAGTATCTTTCAGCGCGGGCGGTGTTGAAAGCATTATTCTAAAAAGCAATTTTGTTCACATTGGACCAGGCGGATCAGGTACTGACTTATTAGTAGGGGCTTTAACCACAAGTCCTAGGATAGAGGGATCCCCGGATGAAACTCTTCCGGCTTATTCCTTTGTAACTGATACTGATTCCGGCTTATATTCTTACAGCGGGGATATTCTGGGCTTTTCAACCGGCGCAGTAACCAGATTTTTAATCGGCACCGCTTCTTCCACGTTAACGACTAACCTCATTGTCGCCGGCAATGCCACCTCCACCGGCACCTTGGTCGTCGGCACCGCCAACCCAACCGGGAACTTCGGTATTGCCGGAGACTTCTGGGCAGGACGTGCTACCACGACCAACCTGGCGGTTTCTAGCTTGGCAGTAGGTGAATGTTTGCAAGCCGGCACTGGCGGCGTCATTACCACTTCCGGCAGTGCTTGTGGTAGCGGTTCTGGTTCTACCAACATCTGGAATTCTTACCTTGGCAATGGCCTTGCTGTAGTCTCTCCGACCAATACTGCAGCTGCACTCGCCATCGGCTCGACCGCTACAGCGACTGCTGCTTTCTATGTTGATCCGACTAACAGCATCGCTACGACGTCTGTTGCCGGTTATTTCCGAGTATCAACAACAACCGGTTCAATTGCAACGCCGTCATTCTTTGTCGATGCTTATAGAGGCTTGGTTGGTATAAATACATCCACTCCACAATACGAACTCGTAGTACAAAAATCCGGTCACCCAGGTGATTTGAGCGCACTCTTGAGAGTTACAGAAGATGCCGATTCTAATTTCGACATCAATGTTGCTGACAGTGGTACAAACTTACAGGCCTCAGAAAATTTGAGCTTTAGTACTGGAAGTATTACGAGAGCAACTCTCGATACAAGTGGTAATTTTAATTTCACTCTAGGTGGGACTGACAATCTTACCCTCACCACCGCCGGACTTGCGTCCACGACCAGACTCACAGTTGCTACTGCCGCAACCTCGACTTCACTTGTCTTAGGTGTAACTAACAATCCAACCATCAACCTCATCGACGGTGACCTCTGGGCAGGACGTGCCACCACCACCAACCTGGCGGTTTCTAGCTTGGCAGTAGGTGAATGTCTCCAAGCCGGCACCGGCGGCGTCATCACCACCTCCGGCAGCGCTTGTGGCTCTGGCGGTAGTCTTACTAACATCTGGAATTCTTATGACCAGCAGGGTCTGACTGTTATTGCCCCAACCAACACGAGCGCCTCACTAGTCGTCGGCGCCCAATCCACCACCACTGCTCCGTTTGCCGTTGACTACACCGGACGGGCATCAACAACAGAACTTTTTGTCACTGGAAGTGCGACAACGACCGGTAGCCAACAGGTGAATGGTGACTTCCGAATTAGTACCAACGGCAGTTCGAGCAGTAATCCTCGAACAGGAGCCTTTGTAGATTTATCTACCGGCGAAGCTGCTCGTTTCCAATTTGGCGATCCTTACACAGCCTTCCAGTCCGGCCATTCTCAATCAATGCAGATCTATTCCTACTGGGGCTTAGAGCTTATTGGTGACAGGCAAGCGGCTAACAGTCCAAGCTTCCAAAATATCAATGGTACTGCTTTGACGGTAACGGGAACCAGGGCGGCTCAAAGAATTTTACAGCTCTCGGGAACCAGCGGACAGACCGGAGATTATATTGATGTATCTAGCACATCCGCCGGCACCGGCGACATCTTTACCATCAAAGCATCCGGTAACATCGGCGTCTCAACCTCTACTCCACAGGCCAGATTATCGGTTGCTCCTTCAGTTGGTTCGCTAACTGACAGCGGTACGCTACTCTTCCAAGTGGCTTCTTCTACCAACGCTGAAGTACTCAACCGCTTTACCGTTGACCTCGCTGGCAACGCTACAACTTCTGGAGCTCTCGTTGTCGGTACTGCTAACCCGACAGTAAACCTGATCGCAGGAGATATCTGGGCAGGACGTGCCACCACTACAAACCTGGCTGTAACCGATCTTGCAGTAGGAGAATGTTTGCAAGCCGGCACTGGCGGTGTTATCACGACCTCAGGCAGCGCTTGCGGCAGTGGCGGTAGTCTTACTAACATCTGGAATTCTTATGACCAGCAAGGTTTGACTGTTATCGCTCCAACCAACACGGCAGCCTCACTAGTTATCGGCGCGCAGAGCACTACCACCGCTCCGTTTGCTGTGGACTACGCAGGGCGCGCTTCTACTACAGAATTATTTGTAACAGGCAGCGCAACTACGACAGGGGCATTTACAGCAGGTAATACACTGTTTGTCAGAAAAGACTCCAGCAGAGTTGGTGTAGGCGTTTCTAATCCAACAGCGACCTTGCATGTACAAGCCGCAAACAATGAACCGGCATTCCTTCTAACCATAAGTGACCTAGCTGGTGATGCGATCACGTGGACTGCCAGCGATTCTGGCACACTTGATTCTGATCTTCTGCAGGCAAGTTTCACTACAACCAATAGCGCCGGAATACACAATCTTTTAGATTTCGCTTTCACTAATAATTCAGTCGGCGGTACTTACAATATTGCTCGCTTGACATCCTCAGCATCAGGTACGACTGACAACGGTATTCTTATCAGCGGGGCAATGACCGATGCTATAGATATTTCAGATAGTAGTATCGGGACAGGTATCAATCTTGGCAGTAACGATATACAAGGTACATTAAGCGTGTTCAGCGGCTCTGGTACTTTAGGACTTGCGACTACCACACCGGGTGGAACTTATGGCGAAGTGCTCACTGTAGTTGGCGGGGCTTTCATAAATGGTAACGCCTCCACTTCAGGTTACTTGGTTGTTGGTACAAGCACTCCTTCGATCAGTCTTCAGAATGGCGACCTCTGGGCAGGACGTGCCACCACCACCAACCTTGCAGTCTCCGGTCTTGTATCAGGAGAATGTTTGCAAGCCGGCACTGGCGGAGTCATCACCACCTCCGGCAGCGCTTGCGGCTCTGGTTCTGGTGGCACTAACATTTGGAATACTTACCTCGGTAATGGCCTTGCAGTTATCTCTCCGACCAATACCGCTGCAGCCCTGGCCATCGGCTCCAACGCCACCGCCACAGCTGCCTTCTATGTTGATCCGACGAACAGTATTGCAACTACTACAGCCGTAGGTTACTTCCAGGTCGCTACGTCTAGCGGTTCCATTGCAACTCCGGCTTTGTTCGTAGACGGCGGGACCGGACGAGTTGGTATTGGTACTTCTACCCCAGCCCACGAATTAGTTGTAGTGAATTCCATCGAAGGAGACCTACAGACTAGATTGTACGTGAATTACAATGAAACAGAAAAATTCTACATTGATTCATCTGACGGAGGAGTTAGCTTGGGGACTGAGACGTCATCTCCACTCGACTTTGTAACAGGTGGCATCGGCAGAGCCAACTTTGACACCTCTGGTAATTTCAATTTATATATTGGTGGCCTAGGTAACACACTAACTCTTACCACAGCAGGACTCGCTTCTACCACCAGGTTAACTGTTGCGACTGCAGCAACCTCCACTTCACTAGTCTTGGGTGTAACCAACAACCCAACCATCAACCTCATCGACGGCGACCTCTGGGCAGGTCGTGCTACCACCACCAACCTGGCTGTAACTGATCTTGCAGTAGGCGAATGTTTGCAGGCCGGTACTGGCGGCGTCATTACCACTTCCGGCAGTGCTTGCGGCTCAGGCTCTGGTGGATCTAATATGTGGAATACTTACTTTCAACAAGGTCTTCACGTCATCGCTCCAACTAACACACTGGCAAGTATCTCTGTCGGTGCGCAGAGCACCACCACCGCTCCGTTTGCCGTTGACTACACCGGACGGGCTTCTTCAACCGAATTATATGTAACTGGTAGAGCTACCACTACCGGATCGGTTGCTCTTTCCGATACTTTGTTTACCTTCGCAGACACTGATAGGGTCGGTATTGGTACCCAAGCCCCTTCATCAACCCTCACGGTCTTCGGTTCGACTACCGAATCTGGTGCTTCTGCTATCGCCGGTACTTTCTCCAATCTCAATCTCAATAACTCTACCGCTTCGGGCTTCCAGTTCGGTAACCGCACGATTGCTAACGTTGTCGGTACAGTCGCTGGTACCGAGGTTGGAGAGTTTATCCGCATGATCGACAACACCGCGCTTACCAACACCGTGCGTGGTATGGAAATCCAGGCTTACTCCGGTAGCAACACTTCCGGAGTGAATACCGGCTTGATCGCCTTTGGTAAGACTTTCGGTGTCCAAGGTATTACCACTGGGACTGCCGGCGGTACACTAGAACCAGCTGGCCTGTACGGCGAAAACCAAGGCGACACTCAAGGTAATGCCCTTCGTCTCTACACATCCTCAATGACGACCGCAACTTCACTCGCTCAATTTTTCCAGGAGTCCTCAACCTTCTCCGGAACCGGTTTGCTAATGAACTTTGGTAAAGGCGGTGGTTCATTTACCGGCAACTTCCTCAATTTACAAAACAATGACACAACCAAGTTTATTGTAAAATCCGACGGCAAGACCGGTATTGCCACCTCCACTCCGAGCCACGAATTGGTTGTAGTAGGCGGCGTCTGTGTGGACGATGATTCTGGAGAAGCCTCCTGCGGCTCTCGAACTATTGCAAACGGCGCTATCGAAGCAGACGGTTCTATTACCCAGAATGCTTTCGACTTGGCTGAAATTTATGCCTCTGACGGAAGCCTAGTCCCTGGTGAAGTTGTCAGAATCAACACTGCATCTTCCACTGACCGTTTCTACAATGGCGCCGATGGTGACCTTGCAGTGGTAGAAAAAGCGACACAAGGTTATGACGATCAAATCATCGGCGTGGTCTCCACTGACCCAGGATTTATCATGGGTTGGACGAGGGGTTCCACCGATGTTCCAGTCGCTCTCGAAGGACGTGTACCGGTGAAGGTCACTGACGAAAATGGTCCGATCGCAAGTGGCGACGCATTGGCCGCTTCAGCAAAACATCCTGGCTACGCTATGAAAGCGACTCGTTCGGGCAAAATAATCGGTTATGCCATCAGCGGTTTTGCGCCATCTGCCACGACCAGCACCAGCACTTTGCAGACAGTTTCAAAAGGTTCGGTCGAAGTCTTCCTTAAAGTCGGCTGGGAGACTATTGGAAACACCAACCAAGGCAAGATTGTTTTGACAGACGATAGCGGTCGCAATGAGATAATAGTTGCTACTTCCTCAGCTTCACTACTCATCAACCAAAATTCAAACATCCAATCCGGCAGCGGCACATCGAGTATCGCCAACCTCCTGCAAGTCCAGTCAGGCGGTGTGGATCGGTTCCTTATCGGATCTTCCGGTAATGTCGCGGTCCAGGCAGAACTTAACTGTGACGTACTTGCGACCTCGACCTGCAGTAATCTCTTCGTAGTTGCTAACAACGGTAGTGAGTTCTTCACAATCTCCGCAACCGGTAGTGCAACATTTGCCTACGACCTTGAAGTGAAGGGGAGTCTTGCGGTGCGTCAGCACATCCATGTCGGATCCGACGTCGCCGGACAAATTATCATGCCGGCCACTTACACCGCAACGACCACATACTTCTCAGTTCCTTACAGCAAGACTCCGATTGTGACCTTGACGGCTAATGGACGTGTCGGTAGCGAGTATTGGGTTGAGAATATCAAAGCCAGCGAACTTGATCCGGCGACGACCTCCGAGGATTACATCGGTTTCCGTGTGAACATCGAAGTCTCTGTCGATCATCCGATTGTCTTCAACTACATTGTAGTCGAGACCGAGGAGAAGGTGGCGCCGCTGGAAGTACTCGATGCATCAAGGAATGTAACAACACAAACTTCAATTCCGGTCACTACCGGAGGAGGTTCATCCTCTCCTTCCGGTGGACCGGGTAATGACGCAGGTAACGGTAATGGCGGGGGAGCAAGCGACGGTCAGGTTAGCGGAGCCACCACCGATACTACGACTCAGACGACCGACACTTCCACCACCCCGGCAGATACGACTACATCGCCAACTGATACCTCTACCGAGAGCATAGATTCAACAACCACAGATACTCTACCTACTACTGATACAACTACGCAAAGCACTACTGACACAACGACCGTCGATACATCGACCTCTTCCGCCACCGACCCCGCAGCGGGGGATGGAACAGCAAACTAGAATCTCTGCAGAAGGTGCCCTTCTACACTTCTACAATCATGAAAAATAGAGATTACAAAAATTTTGCCGAAGGTCAGCACTATCATGTATTCAATCGGGGGAATGGTAAGCAAAAAATATTTCTAGACGATGAAGATTATCAGAATTTTCTCTACCTGCTTAGAGAAAGCCTCGGGTTGCTAGACAGCAGAAGGGCACCTTCTGCATTGCGTCAGGGGCGATATCAAAGGAAGCAACTTCCCGAAAATTCTTTTACTCTCATCTGTTATTGTCTAATGCCGAACCATTTCCATTTAGTGATTAGGCAGAATAGAGAAATACCCGTCAGCAAACTGATCTTAAAAATTTGTACCAGCTATTCCAAAAGGTTTAACAAAAAATATGACAGAGTCGGTCATTTATTCGGAGTCCAGTTCAAGGCCGTAACCGTGAATTCTGATTCGCAGTTATTATGGTTGTCTGCTTATATCCACCAGAATCCAAAAGTCGCGAATATCAGCAGTCTGAACGACTATCAATGGAGTAGTTACCCTGATTACATCGGGCAAAGACAGGAAACGCTATGTGCAAGGGAAAATATTCTTGGACAGTTTAAAGAATTGAAATTGTATCAAGATTTTGTAGAGGAGAGCTATGTGAAAATTAAGGAACGAAAGGATTTGGAGAAGATTTTGTTGGATTAAATTTTAGTTGCAGAAGGTGCCCTTCTACAAAGCTTGCAAAAATACTCAGACCATGATATAATAGATATATAAAGTTTCAGAATAGAAACAAAAATAAAAACAAAATTCAATACTAAATGACGGAAAACGAAGCTTTTTCTCAAAGCGCGTCAGTTTTTTCACACGATAAACAGGGCAAATTTGTCCAAAATCGTGGTTTTCTACATGTAGTTAAAAATATTTTTGCATGGTCGGCTCTTGTAGCCATTGTGCTTTTTGATTTTGCTCCGGCGATTGCGCAGGCCACAGCTCCCGGTTTCGAGCCGATTTTAGACCAGGATTATAGCTGGGGAGTTTTGGCTATGAATACTGACAAATCCGTATATCGCCCGGGAGAAAAGGGAGAGATTTACCTAGCTGTTCTTGATCATGAAGGTAAAATGGTCTGTGATGCGGATTTAAAACTGCGTTTAACCAATCTGTCCAACGGTCAGTACACCGACTTAAGCACTGCTTATGGTAGTATTCAGGTTATCGATGAATGTCAGAGCAAAGAGTTTTCAGCCGGCACGGACTTCTTGGCGGAAACAGAGTTTTTGAGCGAAGGAATCTACCGCATTGAGCTGGTAGCCCAGACTGACAGGGGCGCCAGGAGGATAGTGACTTATACAGAAGTTACTTCCGCAGAGGTGCCATTTGTAATCAAGCGCTCCGCGCCGACGAGAGTGTTTCCTTTTTCTGAATACAAAATGACCATGGAGATTACCGCGGCAGAGGATTTTACCGGACGGGTTTACGACCGAGTGCCGGAGGGTTTTGCGATTAGTGATGTTCGCAGTATGGAAACCATCACCTTGGCTGACGGGCGTAAGCAAGCGACTATGCGTATCGGAGTTGGAGAAGGTCAGATTGCCAGCCTCGATGGATTTCAGATGGTTCCTTTTGAGGCTACGATGAAGGCCGGGGAAACAGCAACTTTCTCCTACAAATTCACTCCGCCTACAATAAGTCCGTATTTTTATGAGCTGGGGCCGATAAATTTTTACGACGGGTCAAGTGATGATCACTATGCCTTGTCGGCGGAAGAGCGGGTCAGATTTACCGAGCCGCGAACTTGGCAAATTGCGGTTGATGATTTCTACGGACTGCACCCGTCGTCAGGGGATGGAACAACGACCGGATGGACCTCGACGGCCGGTAGTTTTTATTCGGTGATCGACGAAGAGGTCGAGACCCCCAATGACGCTGATTATATCTCCGGGCCGAATGTTTCCGACAGTCAGATGTATGTGTTGCTTTCTGATCCACCGGCGGATTTTGACTCGGCTACGGCTGTCAACATCAAGGCGCGCCATATCAAAGTCACAAACGGCAACGATCCTATCGGAATGTACTACTCGGTGGTAGAGTCCAATGAAAGCACGGCGATTACGGCTGAAGCCGGTTTTGCCGCCATCGGAACAACGTGGACCACAACAGCTTCATCAACCGTGTCAGTAACCGGTACCAACACCAAAGCCAACTGGACGAGCGCCCGGCTTATGATCAGACAGGACTGGACAAAAAGCGGAGGTACCGATGGCTCAACATATGGACGGGTAAGCGCGGTAGAAGTCAACCTGACTTATACCCCGACCGAGGCGACCGAAGATTTGCAGACCAAGTATTACCGTTGGCGCAATGACGACGGCAATGAAACCGGCGCGAGCTGGGAGCACCCCGAAGACAGTTCTAACAGCGGGAAAGAACTTGATCCACTGCGGTTGCGTTTTAGTATTTCAAATGGTGGAACATTAAGTACGACCACTTATCTACGTATCCAATATGGCGTTTTGTCCACGACTTGCGGCGCCATCGGTACTTGGGTAGATATTCCTACCTCGGCGACCAGCCAGGCTTTTGAAATGGTAGACTCGAGCTACTTTACTGACGGCGATGCAACAACTAACCAGTTGACCGCCGGCAACACTACTTTTACGGCCGGTAAAATGAAAGATACCTCAAATACTACTGCTAGTATAACTCTGGGTACAACCAATTACACGGAAGTGGAGTACGCTTTTGAGGGAACAAATAATATTAATACCGGGACGACATATTGTTTCCGGCTGACCAATCAGGGCTCTGCTACCAAGTTTACTTACTCAAAATATCCTCAAATCACCATGTATGACGGATATGTCATTGCATCACCTAACGGAGATTACAGTACTAGCGGTTGGACCACCGCGACCGGCACGACGAATTATTATACCCAGATTTACGACCGGCCGGATTTTTCTGATGATGACACTACTTATGTGCAGGGGCCCAATGGCTCGAGCGGTACAATGATGGTCTCACTGTCGAATATGCCTGCTGATTTTGCCAGTTCCAGCTCGGTGATCATCAAAGCCAAGCACAAAGAGGTGAGTGACGGCGATGATACTATCACGATGCAGTACAGGGTTTACCAATCGGATGGAACTACGCCGCTGACCGCTGAAACTACATTTTCCACTCTCACTGCAAACAGCTATCGCTTGGACTCGGAGACTGTTACAGTTACCGGTACCAACAGCGAAACTGTATGGAACGGAGCGCTTTTACAGATCAGTCAAACTTATACCCGATCTGGGCCGGCTGACACGACGTCTCAGGGCCGTGTGACTTCCGTAGAAGTTATAATAATTTATATTCCAGTAATAAATACCTTTGGTGGTACCGTCTATGCAAGCGAAGGAGGGTCAAATGTCGGCTCGGGTGTAGATGTAAACATCTTGGTAGACGGAGCAACCACAACTTCGGCAACAACCAATGCTAGCGGAGTTTGGTCAGCGACGATGTCCAGCGTCGGTTCCGGACAGATCTTAACATTTTATATTGATGATCATGCTACATACGAAGGAGTTACAGTGATGATATCGGATGGAGCTGATAAAAGCGATATCCATCTCTATGCCGGGGTAGTAGCAGTGCGGGATGAGGAAGGCGCTGGTTTTAATAATGTCAATTTGAGTACTACCGATAATGGAGATACGGATATTAAATACACTGTGAGCGGCGTCAATGACGATTTAACCGTAAACTCAGGGTTTGAGCTGCATGTCTGGGACGGAACAAATTTTTATATGACCGGCGGAGGACTGACTACTCAAGGTTCCGCCAATTTGCATATTGGGGCAAATGCGACTGCAAGGTTCTCTGCTGGCTTATCATCTTCAGTGGTTGATGGTGATATAGTTATGGAAACTAATTCAACAGCGGTGATCGATGATGATATCACCGTTAATGGTGGAAGTGTAAACGCTTCAGGTTTGGGCAATATTCGCTACACAGCCGGTGAGACAGGAGGTCAATTGACCATGGCTGGGACCGGATCGGTTATAGATTCGGCTGGAGCATCAACAACTGTTTACAGTTTGGTTGTGGCTTCAGCAGCAAATATTACATTTGCCTCAACCACCGTTGCTACGACCGTAACAGGAAATGGAGTGATCAATCATATTGAAGGAACTTTTACTGTTAATGGAACGACTTTTGGAGGGGATTCTAATTGGACATTTACAAATTTGGTTTTTGGTGGCGCCGCGACTTCTACCGGTACCGGTAGCATAACCGCGACTTCTACGCTGACCGTCAGCAGCGGAGCGTCTCTGGGTATGGGAGGAAAAACCTGGTCACTCTCTGGTTCAACTCCGATCAGCAATAGCGGTACTATAAATGTTGCGACTTCTACGATATCCTACGAACAAACTTCTGGCACTTTATCCCTAAGTACTATCACTTCGTATTACAACCTTCAATTTGCTCCAGCATCCGGCTCGGCAACTTTTGAATTGGTTGGTGCGGCGGCAAACTGGTACGACAATAGTTGGGGTTACCGCAAGCCAATCGAGATTGACTACACCAAAGTCACCGGCGCTTCCGGCCATAGCAACTTCCCTATGCTTTTTTCCGTCACTGACTCGAGCCTGAAGAGTACTGGCAATGGCGGTAATGTCGCTTCTACGACAGCCGGCGACATAGTTTTCGTCGACTGGGACGGCAACAAAATGGATCACGAAGTCGAAAGCTATGACGCTACGACCGGGGCATTCAACGCCTGGGTGAGGATGCCGTTTCTCTCCTCGACTTCCACTTACAGCATTTACATTTATTACGGTAACGCGTCAGCGTCATATCAACCCACCAACGAATCGGTCTGGGATTCCAACTACCTAGGCGTCTGGCACCTCAACAATACAGCATCTACTACCGACTCTATTCGTGATTCCACCTCATACAATCATGACGGTTTGCCGGAGAGTCCGACTACGACCTCTGGCCGCATTGACGGGGCTTGGGAGTTTGACGGGCTTGATGACAGGATCATGGTTACTGATACAGTACAGCTTGATAATGTTTCGAGCGCCTTTTCAACCGAGGCGTGGGTTTACGACAGTGATCCGCACGACCAAGCCTCTGACGACGACCGGGTGATCATATCCAAAGGAGACCTCGGCAACTCGGCCAACACTACTTTCAGGCACAGAATTGTAAATTTGAGCGGAGCCAAGCGGCAAGCTCTTTTGATAGGAGATGGGGCCACTAGTCAAGAGGTCTTGGCAACCGCTGGAACGTTTGGTTTTCAGACTTGGACTCATTTGGTTGCTACTTATGACGGCACTAATATCAATCTTTACCGGAATGGAGCAAGCGATGTTACACAAACAGCACGAACCATCGGGACGCCGTTGAAAGACTCTGCGAATCTTCCTATCGGTGGACAGTCCGAAGCGGACTGCAGTCCTTCGTTCTATTCATGTTGGAAGGGGAAACTGGATGAGGTCAGGCTTTCAAAAGTCGCTCGATCCGGTGATTGGGTCACGACGCAGTACGCCAATATGAGCGCAACTTCAACTTTCTACACTGTCCAAACTGAAGAACAGCCTGGCGCAGGCGCCTTCGTTGTAGCCAACAATTTGATTTTAGGGGGAGCGGGCGCGGCAACTCTGGATGTAGACACCAATGATCCGGTGCTTGATGTCAATGGCAGCGTCACTATCGGGTCAGGGGATACTTTGAGCGCCTCAGCCTCAGCCACGACCACCGTAGCGGGAAATTTCACCAACTCCGGGACTTTCACTCATAACAACGGCACCATCAAGTTCGACGGCAGTTCTAACGCTACCTCTACAATCTCTGGCGCGACAACTTTCTACAATTTTTTTGCTACTTCCACCAGTCACCATCTGGCTTTCGGTAACGGAGCTGAATACACTTTTGCCTCCGGCGGCACTTTCACCGTACTAGGGGAATCAGGCGCGCAGCTAAATATTTATTCCGATTCTTATGGCTCACAATGGACGATAAATGTTCAAGGCACAGCTTATGTGACTTATGCCAATGTTCGCGATGGCGCTTGTAACGCCGGCAGTAGTACCATAGATTTGTCGGATGATACTTCGACTGATTCTGGCAACAACGGCAGCTGTTGGGGATTCTCGGCTTCAGCTGCAGTGCTCTACGTGCTGGCGGATCAGACCTTTGACTACGCACAGGCCACGACAACGATTTCCACAATTACAGTAAACGACCCGAGCGGCAGCAATATCACCACCGGCAATGATATTCGCATTAGAATCGCTCCGCAGTTCAACATGGTCTGGAATATGGACGATACTGCCGCGACTATCGGGGGCAGTGCTTCTGGTAAAGCATCGGCAACAGTGTCTTTCCCTGACAGTAAAACCCTGCTCGTTGACGTTACTACAAATTTCAGCGCCAATGATAGCATTACAATCTCTAATCTTGGCTTTTCGCAGTTCGATGGGGTGGAATCGGCTTCAAACACGGTTTTTAGGCTATACACGGGAGGAGCGGCTGATGCGGATATTGATGACACCGCGACCAGTACGGCAACTATCAAAGGTACGGTAACGCTTGCCGATCATGATACCTCTCAAGAGTCCGACGCTTTGACAGTAAATACTTCCGGCACGGGGATTGAAGCCTTTGCCTTCAGCCTTACGCCAAATGGCGAAAAAGCATCTTCTACCCTGACCATCAACTACTCCAGTACAGGAGGCGGCATTGTCCAGGGTGATTTGAGCAGCGCCAAGATTTTCTGGGATGAAAACGGCGATGGAGCACTCAGTGGCGAGGGGGTTCAGCTCTGGGGCGACGGTAGTATCGGCGCTTCCAGCATTGCTTTTACTTCCACTTCAACCGCGACATCTTCGGCGAATTATATCATGACGATCAATATCGCCAATTTGCTCGCCGGAGATGATATTACATTTTCACTGGGCACGAGCAATGTTTATTCCGTGGGCACAACATCTGTGACCTACGCATCACCGCTCACGGTTTCCGGCTCTATCACAGACTCCACCCACACTGAAAACAACGACAACGTGGCGCAGAAATCATGGAGATGGGTCAATGATGACGGTGCTACTATAGCCGCCAATACCGCGGCAGCGACGGCCGGCTCTCCTCTTACTTCGGTGAAAAAAGGCCAGCGGCAAGAAGTGCGTTTCCAAGTCGATAATACCGGAGCCTCACCAACCACTACCCCAACTTACTACCTGCAATTTGCGACTTCAGAGTCGGGACCTTGGACCGATGTCGGAGTGGAAACAGCCATCCGATACACTTCAGGGTTATCCGGTGCCAACAATGCGGCTATAACTTCTGCTGTGGCATCAACCACGGCCTACAGTTTCGTCAACGGTACCTGGCACGAAGCTACAAACGTTACCAATGGTACGGTTTCGCTTGATAACAATGAATATTCGGAAGTCGCATTCATGATTGATACTTTCTATGCGGCTGAAAACACCACGTATTTCTTGCGCCTGCAGGCAAATGACGGAAGCACCTCTCAAGCTCTCGACAGCTACTCTGCCTATCCTCACCTCACCACTGTCTCTAGTGCAAACAATACTCTGCGCTACTCCAAGGATGCGCAGGCAGCTTTTAGCAACTCAACTTCCAGTTTGGTTTACTACTTCGATGCCTCTGACTATTCAAAAGTTTCCGTATCCGACAATACTTACGCCACCACCACAGCTTCTTCCAATATCCCGCAGATGATCTTCGCTACGCGCACTGACGCGCCGGGTAGGAGAGCAAAAATTTCTTGGGAAGGGCGAAGCACTGTCGCGCCGGCGACATCGAACGTGCACTTGGATGCTTACCGACTTGGAAGTTTAAATTCTTGGACAAGCACCAGTACCAATTCCAGCAACGGAGCTGATAGCGATTTCACTCTGACCAATACCATAGATTCCAATGTCTCTGAATATTATGAATTCCGAGATGGCGGCTATTGGTATTATTTCCGCATTTCACAAGATTCGTCCTCAGGATCATTGCAGACAGACAATATATCAGTTACTTTTTCTGACTTCCCCTCTGCAACTTCCACAGCCGACCAGACTTTCACAACCTCTGACGGTACAACAGCCATTTCACCGATTACCATTACCGAGGGCGGAGCTCCGGCTATCAAAGCGGCCAATGATATCAAGGTGACAATTCCCGCAGGCTCTGGTCTTGAGTGGGACACGGGCGACTCTACGCCGTCTTTCTCCGGCACCGCTTCTGGTAAGGTTGGCAGTGTACTGTATACGGACAGCAATAAGAGCTTGGTTATTGATGTGACAGAAGATTTTGCCGCGGGGGACACACTTATTATTGACGGGCTTTCTTATACTAGCTTCACCGCATCGCCGGTTGATAACCTGGAAATTTATGTTGATGGCTATAGTACAGATACTGTTGCTGATCAAACCGACTCCAAGACTATCGGCGTCCGCGGCACGTCTGATGTTGCCGAGCCAACTACCGCCGCAACCAACCAGTTTGATATTGCCGGTACCGGAATCACCGACAAAGTACTCTATACTTTCCAGCTGACGCCAGCAGGGGAAGATGTTGACGTAACCAGTTTGATTATACGCTTAGAAAATATCTCTTCTATTGAGACGGCCGATCTTTCAAGTCTTGCATTATACGTAGATTATGACAGCGACGGGGTCATAGATGGAGGAGAGACGCAGGTTGGGGGAGCAGGAACTCCTTCTATTTCCGGCTCAAACGGAACAATTACTTTTTCCTCTTCATTTACCGCAACAACAACTCGTGATTATATCCTTTCCGGCAGTGTGAATAACCTCCTCGATGCTGGAGAAGGTATGAAAGTAGCTATCTATGGTGCTGATATCACAGCAGACGGCTCAACTTCTGCTATTATCATTCCCCACGCTTCTAATGCGTCCAAAACCACTCACAACAAACCATCAAGTAATCGCGGTGGAAACGCCGTGGGTGGCGGAAACGGTGGTGGAAACGCCGTGGGTGGTGGCGGTGCTAGCGGTGGCTCTCCGACCGGTGGCGGCGATGGTGGTGGAAGCAGTCAGGGCGGCGGTAGCCAGGGCGGCGGGGGAGCAAGTCCGTAGAGTCAAGCTAACAAAATAGCAGATTAACAATTTAGCATTTGATACTCTTAGAATTTGCTAACTTGTTAGTATGCTAAATTGAGTTATGTTTGACAATCGCAAAAATATTTGATATACTATATATAAGGTTAAAAACGGCCTTGAAACAAAAACAAAAAGACAAATAAATACTCACTCGGGAAGAACGCTTATTTAGCGATATTTAAGCTTCTTTCCAAAACAAAAACAAAATGTCGAGCGCTTACAGCAAAAAGTACATCAGCCTCAAAGAAGCAGCAACCATGTCCGGATACACTATTCCGGAGTTGCGTAATTTTATCAAGATCGGACTGATCCCGAGCAAAAAACAAAAGAACAAGATTGTTGTTCCTTTTTCTGCTTTTGAAAAAATCAGCGAACAGCAAGCTCCGAAAGTGGAAAATTCTCCAAAAGCTGCTCCAGCTGTAGCTACTCCCAGCCATTCCTTGACTCTCAAACCTTTGTCAGCTGTAATTCCTTTTACTACTCCAAACAAGCATTTGGTGAAGGTTTTGGAATCAACCGCTCTTTCTGCGGCAATGGTTATGGCTTTCTACGTCGGGACCTTGCCTACGGTAGCGGAAAAAATAGTTTTCAGCCTAGAATTGTCAAATGCAACTATCGCCTATATGGGTCAGTCAGCTGAGAATTTAATTGAAAATTCTGTCGCGATGCCGGTTGCGGCAATGGCAAAAATTGCAGCGGTACAGACATATGCTCCAACAATCGCACAAGCAGATGACAATGGTTTGGTTGCCGGCGCGATGACTGTTTCTAGTACAGTGGCAACACAAAACGAATCAGGTGATTCCGATTTCGTAAATTTGATGAACAATATTGCTGATCTCTCCGACAGTTTCGAAAGACAGGTAAATAATTTAGCAGGCAAAACACAAGAAGTTCTGATCGGAAATTATACCTTCGACAATATAGACGAAGGGATGCAGGTTTTCTTCCGACTCTGATAAGTCCGCGATAACTTTTTAAAAAAACCCTCCGATGCGGGCGGAGGGTTTTTTAGTCGAACGATTCCATTTTTCAAATGTTGCAGAAGGTGCCCTTCATCAGATGAAGGGCACCTTCTGTATTTGCAGACTTAAAATCTAAAGCGGATCAGTTCATTGCCTTTCAGTAGATAGAGGAGTTTGTTTACCTCATCTACCCAAAGGTCACGAAGATCATTGAATTCATCCGAAGTAAGCTGAGTAGCGAGCTGCCCGGATTTGTTGTAAACTAATATTCTTTTATTACTTGGATCAAGGATGTAGATGAATTCTAATCCTGCCCCAGTCAACATGGCTTTGGCTTTTTCTAATTTACTCGACGTTTCTTGGAGAGAAAAGCTTTGCAAGGATCCACGAGTGAATTTTGCCAAGCGATCTGGGAACAAAACAAACACATCACCATCAATCGCGATATCCAGAGCGCCAGACAAGTCGGAATTGTCGGTCAGCCAAGTTTCCGGTGATTGGAAACCCGAGCTCGATGGAGAGTAGCGTAAGATTTGATCGCCGTCAGGGAGCAGGGCATAAGCTCTGCTCAAATAAAATTGAAAAGCATTAAAACCGCTTGGTAAACCGAAGCTGTCGGTGGAGCTTGGGGTCAAGCTGGTGAGAGAGGAGTTTTGGAAATCATAGGAATAAATTTCCCCATCGTCAGCCAGGAGGTATATCAATTTCCCTGAAGAGGAATCGGTTTGCGCCACGAAGTTTTTGTTCTGAGATAGCGACTCTAAACCGCCAACTGTTTTTTCTCCCGCATCGTAGAATTGCAACTCTGAAGTGAAAGAGTTAAGCGCAGAAAAACCAATCGGGGAAGCTGCGAGTCGGTCCGGCGAATTGGCAAAAGTCGCGAGCGATTCGTAGTTTTCGATCCGAGTAACTTTGTTGACTTGGTCGGAAAACTTTTGCAACCGAGTTGCCAAATCTTCTCTCTCGGTTTCGTAGAACTGTTCGTTTTTTAGCTCTTCGAATTGCTGCTCGGCTTCCGATATGGCCTGAATTGCTTTTTCTTGATCGCCGTAGATTTGTGCGTCTTCAGCTTCGGAGATCAATGTGGAAATAGAGTCAATCTTTGCTTGAACTTCAGCCTTGGTTTTGGATTCGGCATTTTTAAAATTTTGAAGGATCAAGGCAATAATTAGTACTGCAAAAATTGCCGCAAAGCTATAAAAATAGAGCGTTTTGTTCTTTTTCTTTGGCTGTTCATTGGAAGCTGTGGTTTGGCTTTCCGGTCGTTTTGGAGCTCTGCTCATAAGCAATTTGCGAAGTCCGTTTTTGACCGCTCCGGTGATATAACCGCCGAAAGATTTGGAAGCCGAGCTCAATGCCGCTTTGTATTTCTGCGAAGCCGGACGGGTAAAGGTTTCGGCATCCTCTATGATAGTACTGCCTACAGGAGCCATAAGCGGTCGGAGCTCTTCGTCAGAGAGTGGTAGTTTTGCAACCGGTTGGAAGAAAAACGTAGCAAAAGCATCTCCTGTTCCTGAATCTTTTTTAATATCGGAAATCAAACTTTTTGTCGCGGAAGCAATATCACTTCCTTTGAATGCAGTTTGGATTTTTTCGAGTGATGAGTAGTTGTATAGGTTGCTGGTAGAAAGCAGGATTGTATCTTTTTCAGTTAGACCACCGGATGAAAAATTGACAAAGGTTTTCAGTGGGTGAGGTTTTTCCCCCGACGATAGTTGATCAGTGATATGAGAAACACTTTTGCCACGCAGCAGGTAGGCAGTGGCTGAGCCTGTGACCGAAACAAAAAACGCATCATGGGCAAAAACGCCGACCAATGCGTTAAGTTTTTTGTACCATTTCACATTTCCTTTGCGAGCAAGTGTAGAAAGCTCTTGGTTGATATGGGCCAAAGCTTTTTCGAAGGTATCAGGCTTGAGCTTCTCTTCGTGCAAGTAGGTCTGTTTGAGAGTACGCGCGATAGCCTGGGTGAGCTTATCAAATTCCTTGGAGTTCTTTGTAGCTTTGTTTTTTGCGTCACCTTTGATTTCGATAATCAAGAACAAATATGCCGGAGTATCAGTTCGAACCGCCTCTTCATAAAGCGATACATAGTCCTGCGCTTGTTTGGAATTGGGTAAAAAAATTTGGCTGATTTGTAGCTTGAGACCCATAGTGAATAATTTTATTTTTTAAAAGTCTATTTTACTAAAAATATAGTACAAAAACTAGCTTTGGTCAAAAATCCACTTGTGAAAGAGCCTGGGTCTATGATATATTTTATCCATGGCGAAACCAATTTTAGATTCAAAATTCAAACAAAACCTTTTTGCAATCTTTCTCGATCAGCCGAAAAGGTATTTTTCAACTCGTGAGCTTTCACGAAGAATGCGTGTCGGAGAGGCAAAAATAAAGAATACGTTATCCGGCTTTACCAAACGGGGGATTGTAGACAGTACAGAGAAAAAAGCTCAAAAGTACTATGGTCTCAACAGCTACTCGGAGGACTTACCGGAACTTACTGCTTTTACTGCCGCGGTGATGAAGAAGAAAACAAAAAAAGGACGCGACATGCTGGAAAAGGAAATTATGAAATCAGGTAGCTTCAAATTTGCGGCGCTTTATGGAGTTTTTACCGGACAAGTTAAAGCCGAAGCTGATTTGCTACTCGTAGGTACAACAGGCCCAAAGCGTTTGGCGCGGTGCGTGAAGTTCCTGGAGAGTATGGCACAAAATGAAATCAACTATGTTGTTATGGATTCGGAAGAGTTTATGCAACGACTTTACTCCTTTGACTGGTTCGTTAAAGAGATTTTAGAGAAAGATTCGGTTATTTTGACTGACATGCTAACAAAAAAAGTTACCGCAGCAACGACGCAAAAAACTTTGGTTCGAAGCTTCAGCAATATTCGCAAATAAATGTCGACTAGCACTTTATCCTCAATTTTCAAAATTCCTCGTTCTCCTGAGGAATTTTTTGGGCTTTATGAGGTTTTTCTCTCTAATTTCCCTGAAGGATATCATGGCATTATTTCCATTGCGTTGGTTATTTTGCTTGTATATTCACTTTACCAGGTCATCAAAAAGAATTTTATTTTCATTATTTTACTGGTCATTTTGATCCCGCAGTCGGTGCCGATTATAAAAATTGCTTGGTCTAGTCTTTTGGAATTTCTCCAATATTTGATTAGAAGGTGAGGGATTAGCTTTTTAGGTATTAGCTTGTAGCTGGTAGCTTCGGGGCTACCAGTTTTTAGTTTGTATGTGTAGTGAATAGAGAACAGTGAATGTTCAATAGTCACTAGTAAAAAGAAATAGTAAATAGCAGTTGAAAAGCCCTCCCCAAGAGGTGGGGAGGGATTAAGGGAGAGGTTAAAGAACAAATAGCAAATATCAAAAAGACGACCTCAATGGTATTGAGGTTTTTGTTTTATTCAATTCTTGTGGATATGTGAGAAATATTTAGTAATTTGGGCTCTTGACAACAGGTGAACGATTGTTTACCATATAAATATAATCAACAAATCAAGAAAAATGCTCAATTCAAAACAGCAAAAATTACTTCAATTCATAAGCGACGCCTTGGAAGGTCGGGGATTCCCGCCGACTATATCGGAGATGGCCAAGGAGATCGGAGTGAGTTCAAAAAACGCTGTGTTTAAAATTTTGAAAAAGCTGGAAATACAGGGACTGATAGAAAGAGATGGCACGGCACGAGGAATAAGGCTTCTGAACCCGGAGGGAGAGATGGTAGGCGCTTCACAATTTTCCGTGCCTCTTATCGGTACGGTTACAGCCGGGACTCCTATTCTAGCCGAAGAGAATATTGAGAGCTGGATCAATCTTCCGACTACTCTGGTACGCCGTCGCAAAGACGTATTTGTTTTGAAGGTTCAGGGGGAAAGTATGAGGGATGCGGGAATCCTCGACGGCGACCTCGTTATCGTTGATCCAAAGAAGGAAGTTCGCAATCGAGACATTGTTGTTGCGCTGCTGCACGATGAAGCGACAGTGAAAAGATTTATCGACATCAAGGGGCGCAAATACCTCAAAGCAGAAAATCCCAAGTACCCAGATATCTATCCCAAAGGTGAGTGGGGTATTTCCGGTAAAGTTGTCGGAGTGATTCGCAATATTGAATAAACTAAAAACTAATTATTAAATATATGACCAGATTTCAAAAACAAAAGATCCAAGCTATCAACGATATCCGAGTACTATGTCGGCACTGCAAAGCCGGAGAGTTACACGACTGCCCGATATCTCGACTAATCAATCAGATCGAGGAGTTGTCCGGTATTCCGATTGTTGTGAACGACGAATTACATCATGTGATGTTTACGTAAGATGTCAAAAAATTTTTGTCATCCCGACCGAAGTGGAGGGATCCCTTAAACTTTTCTATGAAATATTATTATGTATACATTTTATCCAGTAATTCAGGGACTCTTTATATCGGTGTAACCAGTAATTTGATTAGTAGGGTTTATTCGCATAAGAATAATTTCATCGAGGGTTTTACTAAGAAATACCAATGTCATCGTTTAGTTTATTTTGAAGAAACTAATGATGTTTATTCTGCCTTAATGAGAGAAAAACAGTTAAAGAGGTGGAGGCGTGAAAAGAAAGAAAGATTGATAAAAAGTACGAATCCAACATGGAGAGATTTTTCTAAAGACATTGGATTAAGCGATTCCTCGACTTATCCGCCAGTTGGCGGATTCGCTCGGAATGACAGTAAGAAGAATAAAAAATTTTGATTTTTTACTTATATTTTTGACTTTTACCTTTTGAATTTTGATTTAAGATTTATGTCTGAAACAAAAACTGAAGTTTTAGCTCTATTCAACGGAAAAGGATTAGTGCCATACATTTTGAAAATTGGCGGCAAAAAATACAATATCCGAGAGGTTAATCTCGTTCATACTATTTCTGATGGTTTGGTGAGGATTTATTTTTTTTCCGTTTCCGACGAAGTTAATTTTTGGAAACTCGGTTTCAATACCGAAACTCTAACCTGGTGGGTGGAAGAGGAGTATTCAAAATAACATCTTAACAAATTAACATCCTAGCATTTTAGCAACTTGATATGGAAAAAGAAGATTATTTCAAAAAACTAAATAGAATAATGGATGAATACGCTCATACAATTTTTCGAGTTACTCAAAATTTTCCCAAAGAAGAACTGTATGGTGTGACTTCGCAATTAAGAAGGTAGGGACTGTCAGTAGTTTTAAATTTTATTGAAGGGTTTGCCAGGCAGAAACGTGCTGTAAAAAGAAATTTTTGGGAGACTTCTTATGGTTCATTAAAAGAGTCAAAATATTTATTACATTTTTCATACGTTGAAAAATTTTTGGATAAAACAGATTATGAAAAATCGGTGAATATTGCCGAAGAAATTGGTGCAATGTTATGGAAGGCTCTCCGTTCAATAAAAGAATAATTCTATTTGATAGTTGCTATTTTGTTAGATTGCTAAATTGTTAATATGAGTATCATTTTCCACATTGATATGAATTCGTATTTTGCTACGGTGGAGCAGCAAGCCAATCCACACCTGCGTGGGAAACCGGTTGGGATTTGCGAACATCTCGGCGGAATTATCATCGCTGCTTCAGTCGAGGCCAAGCGGTTCGGCATCAAAACCGGAACACCGGCTTGGGAGGCGAGAAAAATTTATCCCAGCATTATCCTGCGTCCGGTAGACCCGCCAAAGATTCGCCACGTCACATCCAGTATCCTCAAAATATTTTCTGACTATACTGATTTGGTTGAGCGTTATAGCATTGACGAAGCTTTCTTGGATGTAACAAATCTTGTTAGTGAGAAGTCTCCTTGGGGTGACGCGGTCTTGCGCACGCTGGAAATCAAGCAGCGTATCAGAAAAGAAGTCGGGCAGTGGCTGTCTTGTTCTGTGGGAGTGGCGGAAAACAAGTTGCTTGCAAAGATTGCTTCGGATATGGAAAAGCCGGATGGTCTGACTGTCGTCCGTCCGGAAAATATTGAAAGCCTCTATGACTTACTCCAACTCACAGACATACCGGGTATTGGCGTGAGGATGGAAAGGAGGCTTAACGCACTAGGAATTTTTACCATCAGGCAACTGAGAGATTTTCCGCTAAACAAATTGCGCGCGCAATTTGGGATCAACGGATATCATCTTTGGCAGATGGGACACTTCCGTGGTAGCCCAGAGGTTAAAACAGTTGAAGAAGAGGTAACGCGTTCGATGGGTCATAGCTATACCATGGATCGGGCAACCGACAATATTTCTGAAATGAAAAAATTACTTTTTAAATTGTCAGAGAAAGTGGCTCGGAGGTTGCGTGCAAGAAACATGTGGGGGAATACGATTTCTTGTTACGGTAGGTTCGCGGGCAGTAGCGTCCGAGAATATTTTGGCGCCGGTAAGTCACGGAAGATTTCAGAATTTACCAACGATGGTCGGATTATTTTTCAGAGTGCCTGGAAGATTTTTGAAAGTTTTGCAAATGACGCACCACTGAAAATGGCGGGGGTTACCGTTTCTGGTTTAGTAGAGAATTTGCGCGATGAACCCCTCTTTGAGCGTTACAAAAAGCCTGGCTGGGCTTTGCAGGCCATGGACAAGGTCAATGATCGTTATGGCGACTTTACCTTGCGTAGGGGGCTGATTTTGGATGCTGGCAGGCTAGCAGGAGACACTGTCGGGTTTGGTCGAATGAAAGAAATGAAGTTGTAAAGTTGTGTTATTTTATTTGACAGACGGGCTTTGCTGTGCTATAATTATTACAGAAAGTAGAGTTATTTTCGAAACAAAAACAAAATAAAAATTAATATAAAAGCAGTTTCGGATCATTCCAAAAAAGGAGGGTTTTGGAATAGATTTCGATTGTTTTTTCAATAAAAATGCCAGAAGGATCAGGAAGAGGGGAAGAAGACAAACATCGTCTAATACCCGAACAACCTCAAGAAGGTGATTTTGGTGATGAGGTAGAGGATAGCGAGCCGACTCCAGAAGCTGATTTAAGCCAACCAAAATGGACGGGTCCTGATGCTATTCGTTCTAACCAAAAGTCTGTAGAACCAGGGCAGCAAGTAGAGCCTCCAGTGGAAAACACTGGTGGTTTTGCTGCGCCGGAAAAAGAGAAAGAAAAGTTGGAAGAGGGTGATAATCTCACTGATGCGGAAAGAAAAGTAAAAGAGAGATTTTCTGAATTAGCCCGCATTACCCGTGAGCAGAGAGAGGCTCTTGAGCGAGGTGATATTGCGGGTTATGATCGTTTGTATGGAGAGTACGAAAAAGCCGATGAAGAATTTATAAAGGTGCATGCCGAATTAGACCTAGATGACAAATCATGGTTTGATATGACAGAAAAATTCGGTGATGATTATTATACTGAGGCTGAGGCTTTATCTAAAAAGTATCAAGAACTGTTTCCGGACCAGTCACCCACGGAGAACCAGCTGGTCGAAGAAGCTGAACCGGAGTCCAAACTATCCGCTGAAGAAGCGGAGACGATGGTGGCAGAGATGAAAAGGCAGGTTGCAGAGAGAAAACAAATACAAAAGAAAGAAACAAAACCAGAGAAGCCCAGTGCGGAAGCCTTAACAGGATTAAAAGAAAAATTTGCAAAAAAACCAGCGCAAGAAAAACCTGAGCAAATTGTAAGTGATTGGAAAAAGGAACAACAATCTCACCCGGAAAAAGGAGTCAGAGATTATTGGGTTGATGTTAGAAGAACGGAAGATCAAGGCGCAAGGCAAGCGGCAATAGCAAATCTGCGAGAGCATTATCAGAACGCATTTGCCGAAGCGAAATCCGATCGCGCAAAATCAGAGATTGAACGCAAACTTGCGACATTAGATTTTTACGAGAAGAATGCCGCCCTTGCCGGCAGATATTTTGATGCGCCGAAAATGAAGTCGGGGGGAGAGACAGTGACCGTGAAAGAATTGCGTGACGGCAAAGAGGTAACTGTAAGATACAAGCCGACACCTGAAAACTGGAAAGCGCTTTCAATGAGTGCATTCGAACAAGGTGTTGCTGCGGATGAAATGGACGACAAGACCTTGGCCGAACTGCATGAGATAGTGGAAACCAGGTCTTACCGTGCCTACCGAGAAGTTCAAGAATTTGCCAAGATGGGAATGGGCGAAGACGAAATGGACAAGAAGTTCATCAAATGGGCTCGCAAAAACGGCAGACTGCCTAGGTACGCAGCACAGAATGTTTCCCCGCGGCAACTCGATACCGCGCGAGAAGTATTTTGGAAAGATATAAAAGAGCAGCCAGAAAAGTACGAGCATCCTTTGAAAAAATCTTTCCGCGAGGCGGCTAGCAAGCTTTTGAGAATTGAAGACAAGTTGGAAGGCAAATCGCCGGAGCAGCGTGACGAAATCTTCAAGCAATATGTGCGCGAGAACCTCTCGTCGTTCATTGCGTACTCGGTCAAAGCCAAAGACGGAGAAATTATTCAGGGTAGCCGAGCCAATCGCGATGCAGATGTAGGAGTGTCGTTGTGGCTACTGCGCGAGGCTGGTCTTCAAAACGTAGAGAAAAATGCAACAGCGGTTCCGCAGGGAAGTGCTGTTGAGGGCAAGTTTGCTCTCGATACCAGCGCCTCCGGACTTACCGGCATGGAATTTATACAGTACAAAAAGCCAGACGGTAAAGAGGAGACGGTATTGGCAGCGTTTGATAACCATTCAGAACATCGAGTGTACCCGACTTCAGCGGCAAAAATCCTTTTTGAGGCCATGCAGCAGAATGGGTTTTTTGATGAAAAGCGGAAAGAGTATGCTTCTTGGGATGTGGTAGCTCGAATGATGATTGAGCATACCAGAAATGACGATAATGCAATGGTGCCGACTATCGACCGCAAAGATCCTCGAGCGCTGAAAGAAGCTTACAATGCCAGCGACGAAACTTTCTGGGGGCTAGCCTGGGCATTGCAACAGGATCAAATTTATAGATTTTTCAGAGATAGAATTGAAGGAAGAATTCCGATCGCTAGTTATGATCGGACCAGGGCAACCAGGAAAGTGACGAAAGAAGAAGCAAATTTAGATCACTGGTATAAGCTGTATGTGGAGTCCATCAATAGTCGATTCACAGAGGCAGAGAAAGATGAGTTTAGGCTGAAGCACAGGAAAGGGTCCGAGGGTAGAGAAGACTGGTCACCGATAGATAGAGCGCATAAAAATGTAGTAAAGGCAAGAGAATTTTTGGATCGTAGCGACGAAGATTTGCAAAAAGAAGGCCGACTTTTCTTTGTACAGAGAGGCGCTCACAAAGAAAGATATTTTGTAAACATTGTACGAACAGACGGTGATTTCTTCGAGCCTGGCCACAAGGCGCTGAAAGCCTATGGCTATGACGGGTATCTGTCTATCGACGTGAGAGATCCTGCGAATTTCAGTTTCCTTCTCAACACCCTCCAAACCAGAGTTGATTTAAGTGACAACAAGCAGCTCAAGGCTTTGAAGAAAAAAGGTGGAGTGCTGGTACGTGGCGCGATGTTCCTGCGCGATAGAAACGCAGAGCATTGTGATATTACACCAAAGGATTTGGTGAAAGCTTTGGGGGTTGCCGAGTCAAATATTCCTCGGGAGTCAGATTTGGCAAAAGTAATGAGGGAATACAAAGGCGAGATAAAAGAGGTAGATTCGGACAAGGAATATCGGGAGATAGCAGAATCGTCTCTGAGAGAGGCTTTACGGAGTTTGAACCCAAGCTTTGATGAAAAAGAAATAGACTCTCTGTATAAAGTTTATGCATCGAAAATGATTCCTGAAATGATAAAAAATCTAAAAACGAAACCGGAATAGCATGTTCTCCGAGGCAGAAATTTTAGCCAAGGCTACAAAACTTGCCAGAGAGAGGCTGGCGGCCAAGTCGGAACAAACACCCGAGCAAGATTCGGGTGTTTCGGCGTCTGATAAGGAACCTCTAACCGCCGCCGCGCCGAAGGCAGAAGAATCAGCTGCAGCAGCGACGCCGGTAGCGGGAGATGTGTATCAAGCCGCAGAACCGGGAGCGGGAGTTGTTTATCGGGCAGCCGAGCCAGGTGAAGTAAGGGTAGGCAAAGAGCAAAAGCCTGACGCGGGCTTTGTTCCTACCTCAGAATGGCAAGAAGTGCCTGAAGGGGTTGCGATTCCTCCGGGACTAGAAATTAAAATGGATTTAGAGAGCGGGAAAAACCAGGCTCGAATTTACGCTGCAAAAAATGAAAATGACGCACCTCAAACCCCAGAGCCAAATGTATCTCCAGCGCGTGACAAGGAGCCTGAAATAGTTTCCGCGCCCAGTGAGGGAAAGAGGAAAACTTTGAAGATCAAAAGGGACGGGAAAGAGGTCGAATTGCATCCCGTAGATAGCCCCGAAGAAGAAACGGTTGAAAAGGGGGATGAGTCAGAGAAAAAGTACGAGGAAGATTGGAAAAAAGATTTTTGGTTGGAATACTTGGACGATACAGCAGAAACACCCGAAGAGCGTTCCGAGGGGCCAGATAGACAACCTGAGTTGTCAGAGGAAGAAAAAGCTCGAAGGAAAAAGGTTTTAAAGACCCGACTAGATAACGCAAAATCATATTACGAAGAACTGAAAAACAGAATAGAAGCAGGCGAGCAGGTAGGAGAACGGAATCTTTTTGAGCGCGACGAAAAGAGTCGTCGCCAACTTGAAGAAGCAGAAGCTGATTATAACGCAGCAAAACTTGAGTATCTAAGTTTTGATATCAATAATTATTTCGAGCTACAAAACGAACTCTTGGAAGAACGTTTCCTCAAGCAGCAGGAAGAAATGGAAAACAGAAACTGGCTACGCAAAGGAGCGGAGAAGGGGTTCGACTGGTATAACAAACTTGGCAAGGGGAAGAAGCTGGCAATTAGTTTTGGGTTGCTTGGGGTAGGTTTGGCCGCGGGAGCAGGGACAGCTGTTGCTGGCGGAGCCTTGGTGGGGCGACGGGTATTGGCTACAGTTGGTACTAGCTCTGGTTTGTACGGGCTTATGAAGGGTCGCATGGAAGCGCAAGACCGGAAAAAATTGGAGAAACTTTTAAAAGATGAAAATGCTCACCCTGCGGATGTTGTAGAACAAGCCTTAGTTGTAAAAGCACACATGATGCTAAATGGTAAAACTCTCGATACTTTGAGCAAAGAAGATGTTTTAAAAAAAGCGGATAAAGTTTTATTGGACCACATGCAATCATCAATGGAATCTGAAGCCCAATCAGTTGTGGTACAGAAATTGGAAACCTTACTAGGTTTGGTAGATGAGGATTTAGATGAGAAATTCAAATCCATTAAATCAAAACAAAGGTGGAGGATGGGTGCGGCAGCGCTTGGAGGAGTGTTTGTTGGGGGTGGGGGATTTGCCAAAGTAATCTCAAGCACCTTGGAACACGCTTTCCCGGTGCACGAGTTATCAGATGAATCGCAAAAACTAGTTGAGGAAAAAATTCAAAGTCTGAATGAGTCGAATCTCGATCAGGCAAAAACAATGAAAGAGGGTGCAACTTGGCTTACTCCAGTAGCAGACGAACCCTCAGAGTTCGAAGGACCTCCCGCACCAAGTGATTTAAGTCCTCAGGCAACTCCCGCTGAAATTCCAGGTGGCGGAGAAAACAATATGATTGCCGATCAATCGGAAGTTGATGGCAAGCTAGCAGGCTCCACAGAAACGCCGGTTGAGCATCAAGCCGTCGCAATCGAACACGACGAGGTTGATACTGGCGCTAGTGTTGAAGTAAACGGTGACGGTTCACTAATTGTTCACGCCGGCCAGCGCGGGATTGAAGGGTCACTTCTTGACCTCAAAGAAGCTCGACCTGAAGAATATGGCAAGTTTACTTCCTGGCTCAAACAGAACTATTCTTCCGAAACCCCGGGCGCTGACAATAGCGATGGCGCCCTCGTGCATCGTTTCGTCTCCGATTATCAAGATCAGAGCGGGGATATCAATTGGATTGAAAAAGGACAGGTCACTATAAGCCCCGAGGGCCATCCCCAGATCAGCGAAGTGGTGTATATGGATCAAGTCGACATCCCAGCCGGTACTCCGGTGGCTGAAACATTGCCAACCGAGACGGCTGAGCCTTCAGTTGAAATTCCGGAAGAGCAAACCTCTGAGCCAGAGAGCGTTATCACCGGAGAAGAAATCTCAAACGATGATATTAGAGCGCCAGAGCCTCAGGACGGAAATCCTTCTGAAGGAGGGGGAGGTAGTTCTGCGCAAGATGATCTGGAAGTCAGGAGTAGAAGGCCGGTTTCAGCCGAAGACCGACCTTGGCCGCCGGCAAGCGAAGATTACAGTAGTAATTCTCCAAGCGTTGACGACGAGATCATTGCCCCTCAACCGGAGCTTCCTGAAATCATAAACAGAGTAGCCGAAGCTACCAGTCTGGAAACTGCTCAGGCTTATTTTGAAGTCCTGGAACTATCTCCCGAAGATGTTAATCGCATTTCAAATATGATACTTTATGATTTTCTAGATAATTATGATCACTCAACTGATTCGGGTTATCAGGCAAAATATGGTAAGCTTTATAATACAATGAAGCAGTTCTTGCAAAGCAAATCAGAGTCCGGAGTCTGGTCGAGCCCTCAGGATGCCCGCTCAATTAATATGTTTGCTGCTATATTAGAAGACGCAATGGACTTTCATAATCATTTAACATAAAAACAAAATGCAACTCGAACAAGAAAACCTTATCAAACTTTTAGGAATTGAAAATCTTCCCCAAGAAGAAAAGCTCCGAATAGTGGATAAAGCCTCTGAGCTAGTCCAGAAAAGAGTAGTCTTGCGCGTAGTTGAAGGCCTGGAAATGGATAAAAAGCAGCAATTTGCCGAATTCTTGCAAAAAGGTGATCAGGAGAAACTAGCTGAATTTCTGGTCGCTGAATCCCCAAATCTAGATACAATGATTATGGAAGAAATTGGTAAGGTTAAAGCTGAATTACAGGATACAGTTGACAAAAAATAGAATTTATAGTCTGATTTAGTACATTTTTTTCCACTTTTCGTATCTTTATAAAAAATCGCTAAAATTAGCGGTTTTTTTATTATTTATCCATAACTTTTAAGTTGACCCGGGCCTTAATGTGGTGTATAATGATAGAGAAGTGGAGGATTGTGGATAAAAGTGTTAAAAACTAAGCAAAACCGTGGATAACTAACGGTGAAAAGGGTCAGTAGATGCTAATTGGAGAATATCGTCACACAATAGACAATAAAAAGCGGATTTCGATTCCGGCAAAGTTACGCAAAGATTTGGGAGATAACTTCGTAATAACCCGCGGATTGGACTCCTGCCTTTTTGTTTATCCCGAGAGCGAGTGGCAAAAGGTGGTAGGGAAGCTGTCTGAACTGCCTATGGGTAAGTCAGAAACCAGAAGTTTTGTACGGTTTATGCTCTCAGGAGCTAGCCAGTCTGAGCTTGATCAACTAGGCAGATTGCTTATTCCTGACTATTTAAAAGATTTTGCAGGACTGAAGAAAAAAGCTGTCGTAGTTGGGGTCCACTCTCGAATGGAAATATGGGATGAAGAGAAGTGGAACGAATTCAAAAACAAGACTGAAAGCAATGCGGATGAACTAGCTGAGAGATTAGGAGAGGTTGGGGTCTATTAGCCCAACCAATCTGAAAGCGGCTATGAGACATGTTCCAGTACTTTTACAAGAAACCTTAGCATTACTAGATCCAAAGTCAGGAGAAACTTTCATCGATGCAACTTTCGGCGCCGGAGGTCATGCGCTTCAGATCGCAGAGAAAGTTGGGTCAGGGGGGCAGGTCTTGGGGATTGACGCAAACGCGGAGAACATCGCTGCGCTTGTGCCAGTGCCGAAGAATCTTACACTGGCCGCCGGTAACTTTTCCCAAATAGCTCATTTGGCGAAAGCTGCTGGCATAACATCAGTCGACGGAATTCTCTTCGATCTCGGACTCTCGACCGATATTCTCGACGACAGTAATCGCGGTTTCAGTTTCGAAACCGAAGGACCGCTGGATATGAGATTCGGAGGAGACGGGATGACGGCAGCGGAATTTCTAAATTCCGCCCCAAGCGCAGAACTTCATAAAGTCCTGCGAACTTACGGGGAGGAAAAAAATTCCAAGCGCATCACTCGGCTCATCGAGGAGAGGCGCAGGAAAGCACCTTTCAAAACAACTTTCGATCTTCGAGACGCGGTACTTGAAACTTTTCCCGAACATCTGAAAAAAAGCCGACAAGCGTACTCAAGCTTGCGTCGAGTTTTTCAGGCGGTAAGGATTCAAGTCAACAATGAACTCGAAGTTCTAGAGTCAGCTCTGCAGCAGTCGTTTCAACTTTTGAAAAAAGACGGTCGCCTGGTCGTCATCTCGTACCATTCATTGGAAGACCGGGTTGTAAAGAATTTTTTCAAAGACAAGGCTAAAGGCTGTATTTGTCCGCCGGACTTCCCGGTTTGCCTGTGCGGCCGCAACCCACAGATGATGATTTTGACCAAGAAACCGGTAACACCGATGGTAGGGGAGCAAGAGCAAAACTCTCGATCAAAGCCAGCCAAGCTCAGGGCTGCCAAAAAGCTTTGAGAAGGATAGCGGATCGGAGGCTGCATTCTAATGCAGGTTCCGGTTCGAGATTCTTCTCGATCAAATAAGAAACAAAAAGAAAAATTAACTTTTACCCGCACCCTAAAGTTAATGGGCCATCGTTTTATTATAACCAGAAAAAAACTCAAATCCTCAAGACGCAGTTACTCCAGGCGTCGGATTCGACGTGCGGCGTGGCATGCATCGGCGGGAAAAATTGTTTTGGGCAGAAAAGTATTGTCCTATAGCATTATTTCTTTGCTTTTGGTCATGGGGATTTCTTATCTAGTATTGATCAATTCTCGAGTCAGCAAAGCTTTTGAAGTAGAAAAAATGGAAAAGAAAATTACCGTTTTGAAAAAGCAAAATCAAAATCTGCAACAGAAAGTTGCGGAAATGCAAAGTATTCAAAATATTCAAGATGGCACTAACGAAACAGGACTTGTTCCTGCCGGTTCGGTAGTGTATATTGGGGCAGAGGATTACGCGGTCGCGACAGGAAAAGCAAATTAAAATTTCATGAATAGAAGGGTTGAAAAAGATTCTAATCGTATTAGAATCTTTTTGTTAGCATTGTTTAGTATCTTGGCCGTTGGCGCTACCATCGCCAGGCTTTTTTATTTGCAAGTCATCGAGCACGAGCGCTATCTCGATCTTGCTCAGCGGCAGCACAAACTGTCACAGGAGCTCACTGCAGAGCGAGGAGAAATCTTCATTTCCGACTCACTTGCTTCAGCTCCGTATCCCGTCGTGGTCAATGTTAATAAGCCATTGGTTTATGTGGACCCGGCTCAAGTGGAAGACGCTGGCAAGGTGGCTGATTTGTTGGCTGGTTATCTTGGCCTAAGCTCAAAAGATATTTTGAAAAAAATTAGTAATACCGATCGAAGATATGTAGTAATCGCAAAGGAAGTATCAGAAGAAACTGTGGAAAAAATAAAACAACAAGGCCTTTCCGGTGTTGCGTTTGAAAATGAAGTTTATCAAAATTACACTGAGAAAGAACTCGCTTCGCAGATTTTGGGTTTTGTCGGGTTTGATGGCAATCAAAGATCTGGGCGCTATGGGCTCGAACGATACTACGAGAAAGAGCTAGCGGGGTCGCCGGGTTACATTGAATCCAGCGGAGTATTTGGGCAAATAGGCGCTTATGCCGGTGAGGACGGAGAACTGATTCCTGCCGTGGATGGTGCTGATATATATTTAACGATTGAACGAGCGATCCAATTCAAAGCAGAAGAAGTGCTCAAACGGGCGGTGTTAGAGCACGGTGCCAAAAGCGGCTCCGTGGTCGTGGTCAATCCAAAGACCGGAGCGATACTTGCTATGGCAAATTATCCAACATTTGATCCAAACAAATTCAACGAAGCTGAGGACCCGGGAGTATACAATAATTTAGCCGTTCAAATTCCTTATGAACCCGGGTCTGTGATTAAGCCGATCACTATGTCAGCGGCGTTGGATGAGGGGGCAGTAGAGCCGGACACGGTGTTTGAAGATCCTGGATATATTGACCTGGAAAATTTTACTATTCGCAACTCCGACAAAAAAGCCCACGGTCCAGTGACGATGACCGTGGTACTCGAGCAGTCGATTAACACAGGCGTTGTCTATGCCGAAAATAAAGTTGGCCACAAAAAATTTGCTGAATACCTAGAGAGTTTTGGTTATGGCGAGCAAACCGGAATTGATTTACCTTTTGAATCTCCTGGGAATATTGACAACCTTTATTTAGGAGGAGATCTTTACCCGGCAACAATTTCATATGGTCAAGGCATGACTGCTACACCTTTGCAGGTTGTCATGTCGTATGCCGCTATCGCCAACGGAGGAAAACTCATGAAGCCATACGTAGTAAAAGAAATTGACCACGGTGGAGTCGTTGAAAAATTCACACCTCAGGAAGTCCGACAGGTTATCTCCAAAGAAACTTCAAATACGGTAGGTGCAATGTTGGTTTCTGTTGTTGAGAGTGGTCACGGGACGAAAGCAGCAGTTCCAGGCTATTTCATTGCCGGAAAAACCGGAACAGCACAAGTGGCCTATTCTGATCGAGCTGGTTATGACCCTGCGCGGACGATTGGGAGTTTCGCAGGATTTGGCCCGATTGACGATCCTGTTTTTGCTATGATCGTAAAAATCGAGGAGCCGCAGGAAGTCCGGTTTGCTGAAACAACCGCCGCCCCGGCTTTTGGTGAAATTGCGCAATTTATTCTAAACTATTATCAGGTAAAGACGACAAGATAAATATGGGGATTATCAAAAAAATTGTTCAATTAATTTTAGCTGGATTCGCCAAGATAGTTTTGTTGACGAAAAAACCGCGAATCGTAGGGATTACTGGCAGTGTAGGTAAGACAGGGACTAAGGAATCAATAGCAGCAGTCGTCGGGAAGAAATATCGGATGCGAGCAAGCTATGGGAATTTCAACAATGAGTTTGGTTTGCCTTATACGATTTTGGGGATTCATGAGCCTAAATTTTTTCCTCTAAACTTCTTGCAAACAATTTTTGCTTTTTTGAAATCCTTGCTGGATAAAAATTATCCGGAAATTTTAATATTAGAATACGCCGCCGACCGACCCGGGGATATCGAATACTTAACCAATATCGCGCGGCCGAATATAAGTGTCGTTACCAAGGTCGGTAGTGCACATATGGAATTTTTTCAGGCCGTAGAAGACTTGCAGCTCGAAAAAGCTCAACTGGTTAAAGCCTTGCCGAAATCCGGTCTGGCCATCCTTAACGCCGATGACCCAAGGGTTCTGGCAATGAAGCGGGTGAGCAAGGCTGGGGTGGTTAGTTATGGAATTGCCCACGATGCAGATGTCAAAGGGGGAGACGTTATGACTCAACAAGTACAGGATGCACATCTCAAAGATCCGGATCAGGCAATAAGTCTCCGGTTTACTATCCAAACTTCCGATGGGACAGTAAAATGTGTTCTTCCTGGGAGAGTCGGGTTGCCTGTTGTATACGAAAGCCTGGCTGCCTATGCGGTAGCGAAAGCGTTGGGGATTTCCGATAAGACCTACTGCGAAGCTATGGAAGGCCAAAAATCTGCTCCAGGAAGGTTGAGATTGCTTTCCGGTATCAAAGATAGTATTTTGATCGATGATAGTTATAACTCGTCACCAGAGGCAGCGACTGAGTCGCTGAAAGCCTTGAGCAATATCAAAGCAAGGAGAAGGCTGGCCGTGCTGGGGGACATGATGGAGCTCGGGACTGAAACTGAGCGTGCGCATAGGAAAGTCGGCAGGTTGGTCAGAGACCTGCGTTTGGATTATTTGGTCACCGTAGGTCCTCGGGCAAAATTCATTGCTGACGAGGCGCGAAATTATGGTTTTGCCAAAACCAAGATATGGGAATTTGAAAATGTATTTGAAGCCGGGCTAAAAGTGCAAAATTTGATCAAAGAAGGTGACGTGATATTGATCAAAGGTTCCCAAGCCGTGAGGTTAGAAAAAATCGTCAAAGAGGTAATGGGTCAACCCGATAGGGCAGGGGAGCTGCTCTGCCGGCAAAGCAAGAAGTGGTTAGAAGCGTAATTTTGGCAAAAATAATTTGTTTCTTTGAAATAAAACAAAAATAACGTGAAAAATACAAAGTAACCTGCGACAATCAAAAAGTGCGGCCGTCCAATTTGATTGTTGGTGATATTTTTTGTAAAATTGGGAGAAGGAGAATTTTTATGAAAAAGAGAAAAAATAATCAATCAAACAAAGTCCTGGAAGAAATTTTGGGATTTTTAAACGACGGGTTCAAAATGCTGCCAGCGCCTTTTGAAACTCCTTACGCATGGATACGGCGCGCTGGCAGTATTTATCCGCACAAGAACTACTACAATACCGTTCGTGCGGCTCAAGCTCGCGGCTACGTCAAAATTAAGACTTCCAAGGGTCAACAGACCCTTCAACTGACTAAAAAGGGTCAGCTCAGGGTTCTTTTCGGCAAAGCCGGGATAGATGACTCCACGGGTTGGGATGGTAGATGGCGCGTTTTTATTTTTGACTTTCCGGAGAGTTCTAGGGTTGATCGGAACATGTTCCGCAAGCTTTTGAAGAAAAATAAATTTTTCAGGTTACAACACAGTGTTTATATCAGTCCTTATAGCTTAAACCATGAAGCTGTAGAGTATTTGCGCGAAAGCAAGCTCATTGACTACATTCGGATAATGCGTGTTGACGAGATGGACTACGAGCAAGACTTACTGAAAAAGTTCCACTTGAAAGCCAGGAAGAAAAGCGATAAAAAATTGTAGCCTTGGCACCGAGTCGCGGTCAAGACAGGAGCGACAATGAAAAAGTGCGGCCGTCCAATTTGATTGTCGGTAATGTTTTTATCGTTTTGTGGGTTGTGGATAACTTGAAATACCTTGAGCGTACTCATTGATCGAGTTTATCACTCATGGCTCCAACAATTCAATTTCAGTGGCGCAAGATTTTTATAAATTAAATTTGTCTGCAAGATAATGTGTTGATTTTTGTTATTTGTTTGGTTACACTACTCTAGTTAATCCTACGTGCCCCTATCGTCTAGCCTGGTCCAGGACGACTGGTTCTCAGCCAGTAAACACCGGTTCAAATCCGGTTAGGGGTAAAAATATAAATCGCTCATTGAGCGGTTTTTTAATCCCTCAGTTTGTACTATAATATCTCGATGCGGCACTCAGCTGCGTCTTGAGATTTCCAAGGAGGAAATGATGAATCAGAAACGAGTTTCGACTCGATCCATAGCAGCGTTCACCACTGCTTTCTTTGTCCCCGTGTCCGGAGTATGGCTCTGGGCTATGGACTCGCCATGGCCGATGCTTGGCCATGATTACGAGAATACGGGCCGATCTATGCCTGTGGTTCTTGGCCCATCAGACATGAGTAGTCCTACGGTCTACGACACTCCAGCTTGGGGAAACTTGCTTTTACGTTCCTATTATCGGACCTAGTGACGTGGTCTACCAAACGACATACTCTAGTGGGCAACACAAGGTCTACGCCCTCAACTCGGACGGGACTTCGGTTCCTGGATGGCCAGTTTCAGCTCCTTCCCACATTTCCGGCGCTTACATTCCAATTGCTCCGGCGATCGGTCTGGACGGTACGCTGTTTGTAGTCTGGCGCCCGAGCAACTACGCTCTTGACGCCGAGCTTTGGGCATACAACCCCGACGGCAGCCAGAAATGGCAAAATCCGTATCTGATTGGCCCGGGCGTTATCGCTGGCAACTTGCTAGTCGATGTGCTCGGAGCGGTATACGTGAATAATTTCGGGAGCGGCCTTCACATCGTTCAACCCGACGGTACACAGAAGCAAAGAATCGAGTACGTCGACCCCTACAAGACGCCAGTCGTTGCATGGGATCTCAACATCTACACAGCTGGTGGAACTACGGATCCAGAAGGTGGCTTCACTTCTTTCAACCCTGACGGCACGGTAAGGTGGCACAATAGCTACGGCGGGACATCTAACAACCCGAGCTGGTTTAGTACGCCTTCGATCGGTCCCAACGGCCACATCTACGTGCTACGCTGGTTCACCCAATCGCCCAACGCCACCATGCTAGAACTGGACAGTCTCAACGGAAACATAGTGAACCAGATTGATTGCCCGAATCCGGGAGACAACAACAGCAAGCCAATCTCGATCTCCACGAATGGCACGGTGGTCTACCCAACTTCCGACCACAGGCTTGTAGGATTTCCTGCCGATCTATCGTCAATGACGATCGACTACAACTTCGGGACTTACATCTTCGCCTCCTCTCCGATCATCGACGGCGATGGTAAGATCTACTTCAGCGTCTTCGACGGCGCACAAAGCTCCAAGATCATCGCCTTGAACCCTGACGGAACTGAGCTGGATGTCAACACGATCAACTCTCCCTACATGATGACTACCGGATCGATGGGCAGCACTGGAAGGCTCTACTTCGGCGGGCAAGAGGGAAAGCTTTACTCCTTCGCAGGGCCTCCGCCTACGGGCGTTCAACCAACCCTACCAGTAGCACCTGGTGTTCCTCCAGGACCGAGAGGATTCTGCTATCCTTACACCCCTGAAAACTGCCCAGGAAGTGTTACAAAGCATTTGGGGATTGATTATCTGAATCCTCCTGGGGATGATGTCTTTAGCATCGGTCCCGGTGGTCAGATCAAGTCATTCAGTACACAAATCTCAGGCTATGGGGCCTGGGGGTGTATATATGAAAAGGTAAAAGGGAAACTCGAGTGCGTTCAGGAACAATCATACGGCAACGGTCCTATTCTCTGGGTGGAGTACACGCTTGTGTCGGGAAATCCGATATACATCCAGTACGGGCATACAGCCGACTCTTCTAACCAGGCTACTCAACTCGGCTGCAACTGGGTGTTCCAGGAAACGTACACGATTAATTGGATTCTAGGAGCTCCAGTTGGGTCAGGTGTTGTAGTAGGTAAGACGACTCCCTACTTCTGGGTGGCGGACGTTCGCTCAAACCCAACCAGTATCTGCGGTTCATCGAACGAGCATCTTCACTTTGGGGTTTTCAAGCCCAATCATAGCTGTAGCGGGGGTACAGCATGGTGCTCCCCACCAACGACTCAGATGGGATACGGGCCTAACCTAGTGACCCCTACAGGAGAATGGATTGATTCAGCATTGCTGTTCGATCCTGCTCATCCAGAATACCAGATCATCGAATAACCCGAGCGACGGTTTCTGACAATTCCTGGCCGATCCTCACCAAGGGCCGGCCGTTTTTTTGTATCAAAAAAACCAGAATTGCTCTGGCTTTATTGAATTTTTTTTATTGTGCAACGTTCAGTACAGGAGTGCTACGTGATTCTAACCTTGTCGAAGATAAAGACAAAAAGTAATCCTCTAAACACATAGAGTCTGACTCCGGTGACTCTAAAGCAAAACTGAATACATCAGCCGATCCGAGATAATAATTTCTTGCAGGATTATCAATGATCACATTTTTTTGGATATTGAGTGCCAACTCTCCTATTGTACCAGTTCTTGAGTATTGATTATCAAGCTTGGTCTTTCCATCAGTCAGAGCTTCGGGCTGAACTACTATTAAACATTCCCGGGTTTTATAAGCTGGTTGAGTTTCGTTGCCTACGTACTCCCAGTTTAACGGCGGAATAAAGGAAAACGTATCTCCATTTTTTACTTTTAGCGTGACCCTTCCTTGACTGACTATAGGGGCACTACCCTGTTCTGAAGGAGCCTGTAAAACACGCACCCCAGTATCTTTATCAGACGGGTTGCTATTCTGAGAAGGTTTTGTAAGGTAAAGTAAAGCAAAAGCAATACATAAAACAACTAGAAGTAAAACCACAACTGTATTGTTTTTATTTGCTTTTATTGGGCTTTGATTCATTTCTTCCATAGAAGCTTATAAATTTTATGAAAATAGTCTATCATAAAAAAATAAGGCAGGGAAGTCGAGGATTCTAAATTACCCTGCAATCTGAGTTCTAACCTCGTCCCAGAGGGTGTGCCAAAAGATATAGATATCTATGCCCAACATGTTTAAGCCAACGAAGGCAAAGTCAGTATCCGAATACATTAGATCTATTCCAGCTGGAAGGAAAAAGGATATTGTTTTTTTGCACAGACTTATACAATCCTCCTCTCCTACCTTTAAATCCTATTGTGCTTATAACATGCTTGGCTACGGTAAGTTCAAATACCGCAACTACAAAAAGCAAATTATGGACTGGCCGATAGTAGCCCTAGCCAGCCAGAAAAATTACATTTCTATATATGTGTGTGCAGTGGACGACGGCGAGTACATTGCAGAAAAGTATAAAAAAGTCCTGGGCAAGGTCAGTGTTGGTAGGAGCTGTATCCGGTTTAAAAAAATTGAAGATGTGAATTTGCCAATGCTAAAGAAAGTTTTGAAGGTCGCGGCAAAGTCTCCTGGGCTGGTGAGTGCCAGTGAGCAAAAAAATAGTAACAAAATTTGAGCCTAGTTTGTACTGGATTCCCGCTTCCGCGGGAATGACAAAACTCATTATCGCTTTTTTATATAGGAATATTTTACATTTTCTCAGCAGCACTGCTTGACAAAGAGCGGTTTTTTGTTTATAAATAGTGGTATCGTTTGCTATTGATTCCACCTATTTCAAGCGCGCGAGGCGCGTTTTTTAACTGGTAGATAAGAAAAAAACCTCTGTTCCGACTGGCATAGGAACACCTCCTTTAAAAAGGAGGAATAAATAATGATACAAGGAATACCTCCTTTCAACTTCACTCGAGACAATAACAAATCATGAATATAAGGAATATTGCCCTTCGACAAGCTCAGGGCAACAACTAAAATGGACATAAGAAATATTGCAATTATTGCTCACGTGGACCACGGCAAGACAACTCTTACCGATGCTTTGATGCGTCAAACTGGAATGACCAAAGACGAGGAGCAAAGTATGGACTCCAATGCCTTGGAAAAAGAACGCGGGATTACCATTTACTCAAAGAACGCTTCCCTGGTTTACCCTTCGACAGGCTCAGGGCGAGCAAGTACGAAAATCAATATTGTTGATACACCGGGCCACGCTGACTTCGGTAGCGAGGTGGAGCGAGTATTGCGCTCTATTGACTGCGTGCTACTGATAGTCGATGCTCAGGAAGGCCCGATGCCTCAGACGAAATTCGTTTTGAAAAAGTCTCTCGAGCTAGGGCTGAAGCCGATTGTCGTCATCAACAAAATTGACCGACAGGCCGCTCGTGTTGAAGAAGTCGAAGAAAAGGTCCTTGAGCTTTTTATGGATCTTGGTGCAAACGACGAGCAGCTGGCTTTCACCACTATTTATGCGATTGGACTCAAAGGAATTGCGAAGAAGAAAATGGAAGACGAGTCTTCAGATCTAACTCCGCTACTGGAAACTATTTTAGAAAAAGTTCCCTTGGCTCCCCACGACACCTCCTCCCCCTTCCGCATGCAGCCCTTCAACCTCGGTTATGATGATTACCTGGGCCGACTTGCGATTGGGCGAATTTATGAAGGCAAAGTAGCCAAGGGGCAAAAGGTTTTTGTGAAAAACGAAGCCGGTAAAACGCGAGAAGGTTTGATCACGAAAATGTTTACCTTCCATGGATTTGAGCGGGTTGAGGTCGAGACGGCTGAAGCCGGCGACTTGGCCATGATAGCGGGAATACCTGATATTGATATTGGAGAAACAATTTGTGAGAATCCCGACCAGGTGGCATTACCGGCGATCAAAGTGGATGAGCCGACAATCTCGATGAATTTGATGGTGAACAGCTCGCCTTTTGCCGGGCAAGACGGAAAGTTTGTTACAGGTAGACAGATACGCGAGCGACTGGAAAAAGAGCTTGAGGTCAACGTTGGTCTGAAAATTGATTTTTCTGCCGGTGAGTATTTTTCTATCTTCGTCAGAGGAGAAATGCAGATTGCGGTTTTGCTGGAACAAATGCGCCGTGAAGGATTTGAATTGCAAGTTTCTCAACCGAAAGCAATCATAAAAGAAGAAAACGGGGTCAAACTAGAACCTTTTGAGGAAGTGACAATTGATGCACCGAACGGCGTTGCCGGAACGATAATCGAAAAACTGTCTCGCCGCAAGGGACGAATGACTGACCTTTTCAAATCTGACAATTTTACCCGCATGGTTTTCGAGATCCCGACTCGAGGGCTCCTAGGCTATCGAGGTGAATTTACCGTAGATACAAAAGGTGAAGGCATCATGGCCTCTCAGACTCTGGATTTCAGGCCTTACGCCGGCGAAATAGACGCGCGCAAGACAGGTTCGATGGTTTCTATGGTAACCGGCAAAGCCCTCGGCTATGCGCTTTTCAACCTACAAGACCGTGGACAGCTCTATATAGGACCAAATATCGAGGTTTATGAAGGCATGGTCATCGGTGATACTTCCAAGGGGCTTGAGATGACGGTCAATCCAACTAAAGGCAAACAACTTACCAATACTCGTGCTGCTGGCAGTGATGAAGCGATCAATCTGACCACTCCCCTTGAAATTACTATTGAGCGAGGTTTGGAAATCATGCAGTCTGATGAGTATCTCGAGGTCACGCCGAAGAATGTGCGCTTGAGAAAGCAACTCCTCAAAGAAACTGACCGGAACAGGGCAAAGAGATAATGTACTTAGTTTTTACTAATAGTAAAAACGGATACAGTTTTTCATCCTGAACTTGATTCAGGATCTACCCAGACCATGTTAAGATCTTGATTGTCATCAGGATGACAGATCAGGCAGAAACTTTTTTCATTGCGAGCGAAGCAATGACACAGAAAGAATTATGTTATTATGAAATAGAAATAAAATATGGAATTTTTCGCAAGTATAAAAGAAGAAATTTTAGTAATCCTTTGGGGTATGGCGCCAATCTCTGAGATTCGTGGCGCTGTTTTGATAGGTGTTTTCGGATACGACTTCCACCCGGTAAAAGCTTTTTTGCTTGGCGCTTTCGGAAATATTCTGGCCACGGTACCGTTGGCTTACATTTTGGGTAGATTTTCCGAGTACCTCATGCATAAAATATATTTTGTTAACAGGATTTTATCTTGGCTTTTCGAGTATACGCGCAAACGTCACCAGGATCATTTTGATTCTTGGAAATACGGAAGCCTGGCTTTATTCGTTTTCGTCGCCATACCCTTGCCGTTCACTGGAGCTTGGAGCGGCGCTCTTGCCTCGATAGTCTTCGGAATTCCTTTTCGAAAGGTTGCCTGGATATTGCCACTTGGGATTTTGACTTCCGGTGTTATCGTGGTGATACTGTCTCAGCTTGGAATTATCACCAGCAGCGCTATCGCTCACTAGTTTTATCAACAGGCTTTTTCCGCAAGAGGCTTGTTTTTTTGTATATGAAATGTTAGAGTATCTTTTCATCAAGGAGGCACGATGGCAGAAGAACGGGAGAATTTATTCATCATTCAAGGAGGTTTGGCAAACAAGATCGAGGCTGAACAGCTTGCCGAGGAAGCTCTTCAAGCGAAGATGGACGGTGATGAGGCGGGGTCCGAAGGGTTGTACCGTAGGGCCTTAAGCCTAGATCCTAACAACGTCAGAGCGATAGTGAATCTGGCAATCTACCACCAAGGCCGAAAAGACTTGCGAGAAGCCATTCGGCTGACGCGGCGCGCCGTCGACTTGTCGCCTAAGCTTGATTCCGCACATAGCCTGCTCTGCGACCTGCTCGAACAAGCCGGCGAACTCAACGAGGCGATAATTCACGCAGAAATCGCCTACGCGCTGGCGCCGGAACAGGACTACCGACGGAAAGTCATCGAGATCAGAATGGAGCGAAGTAGCGCCTACGACCGACAGCGGGCACAGGAGCTCAAGGAAGTCTACGAGCAAATCGAAAATCAACCGGAACAGGTCACCAGGGAAGAAATTCTGAAGAGGTTGGAGGACTTCACGCGCCGTTAACTGTAAGTTTTGTCCCGGATTCACCGTCCCGCTAAGCGGGACGGCTTTTTTATTTTGTCCGTTTTGGGTGTATAATATAATGGATAAAAAACCAATGGAAGAAACAAAAAATAAAGCGTTTCCGAAGGATTTTTTATGGGGGGCGGCTATTTCTTCGTACCAGGCAGAGGGTGGAAATCGTTTTTCTGATTGGTGGGCTTGGGAGATGTCAGAAAAGCGCATGGCCCAGCTGCAAAAAAACGGGAAAAATCCAGAAGAGTTTCGTTCCGGAAAAGCTTCCGAATTTCGCAATCTTTTCGAGCAAGATTTGCAAATCGCCAAAGATTTAAAGCACAACGCCTTTCGCCTCTCTATAGAATGGGCGCGGATCGAGCCGGAGCCGGGAAAACTAAACTACAAAGAACTAGAATACTACCACAAGGTACTTTCATCTGCTCGAAGCAAGGGCATGAAAACTTTTTTGACCTTGCATCATTTCACACTGCCAGAGTGGTTTGCTGAGAAAAAGGGTTTTGTTTACCACAAAAATATTCCCGACTTTACGAATTTTTCGAAATTGGTTGCGGAAAAACTTGGTCACCTCGTGGATTTTTGGATCACTTTCAATGAGCCAGAGGTCTATGCTCAACTCTCGTATCTTCTGGGTCGCTGGCCGCCGGCCAGAGCGAATTGGACAGATTTTATATCCGTTCGAAAAAATCTAGTAGCTGCCCACAGAATTGCCTATGCTGAGATAAAACAAGTTTTGCCACAAGCGCAAATTGGATTTGCCAAACATGCAATATATTTTGAAACCGCGAGATGGAATCTCGTTGGACGGATTTTTAAATTTGTCGCCGATACCTGGTGGAACAAAAGTTTCGTCATAAAAAACCTGGATCGACTGGATTTCATCGGAGTAAATTATTATTTTCACAAAAAATTTACCTGGAGACTTGTAGACCCCCCTGTCGAGAGGTATTCAGACATGCGTTGGCCACTGTCGCCAGAGGGCTTCTATGGCGTGCTTTCCGAAATGAAAAATTATGACAAACCAATATATGTCACCGAACACGGATTAGCTGACGCAGCAGACCGTGATCGGAGTTGGTATATTCGCAGTTCGCTGGAACAACTATTGAAGGCGAGAGAAAAAGGTGTCGATGTTCGCGGGTATTTGCATTGGTCCTTGCTTGATAATTTCGAGTGGGACAATGGTTTTGATCCGCGTTTCGGTCTGGTAGAAGTCGACTACAGAACCTACGAACGAAAAGTCAGGCAGTCGGCAAAAGATTTTGCCAAGATTATTGAACAAGGTTACTTGATTTAGATTTATGCAGACATACATTCTAATCGCAGTAATTGCATACCTAGCTTTTGCACTCAACGGAGTTATTGATAAATTTCTTCTGAGCCGTGATATTCCGCAGCCGATGCTATACGCTTTTTATATCGGAATGCTGAACGCACTGGCTCTATTGCTCATACCTTTCGGCGTACACTGGCCGCAAATAAACATTATTTTGATCGCATTACTTTCCGGCGCTGCTTTTGCTTGGGCGTTGGTTGCTATGTTCAGCGCTTTGAAGCGCGCTGATGCTTCTTTGGTATTACCTGCGATCGGGGCCATGGTGCCGATCGCAACCCTGGTGTTCGGGTTTTTTATTGCTTACGAAAGACTGAATTTGCCCCAAGCGATGGGGGTTGGTTTTTTGGTTCTGGGGGCAAGTTTGACCGCTTCTGCCAGTCGGTCTTACAAACAATTAGGATCAAGGTGGGTATGGGCAGCGGTTCTAGCCGCGGTGCTATTCGCTCTTTCCTTTGCAACATCAAAAGCCGTATACAACGATCAAGGGTTTATATCAGGGCTTGTTTGGACAAGAGTAGGTTTTTTACTGGCCGCGTTATCAATGCTGTTTTCTGCTAATCTCCGCAAGGCTTTGAAGGGACCTCCCGGAGGGGGTAAAAAACAAGGAGGCATTCTGTTTCTCACCGGGCAAGCGCTGGGAGCTGGTGCTAGTATTTTGCAGAATTATGCTGTGAGCATGGGTAGTGTAACGATAGTCAATGCTCTGCAAGGCGTACAATTCGGCTTTCTGATCTTGATCAGTTGGGGCCTTTATCGGTGGTTTCCACAGATTCTCAAAGAAGATTTTAGTCGCGTAGTAGTTTTAAAAAAATTATTTGCTGTGGTTTTGATAGGAGTTGGATTACTATTCATAACAAAATAAAATGTTTCAGAAAATAAAAAGGTTAATACTTTTTCTGCTTATACTCCTAGTGGCTACCGTTGTCTATTTTAATTACGGATCTGCGCCGACTCCTGACAAAATTGTTTGGGGTGTTGGTTTTTCTGAAAACCATGCCGAACGGTTAGGGCTTGATTGGAAAGAAACTTATTTAGCGATTTTAAACGAATTGCCTTTTGAAGTGGTCCGGCTGAACTCGTATTGGGATAGGATCGAAAAGCAACAAGGTGATTACGATTTTTCCAATCTTGATTTTATGACCGAGGAGGCGACTAAGCGCAATAAAAAAATAGTTTTGGTACTCGGACGCAGACAACCTCGCTGGCCGGAGTGTCATATCCCCGGCTGGGCTATGGATCTACCTGCCGAAGAGCAGGAAGCTTTTGTACTAGCGCATACCCGTAGAGTTGTCGAGCGTTACAAAGACGTTGATGCAATCGTGTCGTGGCAGGTGGAAAATGAATTTTTCCTCGATATCTTCGGTGACTGCCCGATGAAAAAGGAAGGTTTTCTGGATCGGGAAATTGAGCTGGTGCGCTCGCTCGACGAACGGCCGATTACCTTGACCGATAGTGGAGAGTTGTCGTGGTGGATACCGACGGCGAGGCGCGCTGACATTTTTGGCACGACAATGTATCGAAGCGTCTACAATCCAGTGCTGCACTACGTCAGCTATCCGATGAGGCCGGTCTATTACTACAAACGCGCCAAGATTGTTCAAGCTTTGACTGGGTTTGATCGGATGATCATCAGTGAGTTACAGCTCGAACCGTGGTCTCGCGAGGGGCTTGCTTCGCTTGATACAACCGAAATCAACTACAAAACCATGACCCCGGAAGATATGTTAAAAAATATTCAGTACGCGGAGCGTTCAGGAGTCGATGAGATTTATGTTTGGGGACCGGAGTGGTGGTATTATATGAAGACCGTCCGCGATATTCCGGATTTTTGGGAGCAGGGAATTCGTATTGGTGAACTTGACTAAGATATACGCCACAGTATAATAGACCTATGAAGAAGACTTTCTTAGCCAACAACATTATCGCGATTATTATTTCACCGCCAAGTGGAAGGTCTTCGTAATATCTAGAAATTCGAAACTGAAAAAGGCCTTCCAAAACTGGAAGGCCTTTTTGATCTTCGGATCAAGGTAAGGAGGAAGTTATGAGTACGATATGCTTTGGCAAAGTATCTGCCTGTAGAGGTTCGGGACAAACCCGCAGAGCTACCATTGTTGTTTTAGACGGTAGGAGTACACAGGAAGTATCCGCCGAAACCAGTGATCCAGAAGCTTGTCTGGCCACGGCGCTTTTGGCCGAATTGGTATCCAGGAGCCTATGCGAACCCAGCAGAGTTCAGGCTTTACCCCCAATGGAGGGTCAGCACGACCTGCAAAGGATTCAGGCATTGCGCGATCTGTTGAATCAGTAACTATCTAGTCGCAACGCGGCGATTTCCGACCTCCGGGTCGGATTTTTTTTCGTAATATTTTCTTTTGATTATTGTTCCCAACCTCACCCCCCTCTCCGATATCGGAGAGGGACTAAAAATGACAATGAAAGATAAAGAAGGTAAGAGGTTTACCGCTTCACTCGGGATTGCAAAGAAGGAAACTTTATAGAGGAATAAATCCTCCGTCTTCGCTAAAGCGAATCCACCTCCTTGAGAAAAGGAGGAATTAAATCTCTGTTCCGATTGAAACATCGGGACACATCTTTTAAGAGAGAATAATAAAGTTGTGGATAACTTTTGAGACATAACAAAAACCCCTTCATAAAGGGGTTTTTGATTTTGCTGTTTGGGTCAGCACTATATAAGACGAGTCTAAAGATCCTTTGTTACAGAATTTTCTTCATTTTCCTGTGGAGAACTTTCGTTTTCTTCAGGCTTTTCTCGACTTTCATTTTGAAACGTTTCTGGTAGTTGAATGCTTTTGGTCAGATCGTCAAAATCAGGCAGTTCTTTCATATCTTTCAGACCTAGATAGGACATAAAATCAATAGTTGTTTTGTATACCAAACGGCGCGCGTCTTCGCGAGCTGTTGTTTTTTCTATTAGGCCGCGGATTAGCAGCTGCCTTAGAATATATTGCGAATTAACTCCTCGGATAGCCTCAATTTCCGCTCGAGAAATCGGTTGTTTGTAGAGAATAATAGCCAGCGTCTCTATCGCAGCTTCAGTAAGTTTTTCTCTTTGCTCTGCAACCAGGAAAGCACTAACCGCTTTGTTGTTTTCTGGAGCGGTGACCAATTGCATGCGATCATCTTTTTCCAGAAGAGAAATTCCCCTGTCGGCAAGTGAATTTTTTAAGACGTCCAGAGCTGCTCTGATTTGATCCTTGTCACTATCGAGCACCTTTACCAGTTCTGAAATTTTAACCGGTCGCCCGGCAACGAAAAGAATGGATTCAATATATGAGGGAAGATTTTTCATGCAAGTATGAGTAAGATCGAAATTACGATAATAATGATTCCAGCTATTAGAATGTTTAGGTTTTGCCCTCCGCCGTCGATGAGTTCATCCTGACCGGAGTAAAAATTAAATTTTGGAAAAAGCTTGGTTTGCTGTCTGGGCCAAATAAATTTTTTTCTCATCTTGGGCCAAGCAAGGATGCAAACAGCTATTCCGCAGACCAGTAACGCGTAAGGGAAAATATTTTCAAGCATTGTTGTTTGGCGGAGACGAGTCTTGAGGGAGCCTTTTTATATTTATATCGGAGAAAAGATTCTCTTGCTCGACTGATAAAATTCTTTGCTTCACTAATTCCAATAGTGCGAGAAATGTAACCACAACTTCGGTGCGAGATTTTTTTTGCAGTAAAGAACTCAGTTTCGTCTCAATTTTTTCCGTTATGGTATTCTGCAAATCCTGAATTTTTTTTGAAATAGAAATTACTTCCTTGACCACTTCTTTTGGCAAAGAGGTAATTTCCTCTAAGGTTTTGGCGAGCGATTGCAGCGCTGAATGCAGGACTGATATTTTGACCGTCGGGTCAGGGTGGAAAGTTACGATTTCTTCGCTCGTGCTTTCTCGCGGGTAAGACTGAAGTTTTTTTGCTTCGACTTGCCGTAGGTGTGCAGCAATCTCTTTGAATTTTTTTAGCTGGATCAGTTGGTAAGTCAGGTCATACGAGTCATCTTCCTCAAGCTCCTCCTCCAACATCGGTAGCAGGCTTTTTGACTTGATCACCAGCAGTTTACTGGCAACCGTGAGGAAGTCCGCCAGGATATTCGGATCAAGCGTCTGCAGATTTTGCAAGTATTGCAAGAATTGTTGTGTGACTTCAGCGAGTGAAATTTCGGTAATTTCCATCCTCCGCTCCTCAATCATCTCAAGCAATATGTGGAGCGGACCTTGGAATTTATCTGTGTTGACTAGGTATTGCATTTATCTTTTGGTTTTTGAAAAAATCCCTTTGATTGGCTCAGTAGCTTTTTCAAAATCTTTTATCGCAATCTCCATAGAGTGAGTATAAGAGCCTGCCGAAGCCACCATTTTTTTGGCTTTGGACAGAGATTTGTCTAGCAAGGTAGGGATTTTGTACAGATTCCCAAAAGGGTGCAGTAGGCCGACTTTCGTTTTCAAAAATTTGGCGATATCCTTTTCCGTGGCAAGACTAATTTTTTTGGCTTTGAGCGCTTTTTTGATCTTTTGTAAATCTACATACTTCCCAGCCGGTACAACCACTAAAGCCAGCGACTTATCTACTCGTACCAAAACCACCTTGGCAATTTCGCCGAGTTTTTTCTTCTGCGTCTGGGCTGCGTCGTGGGCGGTATAGACGACTTTGTGCGCTAAGGTTTTAAATTTTATCTTTGATTTTTCCAGGTGATTTATAAGTTTTTTGTTCATTTTTGTTTCTTGAATAAATTATTTTTCTTTCTTCGGCTTTTTGGGAATGGAGACTTTGATGTGCAAATCTTTCAGCTGTTTTTCATCTACTTCCGATGGAGCGTTCATCATCACGTCTTCTGCGCTACCGTTTTTCGGGAATGCTATGACTTCTCTGATGTTCGGTTCGTCATGGAAGAGCATCATCAGCCGGTCAATGCCGGGTGCGATACCGCCGTGAGGCGGCGCGCCGTATTCGAAAGCTCTGATCATCGCGCCGAATTTGTCGTCCACCTGTTTTTTATCATAGCCAGCGATTTCAAACGCTTTGTACATTATTTCCGGATTGTGATTTCTGATGGCGCCGGAAGAGAGCTCCAGTCCGTTGGCGATGATATCGTATTGAAACGCGTGAATGGTTAGCGGGTCCTGCGACTTTAGCGCCTCAAGCCCGCCTTTCGGCATAGAGAATGGGTTGTGAGAAAAATCAATCTTTCGATCGTGTTCGTTGAACTCGTACATGGGAAAATCTGTAATCCAGGCCCACGCAATCAGGTTAGGGTCTTTTAGGTCTAAGATGTCGCCAAGCAGTGCACGAATAACTCCGAGCACTTTGTTGACTTTGGCTTTGGCATCTGCCCCGAAGAAAATAATGTCACCGGTTTTGCCACCAGTCTCTTTGATGATTTGTTCTTTCTCTTGGTCTGATAAAAATTTTAAAATTGGAGAGCGGGGACCGTCTTTGTCCAAAACAATATACGCAAGACCTTTTGCGCCTTCTTTGATCGCGCGCGCCGTCAGGTCATCGATCTGACTGCGAGTAAGTTTTGCACCGCCCGGTGCTGACATTGCCTTGACCACTCCTCCGTTCTTTACGGCTTGAGAAAATACTGTGAACTTCGAATCAGCGACGATGGGGGTGACATCGCTCATAGCCATATCAAATCGCAAGTCTGGCCGATCGCTACCGTATTTATCCATTATTTCGTCATAAGGAATGCGTGGAAAAGGTTTTTTCCAAACTTTTTTTCCGGCAAATTTTTCCGTTAGCTCGACCATCAAAGGCTCGACTTCGGCGAAGATGTCTTCGGGATCCTTCGGGAAGGACATTTCCAAATCGAGTTGATAGAATTCTCCCGGACTGCGGTCAGCTCTGGGATCTTCGTCACGGAAACATGGCGCAATTTGATAATACTTCGGTACGCCGCCGGTCATCAGAAGCTGTTTGAATTGCTGTGGGGCTTGAGGAAGTGCATAAAATTTACCGGGGTGCAATCTCGATGGTACCAGGAAATCGCGAGCGCCCTCCGGTGAGGAGTTGGTTAGGATCGGAGTATGGACTTCAATGAAACCCCGGTCACTCATGTATCGGTGAATGTGCTGAATCATTTGATGACGTCGAGCCAGCATTTCCTGCATCTTTGGTCGACGTAGGTCGAGGAAGCGGTACTTCAAACGCAGGTCTTCGTTGACTTTCTCGTCCGGTTTACTTACTTGTATTGGTGGTGTTTTCGAGGTGTTCAAAACTGTTAGGGTTTCTACTCGAAGCTCTACGGTACCTGTTGGAATATTCGGGTTCACCAGATCAGGGCTCCTCTTCTCTATACTACCGCTGGCCTCCAGGACATATTCGTCCCGTACTCGCTCAGCGAGGTGGAATTCTTTCTCGGTTTTTGGATCAATGGTTATCTGGATGATGCCTGTATGATCTCTCAGGTCAATAAAAATAAGGCCGCCATGGTCTCTTCGCGAATTGACCCAGCCGGCGACAATTGCCTTTTTTCCTATATTTTTTACAGTTTCAGAGGCTAAAATACGACTCATTTCATTGATGTATACCCTTCGACAAGCTCAGGGAAACACTGGTAATTTTTGAATAATTCATACCAAACTACTTTTCCAACTATAAAAACTCTAATCCTTGGAAATTCGAGGGAATTATACTAGAAATTACACAAAAAAGCAAAGACTTTTTCAATATGTTATAGTTTAGTTAATCTAAAAGGAGGTAATGCCTATAGAAACTCTGCGAATCTGAAACGACTCATGAATATTAGCGTATGGCTGGCTTTTGGCCTACGCTGCCAAGTTCCGGGGCGGGAGTCTACGCAAATACCATCCCCGGAACAATATATATTAAAATAAAATTTTTTTAATGCTCAATAAGATTGTTTTAGACGTTGAAACGCAAAAGAGCTTTGATGAAGTTGGCGGCCGGAGCAAAAATCATCTTTTGAAAGTTTCCGTAGCGGTTGCGTATTCCTATCCGCAGAATAAATTTTTGATATACGAAGAACCAATGATCCACCGCCTTGGAGAACTCCTTCAAGAAGCCGATCAAGTCATTGGATACAATTTGCTTTATTTCGACTACGAAGTGCTGCAGCCGTATTTTGGATTTGAACTGAAAAAAATTCCCACTCTAGATTTGATGGTTGAGGTAGAAAAAGTTCTAGGTCATAGAGTCAAGCTCGACTCGATTGCTGAAGCCACGCTAGGGACAAACAAAATTGGTAGCGGACTGGACGCTATCCGCTATTTCAGAGCAGGACAGCTCGACAAGCTCAAAGAGTATTGCGCCGAGGATGTGAAAATTACTCGTGATATCTATGAATACGCGAAAAATAACGGACTTTTGAAAATGAAAGATTTTTTTGAAACCAAAGAATTCAAAATCAACATCTCAGAGGCTGTGGTTAGAGAAAATAAACAGAAGCAGGTTAGTTTGTTCTAAAATGCGTAAAGTTTGGGTAACAATATTTAGTTTTTTGGCAGTAGGGGGGTTAGTTTGGTTTTTGTCAGAGGTTTTTTCCGGTCGACTCTTGCTATCGGCTGATTACTATTTCGGTTTTCTCAAAATCCACATGTATAGCTGGTTGCTTTTTGCGGCAACGTTCACTGGCCTTCTCTGGGTCATTCGCAAAGCACAAGTGGCGGGACTTTCACAGGTGGAAGCGGAAAATTTGGTTTTACTCGTGGTTGTTTTCGGGTTAATAGGTGCGCGACTGCATCATGTCTTAACCGCTTTTGAATATTACAAAGTTCACCTCTGGGACATCTTTTTTATTTGGCGCGGAGGACTTGGGATTTTTGGTGGTATCTTGGGCGGATTGGTAGCGACATATGCATTCTCTAAAGCCAAGAAAAAAAAATTCACCTTGCTTTTAGATTTGCTTGCTCCGGCCGCCATCCTTGGTCAGTCCATCGGGCGCTGGGGCAATCTTTTCAACTACGAACTTTACGGTAGGCCGACAGAAATTTTTGTTAAGATGTTTGTACCTGAGTATGCACGTATCTCCGGCTATCGCAATTTTGAATTTTTTCATCCGACTTTTCTCTATGAGTCAGCGTGGAATTTTTTCGTTTTTTTGATTCTCTGGAAGCTATTCAAAAAACAGATGAGGCCGGGCACCGTGTTTGCTTGGTACCTCGTGCTATATGCCATTGGCAGATATTATATCGAGACTTTGAAGTTGCAGCCGACTATGGCCGGATCATATCTGCTCAATCAAATTCTGTCTCTGGCTTTGATGGGAATCGGCGCAATGATATTGATTGGCCTAAACAAGGTTTCTGGATTTCCGCCTGCCTTCCGGTAGGCAGGCTTTCGCGGGAATGACAGGGTTATGGAGCCAAGGCAAACTCCTCAGACTATAAGGTTTTTTAAAGCATATGGGTTTGTCAGGGAATACAAAAACTGGTATAGTTTTTATCTGATATGGGCGAAAAAATTACATATTTCATACTTTCAATTGCCTTTGTGGCTCTGGTTAATTATCCCAAATTTAGCACCGAGCAATTGATTTTTGCATTGTCCGGGTACGCTCTGATTACCGGGCTGTTTTCACTTTTCTTCCACCGAAAAGTCCTGCGCAAATTTTCCGATCTCACTTTCATGCTCTTTCCTTTTTTTTGGATTGTTGCCAATACTTTTTTCTTATTCTTTTTCTACCAATCAGGGTTTTTAGTTTTTGCTTTTTCAGTTTTTAGCGCATACCTCCTTTATCTAATCTTGCTAGAGATGAAGCCCAAGATTCATTCGGTCTTCATCGAAAACACATTTTTTGTTTCTGTCAGCGGAATTTTTATCGGGCTTTGGACTCTAGATTTTTTCCTCACCCCGGCCTGGTGGATTGTTTTGCTGTTACATTTCGGGTTCGTCTATGGATTTTTGCAAGCGGGTTTCGCAACCACTCTCGCGACCGACTCACAGCGCATGGTTTACAGTTTGGTTCTGGCCCTGGTTTTTGCCGAAATATCCTGGGCAATGCTGTTCTGGCCACTGCACAACCTGACCTCAGGTGTTGTTTCAGCAACACTGTTTTACGCCGGCTGGTCTTTGACCAAATTGCATTTATCAGGAGAGCTCGATCGCAAGCGCACAATATTTTATGGTGGTTTTGCCGTGATGGTGTTATTGATAACGATACTTACCGCTAGCTGGATCCCGGTGTTGTAAAATGTTTGCAATTACACTGTAAAAATTCTAAAATATTATTAGCAATCAATTAAATTTGAAACTAAAATAATGATCGATGGAGTAAAAGTGGAGCCGGCTAAACAAGTTGATACCTTTGACGTAGGTCAAAACAAAAACGGTTTTTTAACCGAGCTTTTCAAGGACGGTAAGCACACAGTGGTTTATCTTTCTGCGGCGACCCCTGGCGCTTTCAAGGGGTACCATTATCACCAGGTGCGAGCTGCTCGTTATGTTTGCGTCAAGGGAAAGATGAAAATCATCATGTACAAAAACAAGGTCAGGCAAGAAGTTGTGCTAGACGCTAGCAATCCGACCCGACTTTTCATCCCCAAGCAAGTCGCCACTGGACTTGAGAACATAGGCGACGAAGAAGCTTGGCTTATCAACTATCCGGATCCGGCCTACGACCCGGATTTGAAAGACGAACAACTTGAATTCACTTTGGAACAATTAGAACAAGGTGAGGTTTAATGGATTGTATTTTTTGTAAAATAGTTGCTGGCGAAATTCCGTCAACCAAAATTTACGAGGATGAAAATTTTTTGGCGTTCCTAGATATTAAGCCGGTCTCATCCGGTCATACTTTGCTAGTGCCAAAAAAACACTATACCAATATTTTTGATGCTGATCCTGAGGTTCTAAAAGGGTTGGCGGTTACAGGTCAGAAGATTGCACGGGCAGTAAAGGAGGGGGTCGGAGCTTCTGGTGTCAATTACAGTTCGAATAACGGCGCAGCGGCAGGGCAGGTAGTATTTCATTTGCATCAACACATCATTCCTCGGAGTGAAAGTGATGGGTTGAGAGCGTGGTCACAACGCGAGTATGGGCAGGGTGAGGCGGAGCAGGTTGCTAAGTCAATCATAGAAAAGCTACAAGATGAATAAAATTTGGGTTTCGGGATCAATAGCCTATGACCGGATTATGAATTTCGGCGGACACTTCGCCGATTTTATTGATGTAAAAAAAGCGCATGTACTCTCACTTAGCTTTTTGGTCCAAGATTTGAATATGAGTCTTGGCGGCACGGCAGGGAATATTGTCTACGGATGTCGCAGTCTAGGACTTCCGACCGGTATCGTTGGCAGTCTTGGTCGCGATGGTGATGAGTATTTGAAGGTTTTGAAAAAAAGCCAGTGTGACCTGCAAGCGCTCAGCCTCGTGCCAAGCGAAGTAACGGCCGGCGCTTACATCATCACTGACCTTGATGATAACCAGATTGCTGGTTTTTATGCGGGGGCGATGAGTAAGTCGGTTCGGTTGCCGAAAGCTGGTGTCAAAGATATAGCGATTGTGGCTGCCGACAATCCTAAAAATATGTTAAAATTATGCCAGTATTACCACAGAAGTGGTGTGGCTTATATTTTTGACCCTGGACAGCAAATCACCTCACTGCCAAAGCCGATTCTAAATCATGGTATCAAAAACGCGAGCGTGGTTATCGGAAACGATTATGAGATAGCACTGATAAAAAAACGTCTGATTAAAAATAGTTTTCAAAAGCAGCAGATCGTTGTCTCTACATTGGGTAAAAACGGCAGCCGCGTTGAAAGAGGTGGAGAGGTCTGGAAAGTGAAAGCGGTGAAGGTTAGAAAAGTGGTTGATCCTACGGGAGCCGGGGATGCTTATCGAGCAGGGTTTATCAAAGGTCTAACCACTGGACAGTCGTTGCCGGTTTGTGCGCAGATCGGGGCAACTATCGCCGCCGCCGCTGTAGAAACTCAAGGCACTCAAAATTATAAAATTAGTTGGGCTATACTCAAAGCAAGACACAATAAAACTTATAAGACTAAGATTTAATACCATGAAGAAAATAAACTCTGACATCAAAAATCCAAGACTGGCAGCAGCCGGTAAAGAGAAGATCGACTGGGCGGCGCGCGAGATGCCGGTACTCAAGCTCATCCAAGAAAGATTTGAGAGAGAAAAACCTCTTGAAGGAGTTCGCTTAGCCGCTTGTCTTCACGTTACGGCGGAAACAGCTAATCTAATGAAGGTTCTCAAGGCGGGTGGAGCGGATGTAGTGCTGGCCGCCTCAAACCCATTGTCCACCCAAGACGATGTTGCTGCGAGTCTTGCTCGCCATGAAGGGATTCCGGTATTTGCAATTAAAGGCGAGGACAAAAAGACCTATTACAAACATTTATCGAGCGCTCTTTCGATCCGTCCTCATATTACTATGGATGACGGGGCGGACTTGGTCTCGCTTTTGCATAGCAAGAAAAAGCATCTCGTTAAAAATTTCTGGGGTTCGACAGAGGAAACAACAACAGGAGTGATCAGGTTGCGAGCTTTAGAAAATGCCGGGAAATTGATGTTCCCGGTCGTCGCGGTCAATGACTCAAAGACAAAACATTTCTTTGACAATCGATATGGTACCGGCCAATCTACTTTTGATGGGATTTTGCGAGCAACGAACACACTGATAGCCGGTAAAACTGTCGTGGTCGCCGGTTATGGCTGGTGCGGCCGGGGAGTCGCGATGCGCGCAGCCGGGCTCGGCGCGGAAGTTATCGTTACCGAAATTGATGCTTTGCGCGCGCTCGAAGCTCGCATGGACGGCTATCAAGTTATGCCTATGATTGAGGCGGCCCGAAAGGGAGATATTTTCGTGACTGTCACAGGTGATATCAATGTTATCGATGTACCACATTTCAAAGTAATGAAAAGTGGGGCGATTGTTGCCAACTCCGGACATTTTAATGTCGAGTTGAATTTAGCCGATCTCAAAAAACAAAGTAAATCAATAACTGAAGTACGTCCTTTCGTTCAAGAATATTTGTTGAAGTCAGGTAGCAAGATTTATATCCTTGCCGAAGGGCGACTAGTCAATCTTTCTGCCGCAGAAGGACACCCTTCCGCGGTTATGGACATGAGTTTTGCCAACCAGGCCTTGGCCGCGGTGTTTGTAGCAAAAAATCAGGGCAAACTTGAAAACAAAGTCTACACGGTCGAATCAGAACTCGATGAAGAAGTTGCGAGATTGAAACTAGCGGCAATGGGAGTCTCAATCGACAAACTAACACCTCGCCAGAAAAAGTATTTGAATTCTTGGGACGAAGGCACTTAAATTTTCAAATGAAACTCTTAGTTACCGGCGGAGCCGGATTTATCGGTTCAAACTTCATTCATTATTGGATGAACATTCACCCTGAAGACGAGATTGTGAATCTCGATGTTTTGACGTACGCCGGTAATCTGGAGAACCTCAAAGATATCGAGTCTTCAAAAAAATATAAGTTCATCAAAGGCGACATCACGGACAAAGAGGCTGTTGCCGAGGCAATAAAAGGGGTAGATATTGTAGTTCACTTTGCCGCTGAATCCCACGTCGATCGCTCGATTTCTGGACCAGAGGCTTTTGTACGAACCAATGTGCTCGGGACCCAGGTCTTACTGGACGCTGCGAAAAATGAAGGTGTGAAAAGATTTCATCATGTTTCGACTGACGAAGTTTTCGGAATGATCCCACTGGACCGAGAGTACCGCTGGACTGAATCCTCGCCTTATCAGCCGCGCAGTCCATACGCCGCCTCAAAAGCAGCTTCTGATCATTTGGTTCGCGCTTACCGGGTGACGTATAATTTTCCTGTGACCATTTCAAATTGCACAAACAACATTGGTCCTTACCAGTTCCCCGAGAAGTTGATTCCGCTGGCGATCACGAATTTACTTGAGGGCAAAAAAGTTCCCGTGTACGGGCAGGGTGATCAAATGCGAGAGTGGCTCTATGTAGACGATCACAGTCGGGCCATCGATTTGATTTTACTCAAAGGAGACCTGGGCGAAACTTATTTTGTCGGACCGAGCCACCCACCAATCACCAATTTGCAGTTAATCAAAAAATTACTCAAACTCATGGGTCAGGGAGAAGACATGATCGAGTTCGTAACTGACAGGCCGGGCCATGATGCCAAGTACGCGCTTGATTGGGGAAAGATAGAATCGGAGCTGCAGTGGCAACCGGAAAACGATTTGGACACGGCTTTGCAGAAGACTGTTGATTGGTACAAGTCGAATGAAGATTGGTGGAAACGAGTAAAGTCGGGTGAGTATCAGGAATATTACCAAAAGCAGTATGGGCAAAAGAGCTTGTAGGAATTAGCTAGTAGCTTTTAGAAATGAAAATATTAATTTTAGGAGCGAGGGGGATGTTGGGTCAGGCATTGTGCAAGGAGTTCTCGGATCAAGAGCCTGTGTGCTGGGACAGAGAGGAATTAGATATCACCGACCAGAATGCAGTTGCAAGTACGATTGCGAGTCAGCAGCCGGATGTTATCATCAATGCCGCCGCCTTCACTGACGTTGACGCCTCAGAAGAAAAGCCGGAATTAGCGCGACTCCTAAACGCATCTGCTGTACAATATCTCGCAGAGGCGGCAAATAAATGCGATGCGGTTTTGGTTCAGTACAGCACTTCGTATGTTTTTTCCGGGAACAACACAATCGGATACGAGGAAAATGCTCGGCCGGACCCGGTCTCGGTTTATGGTCAGACAAAACTCGAAGGGGAGAACGAAGCGGCAAAAGCAGCAAAATATTATATTATTCGACTTGATCGGTTATTCGGCGACGCGGGTTCTGGTAAAAAGAGCTTTGTCGAAAAAGTTATTGAGGCGGCAAAAGAAAAAGGGAAACTCAAAGTTATCGACGGTGAAGCCGGCGGACCAACCTATGCACCGGATTTAGCCGGGCTAACCAGAAAGTTGATAGATCAGAAATTGCCATATGGGATCTATCATGGTACGAATTCCGGGGTTTGCACTTGGTACGAGTTTGCAAAAGAGATTTTTAAAATTTCGGGAATTAAGGTAGAATTAACCCCGGTTAATCCCAGTGAGTTTCCCAGAAAAGCAGCGCGGCCTGATTATGCTACGCTAATCAACACCAAGCTTCCTGAGCAGCGATCTTGGCAAGAGGCATTGAAAGAGTTTTTAACTAAGTAATTCAAAGTTATGAAGGGAGTCATACTGGCCGGCGGAACCGGATCGAGACTGCGGCCAATCACTAAAGTTACGAACAAGCACTTGCTTCCGGTTTATAACAAACCGATGATTTACTATCCGTTGGAAACAATGGTAGAGTGCGGTTTCAAAGAAATTCTCATCGTGTCCGGTAGAGAGCATGCCGGCCATTTCCTCAACTTACTCGGCTCCGGTAAAGACTTTGGCGTAAGACTCTCTTACGAAGTTCAGGAGGGGTCAGGTGGCATTGCCGAGGCTTTGGCACTCGCTGACGATTTTGCCGACAACGGAAGTGTCGCGGTTCACTTGGGCGACAATATTTTTGAAAAGCGAGAGCAGCTTGTTAGAGGAGTAAAGCGTTTTCAGGAAGCGGAGAAGGGCTCGATGATTTTTTTGAAAAAAGTTCATGACCCGGAAAGGTTTGGGGTTGCCGAAGTTGAAGGGGACAAGGTTGTCGCCATAGTGGAAAAGCCAAAGACACCGAAGTCTGACCTGGCGGTGACTGGATTTTATATATACGACCCGCAAGTCTTTGGTATAATCAAGACGCTCAAGCCGTCGGATCGCGGAGAAATGGAGATTACCGACGTTAATAACGCTTATATCGACAAAGGTGAGATGGCGTTTGAAGAAGTAGAAGGGGAGTGGACCGATGCCGGCACTTTTGACTCGCTCTTGCGCGCATCGAATTTAATTGCTAAAAATATATAAACAAGTAATACCGAAATCATGGATCAACAACAAGGCCAAAACCAAAATCCCGAAAATCAAAAAAGCAACACCTGGGTCTGGATCGCTGCAATCGGAATCTTGATAGTCTTTACTATCATTGCGATTTTGAAAAATCCTTCCGACAAGACTAGCGATGCGGGTACTGACGACACCAATCTCGAGCAGGATATGATGATGGACGATCAGGATCAGGAGCGCACTGATGCCGAAAGAGAGAATTTCGTCGGCATCCTGCAGGAGTCAGATAACCAAGCGATCGGCAACCTCATGCTGGTCCAGGAAGGGCGTAATGTTTACCTTTTCACCAGCCGCGATTACAGCAGCCTCATCGGCCAAGAAGTAAAATTGGTCGTTGAAGGATCACTGGAAAGATTCCGCCTGGTCGATATCGTCCCGGCCGAATAGACTCGTTATTACTATAAACAAAGCGCGCTTATCAAAAGGCGCGTTTTTGTATTGACAAAATACTAGCTTTATGCTAAAATAATAATCATTTAATTAGCTTTATGGCTAGCGAGATTAAAACAGTTTATGAATTGCTTCGGGCAAACAAAGAAAAGCTGGACCTGCAGCTTGATGATTTGAGTATGAATTTGGCTGACGCTCAATCAAAAGCGCCAGTTGATTTGGGTTTAGGTAAAAACCTCCAGCAAGTGGAAGAGGCTGAATTTGTTCCGATTGAAAAAAAGGAAGAGACAAAGGAACGGGGAACAACGGAGCAGTCTGCAAAACGACCCGGGATTTGGTCAAAAGATTATTTGAAATACCCGGTGATTTTTGTAACCTCGTTTGTTTTTTTCTATCTGATTTTGAACTATGGAGCTTTCTTTGCGCGAGTTACAACTTTGTTTCAAAAAAATGACGAGCCGGCTCCAATCGAGAGCAGTGAAGGTCAGGTTTTGGGCGCTAACACTTCGGAATTTCAGGCCTGGATTTCGCATTATTTTTTCAGCGTTAACAACCCCGACAAAATCACTCCGAATGTCGATTATGACAAAGACGGACTTTCTAACTACCAAGAATATCTTCTGGGGTTAAATCCGGTAAAAAAAGATACGGACAATGACGGTTACAATGACGGCCAAGAGGTGCTCAATGGCTACAACCCGTCATACGACGGGTTGCTGACGGAAAAGCAAAAGGCAATCATTGGCGGGGAAAACTTTGATTCGAATCAAAATACTGAAAATTCACAAGAAGATCGTCCAGAAAACCCGACTTCGGATGCTTGGGACCTTCGACAAATTAACAACCGAATCGCTTATTATTCCGTCACCGATCTGGCTGCCGGGCCGATCAAACCCTCGAATCAACCAGCAATCAACTATGACCTATCCAAAAGAGGGGAGATCAATATTCCGAAGCTGGGTGTGAAAGCCCCGGTAATTTGGACGAATAATCCCGATGATTTTGAAAACGATCTTGATAACGGACTTGTTCATTATCCAGGCACATCGTTTCCTGGTCAGTCAGGCATTGCCTACATTTCCGGGCATTCGTCCAACTACATCTGGAGGCAGTCGGCTTATAGTTATGTTTTCACTCGCCTCAACGAATTGGAAACGGGCGACGAGTTTTTCGTAACTGTCTACGAGTCCGATGGTAATCCGGTAAATTTACGTTACGTCGTGTTTGCGGAGAATCGATATAAACCGGATGATCAAGCACAGTTCGCAAGTTCTGACCCCGAGTCCGTGGTTAATCTTTCAACCTGCTGGCCGATCGGTTCTACTGCTGAAAGGTACGTGGTATCAGGACGGCTGACGGGAATATAAAAATAGTGCTTAGTACCTAGTCCTTAGAACTTAGAAAAAGATAAAGGTTATAAAGTTAGATAAAGCGAAGAGTGACTAATGATAAGTAAACAGTGCTTGGTGTCCTTCGTATTATGTCATTCTGAACTTGATTCAGGATCTAACCAAACCATGCAAAGATCTTGTCCGTCGCCGCGGACATCAAGATGGCAGGGGAGAGATGTTTATTCTTTTTTCGTTCCGAATCCCGATGCTTTGATCGGGATGAGGAATCCCTTACTCTGATTAAATTTGGAAGAATAAGGGATCCTTCACCCCGACTGGAGCGTCGGGGGTTCAGGATGACAAAAGTGAAGAAGCTTTATTTTGCCTTAATTTAGCTTTTTTTGTAGCATTAGGCTTGACAAAATAGGCAGGATATGCTATCATATAGTATCAAAATAAAATTACTTTGAAATTTACCTCCCCCACCTCTCCCCCTCGGAGAGGGGGAGAATAGACGAGGGGGCGTTTGAGAAGAGACGTTTAACCCTTCGATTAACTCAGGGAAATGATTTGTTTGTCTGAGCGAAGTCGAAGACTAAGGTACTGGATTGTGATCACTTCTCAAATGGTTACGGTTTAGTACCTTTTAATTTTACCGCTCTGGATTCCCGCCTGCCTGCCGGTAGGCAGGTCTTCGCGGGAACGACAGGTGACTGCCGGAAGCTTGGGAGTAATACCGCTACTTGCGGTAAAGCATTCATCCCAAAACCTTACGCTTCTTCTCCCCAGCCCTTTTCAAAAGAGCTGGGCGCGGAAGGTTCGGGGATAGATGATTGCTCCCAAACTTCTGGCAGGAGATGTTGAGAAGACATCTTCAGCTGGAGCCTTGAAAATCGAATAAGGAGGACAGCACAATGAAACGTGCACACACTTTCTTCATGATTCTGGTCGCGATGATCGCCTTGCCGCTGCAAGCGCAGTGGCGTACGGTACTTACGGACGGTTCGGGCCTGAAGGTCCGCGCCGCCGAACAGCCGCACAACGGCTGGAAGTCGGTGTTCGACAAGTCGGCGCCGCAATACGCGCAGGCTGTCGAAGAAGGACGTCGCGATGACGTGCGTCGCCCCGCGACGGATGTCCGCGACAAGCCCGTCGATCATAATCCTGATCAGTTCGCCGATCGCAGGCCCACGATCGCCATCCAGGTGAAAACCGAAGGATGGTCCAACTGGTTCCAGGGGATGGACAGACAGCAGTTTGTCCAGTACGCGAATGAAATGTTCGCGCCCCGCTACCAGGCGATCCAGGCCTATAACGCACCCGAACTGAGGGAGAACATGGGCGAGGTCGAATTTGCCAACTCTGAGTGGACGGCGAACGCGTCGAACACCAAAACGATTGGCAATATGCAGAACGCGGACTATATTGCGATCATCCAGATCGCAAGCAGTGACCCCCGCAACGAGTACGCCAATGTCGGCGTGCCGAAGTGGGGCTCGCGGGTCCAGCGCTGGTCGCTCGACACGTTCGTGACCATCCAGATCGTCGCAGTGAACAACCGCGCGATTCTGGAAACGGGCAATGGCAAGGGCCACGGTTCCATTACCGCGACTCTCGAGTCGTGGTTTAACGGCCGGACGGTCCATGGCAACGGCGGTATCCAGCAGGCCGCCATGTACAAAGCCGCTCGCGAAGCGGCGGTTGAAGGCATGGTTAGCGCCTTCAAAAACATGAAGAACATGTAAGGGAGATCAGCAATGAACTCCCAACTGCACTTTCCGCGGCAGCATCCACCAGGATGCCTGCCGCTCTTTTTTTACCGAAGTTTCTAGCGACTCGCAATAAATGGGGAAATTTTTTTACTAGACCTTGATCAACTCTAATACTCTAGTGTATTAGAGTCGGAGTGGGTTTTTGGCTTTCGGTAACATTCGTCTGTTGAGGTACTTGAAGTACAAAAAAATCATAAGCATCAGATTTACCTCAAAACTATTATTTTATACAAATATAATCAGTGCGGATTTATTTGAAAGCAGACAACTAAACGATTTTTATCGGTTGACAAATTTAATATTTTCTGCTATTTTATGAGGTCTTTATCCTCAAAATAAGGACCATTTTCAACACCATAGGAGGAACACAATGAGAAGGAATTTCGTGCTCCTGCTCGCAGTCGTTTTGTGTATGCCGCTGGCTGCGCAAACCTGCGAGGAGCAATGGGTCTTCAATTTCCCCGAGGCCGGCCAAGAGGGTTACAGCCTCAGACTTGCGGCCGACTCTCTTCAGCTGGCGGGAAATGTCCGTCCTGGTTACGAGGACGTCGTGAGGCAGGCCGGTGAAAACAGGGTCTTTGCCGACGCCTATCTCGGGAAGATATACAGCAGGTTCGTGATGTATCACGATTCCTGCACCGGTGCGATCCGCGTCGAGTCGGAGGGTTCCACACAAACCTGCGACCCGGAAGCGCAAGACTCTTGGAGCTTGGTCTACCAGCACCGCGGCGGCAAGCTCGAACTGCAGAAGCTCGTTGAGGAGGGAACCTTGCGAGCAGAAGAAGTTCAGGTGCTCAGCGACGGGCAACAGTCTGGAAAGCTACTCAAAAGCAAAGCAGGTTTTAGGCTTTTCCGCAACAGCTGCAACGGCGCTATCGTCATGCAGCCGCTGGTCCAAACCCAGACAATCGAGCAAGAGTCTCCGCGCCAAAGCGTCGGTCAGCAGGTTGCCTTCATCGGTTCTTCCGTTGCCGGTACCATGCTGATGTTCTCCGGAAGTAAAACCGGGTACATTTTGGCACCCGTGGTCGGAATGGCCGTGCCTATGCTCTATCGGCCGATCGCAGGACTGATAAAAAAAGTCTTGCCGCATCGATCGGGTAAGAACAAGATTAACTGGAGCAGCACTCACACCGCTGCTTCAATGACGAACGACGAGGCGTTCATCGCCTCACAGCAAGAGAAGTGGTACTAACCACAGGAGATGAGGCGATGAAGAAGTTGCAAAAACTGCTTCTGCTCTATGTGCTCTTGATCTGGCCGGCGCGTGCTTTCCAGATTGAGAAGCCGCAAGAAGCTGGTCAGCAAGAGCCGGCGTCGGAAGCGCAGGTTTCCGAGCAAACCTCGAACCAGTGCGACGAATGGACTACGGTCGGCGGTCCGGGACGTGTCCTGGAAAAGCCGATCCACAGTGTCTATGAGCTGGCCGATTTCCTCGGTCCACGCATGGACGGGTCTTACACGGAGCATTGGGACAAACCGGTGCATGACGTGCTTCGCAGGCACGGCTATGATCCGCGGGCGATTTACTCGCTCGTGCGGTCGCGCGACCTACGAGTCTCGCAGAGGTTCTATGGCGCGTCGGATGTCACGCGCTACGAGTGGGCAACCTACGTCACTGATGACGGCAAGGTCGAAACAATCGACTGCGTCATTCCGCGCTGGCCGGGCAAGGAAGATGTCTGGGTTATCAGCCCGGAAAATCAACCCCAGCTGCACATCTACGCCAAGTGCGGCAATTTGCTTTCGGCCATTCGCTTTGATTCGTTTGGCGAGGACGAAGTCGACCGACCGAGACAACCTGCCAACATGTCGGTCGCGCCCGAGCCGCCGATCGTCAACGTGGCCCCGTCAACTTGCACTCCGCAAGTGACCTGCAAAGCCGATCATCCGGTCATGGTGACCAACGAGCACCCGGTAACAAACAATCATCCAGTTCAAGTGACGGTGCAACCGGCACCGGTTCAGGAGATTGTTGTCAGGCACAAATATCCCTGGCACCAGGTCGCTTACAACATTACCGGTATCGGGTTCCATGGAATCGCCAGCGCTTGGTTCATCAAGAACTGGAACTTCAAGGTCCCGGGTCCGAAAGGCGACAAAGGGGACAAGGGGGACCAAGGTGATACTGGAACTGCCGGTCCGCAGGGCATCCAAGGTGACACTGGTCCACAAGGTCCTATCGGACCCCAGGGCGAAACCGGGTCAACTGGTCCTCAAGGTCCGAAAGGGGATACTGGTGACACTGGCCCGCTAGGACCGACTGGACCACAAGGTCCGCAAGGAACCCCAGGCTCTGACGGGGCTCCTGGACCACGAGGCCCCCAAGGACCACGCGGCCCGCAAGGAACCCCAGGCTCTGACGGATCACCTGGACCTGCCGGACCGCAAGGCCCGAATGGACCGCAAGGACCCCAGGGACCGATTGGGCCTAACGGACAACCAGGCCCGCAAGGACCTGCTGGTCAAGATGGCTCTCCCGGACCGCAAGGCCCCCAAGGACCACGCGGCCCGCAAGGAACCCCAGGCTCTGACGGATCACCTGGACCTGCCGGACCGCAAGGCCCGATGGGGCCGCAAGGACCTCCTGGACCAGGTGGTACATGTTATGTCCTCGTGAACGGCGAGGTGAAGCCTTGTGGCTCTCCCGCTCCTAGGCCGTAAATTCCTTTTTTCTCCCCGGGTAGCCGTTTTGGCTACTCGGGTTTTTTTTTGATTTTACCCTTGACAGGAATGCTAACTTAGGCTAGAATATGAGGTCATTTGGAAAGTTGCCAAATGAATGCTTTATAAAGTATTGAAGCTTAGCTAGCTTCAAAAACGAGTAATTAATTAAGAAAAGACCTATGAACAAGCTTTTGCAAAAGTTCAAAAGCAAAGACAAAAAGGTTTTCTACACAGTCATGGCTGCTGGTATGCTCGCAGCGTTGTCTGTTGTAGGTTTCGTTTCCGCAAACGGACCGGCTTTCAACATCTTTCCGATTGCGTACAACGGCGCCCTCAACACCGACTACCCACTGCTTGATGCTCGCAACATGACCAAAGGCGAAGGCTGGAGCACTTCGCAGTTCGATCATGATAGCGGTGTCACCGCTGATCCTGGCGATGTTATTCAGTTTTTAGTTTATTATCATAACGGCGCCCCGACTGCTCCGGAAAACGTTGCTTATGACGTAATGCTCAAAGCATCAATTCCGAGCAATGAAGCTAACAACTTCACTGTCGGTGCTGCATTGTCTGCTTCAAATGCGCAGACTGTAACCTCCGCACAAAAAGGTGGAGACATTCAAATCAAAGTCAATGGCCCGATTGGGCAGACTTTGAGCTTGGTTCCGGGATCCACTATCTGGCTGCCGAACCAGGCAACCTCTCAGCAATACATGCCAGATACGATTGCTTCCACAGGTATCAGCCTTGGTAGCATTCAGGCCTGCTGGGATTTTTCTGGCTTTGTTAAATTCAAAGTCAAAGTCAGCGAGAAGCAAGCCGTTTCCGCTTTGACACTGGAAAAGACTGTCAGAAACGTTTCTGACAACACATCTTATCTCGATGAAGTTCCGGCTGATCCGAATGATCTAGTCGAATTCAAGCTGATTGGTACCAACACCGGTCAGGCTGATTTGACCGATTTGGTTATCACCGACACTTTACCGTCTCGCTTGACTCTGGAAGGAACTGTTAACTACAGCAGACCAATCCAGTCAGGTAATATTTTCTCCGGTGGCGCATACCTTGCCGATTTGAAGCCTGGTGAAAATATCGTTATTACTTTCCAAGCCAGAGTCGCTGATGTCGCCCAGTTTACTTACGGCACAACCAAGCTCACAAACAGTTCTACCCTGACTGAACAGGGCGCAACCCCGGCCGGACCGGTAACCGATACGGCTTCCGTATCTGTGTTCCGCCCAGAGCCGCAGGCTTGTACCATCTTGGTCCGCGCAACCTTCAACGGCCAATCTTGGTCAGGTAACCTCAACTACACGATCTCCGGTCCGCAGACCTTGAACGGAACTGTTGTTCCGAACGATCATGCGAATGTAACCCCAGGCAACTACTATGCTAACTACAATTCTGGTGGTCCGGCCGATTCTAGCTTCACTGGTATCACGCCTCCTTCCGGCAACTGCCCGAATGGCGGATTCCTGACCTTCACTTACAATTTTACTCGCAATGACATTTTCGATCTGTCGATCGATAAGACTGTCAGAAACTTGTCTACCGGAACCCAGTTTGCTGATCAAACCAGTGCTGCTCCGTCTCAGACAGTTGAGTTCAAAGTTGTTATCAAGAATATCGGCAATACCAATGCTAACAATGTCTCGGTACGAGACGTGTTGCCTGCTAAGCTCAATTTCGTAAACGGCACACTGACCGTCAATGGAGCAGCCGCATCATGCCAATCCTGCTTCTTCTCCGGCGGCATTAACCTAGGCACCATGGTCGTCAACGAAACCAAGACTATCGTCTTTGCGGCGACTGTCTCCGGTCAAAACGACTTCCCGGTCGGAAATACTCTTCTGACCAACACCGCCTATGTTAAAGCTGATAACTGCAACGAGAAATCCGATACTGCCACTGTAAATGTCGTCAAAGAAGAACCGCAAAAAGAGGACGGCAACGGTGGTAACAGACCCGTCTAAATTAATCAATTCACGCTACAAGCATGAAAATTTTCAGACAACAAATGAATAACAGGAGTCATCTTGCTGTCGCAGCAACACTAGGTTTTGTGCTTGCAGCAGCAATCATTCCGGCCGCTCGGGCTCTGGCTACGACCGGTCCGGCATTCAACATCTTCCCGGTTTCCTATACCGGTGAAGAGAATCATGACTATCCTTTGCTGGATGGACGTAACTACACGGATAGCGGTAGCTTCTCAAGTTCGCAGTCAGATCATGACAACGGAGTTACCGCTGATCCGGGTGATATTCTGGAATTCGTCGTCTACTACCACAACGGTGCAGTCGACGCCCCGGAAAATATCGCAAAGAATGTGCGCATCAAAGTTACACTCCCAACCGGATTGTCGCAGACGCATACTGTCTCTGCTACAATCACCGCTGACAATGCGGTGACGGTTACTTCAGCTGCTAAGGGTGGAGACATGATCGCTCACATCAACGACTCTGAACAAAGCCTCGAGTATATCAGTGGTTCAACCCGTTGGTATGCCGATCATGGATCATCTTACCAGACCTTGCCTGACGGAATTATTTCCTCCGGTGTCAATCTGGGAGAAATTCGTGGCTGCTGGGATTATTCCGGATTTGTGAAATTCCAAGTCCGAGTTACCGACGAGCAGGACAACGGCTATCTCAACATCGAGAAAACCGTCTCCAATCATTCCCAAGGAACCTCCTTTGGTTCTACCGCCGATGCCGAGCCCTCTGATATAGTGGAGTTCCGCATCAAGGTGGAAGCCAGAGAAGGAGATGTCGAGGAAGTAATTGTCCGCGATATTTTACCAAACGGTTTGGAGTTCGAGGATGACACTCTACGCATCGACGGTGTTTCCAAAAACGGAACACAAGGGCTTTTCGGCAGCGGCTACGAAGCCGGAACTTTGTCCGAAAATGATACACTCAACCTGAGCTTCCAAGCAAAAGTTGCCAGTGCATCATTTTTCGACGGAAACAGCCGCACACTGACCAATACTGCCAACGCTCGAGGCCGGGACGTATCAACCGTCCAGGATACCGCTCGCGTGGTGGTTGAGGGGCAGGTGCTTGGATCCTCATTCAGACTCAGTAAGGATGCATTTAACCAGACGCAAGGCGTTAACGCCCGTAGCGTACTGGCTAATTCCGGCGATATCATCAACTACACTCTTACTTACACCAATACCGGCGATATCACGATTCATAACGTGGTGGTCGAAGACGATCTTTCAGACGTGCTTCGCTCCGCTGACGTTATAAATATGGGTGGGGGACAGTTAAGCGGTAATACCATTCGGTATCCGGAAATTTCGGTCCCAGCCGGAGTATCTATCGACAAGACCTTCCAGGTCCGAGTCAGGCAGATCGCAGTAGGAGAGACTGATCTCGTGATGACCAACTTCTACGGGAATCAAGTTGATGTCCAGCTCCGCCCTCCGACTGTAAAGGGTACTTACATTGCCCCGAAGTCCGGAGTCGAAGACTGGATTGCTCCACTACTTGCCCTGATTTTTACCGTCGCATTATTCGCGAGGAAGAAATATCAGAACAGCAAATTAGCCGCATAAATTTGAACAACTAAACCCCCTCTTGACGAGGGGGTTTTTGGTTGGAAAAAATTGTCTTAATTTAGACTCAAAGAGTACCCGGCATTGACTTTGTGTGCAGGGGACTTTTTAATTTAGCTAGGAGGATCGAGCCTTAACCACAAACATATGAAAAAGTTGATGGTCATGCTCGCAATCGCTTGCTTGGCTACCTGGAGCGTGTTTCCCGGGCAAGCTGTGGCGCAAAGCGGGGAGCGCACTAAAAGCGCCTACAACGTCACGCAGGGACGCGACGGTGAATCAGTTGATGCTCGCAGCGGCGATGTTATCGAATACACCCTGCAATACCGCAATACTGCCGGTACGACTCAGACAGTTGTCGTAGAAGACAATTTGTCCGATGTTTTGTTGCTCGCTGATATGTATGATTATAACGGCGCGACGTTAAACGGATCCTTGCTTCAGTTTCCGGCAGTAACTCTCTCTCCCAATGCAACTGTCACCAGAACATTTCGCGTCCGGGTCAAAACCATTTACTCCAGCACGCAAGACTTGCTGATGAGCAATTACTACGGTAATTCCGTGGATATTTACGTTGAGTCGTCAACTGACTCGACCGACCGGGGCGTGCGCAGTAAGAGCGCCTACAACCAAACGCAAAGTCGTGACGCTGAATCAGTTACCGCCAGGATTGGCGACATTATAGAATACCGGCTGCGTTATTATAACGATACTTCATCTACAAAGACGATTACCATAGAGGACGATATTTCGGATATACTCAAAAACGCCGAAATGGTTCGCATCAGTAATGACGGGGACTGGCTCGGTAGTAGTGTTCGCTGGTCAAATATTGTCATCGGCTCACACAGTTCGGTTGAGAGAACATTTGAAGTTCGGGTTAGAGATTTTTCCGACCGCGACTTGCGAGAGTCCGATCAAGCTATGATCAATTTTTACGGCGAAGAAGTGCGTGTCCGAGTCGATAATTATTCTTATGGTAGCGGTGGGACTGCCAGCGGCAACAAGTCCAAAACCGCATTCAACCGTACTCAAGGCGCGAGCGCTGTTTCCGTGTATGCGCGGCCGGGGGACCTCATCGACTACAGCTTGTACTACCGCAATGATTCCGGATACACGCAGAATATTGCAATTGAGGATGATCTGACCGATGTGTTGGACCTGTCAGACCTTGTTAATTCTGGTGGTGGTGTTTTGTACAACAAGACTTTACGGTTTGAAAATATTACGCTCAGTCCCGGGTCGTCGGTTAGTAAAACTTTTCAAGTACGGGTAAAAAATATTTCACAAGACAAACAGGATAAGGTGATGAGCAACTATTATGGTAATGGTGTGGACATTACAGTGTTGCCCAGCAGTTCTGTTGTTCCTCCGGGTGGTGTTCCGCCCAAAGGACAGGTTAAAGGCACGACGTATGTTGCTCCGGCAACAGGACCAGAAGATAACTTGCCATTAATTTTTGCTTTACTTTTCACAAGTGCGATGTTAGTTTATAATAAAAGAAATAGACTTGCGCTGTTGATAAATCAGTAGGGCCGAAAACATCAAAATAAATTAAAATGACAATAAAACAAAACTATTGTCATTTTTTTGTGATTAAGTAAGATTATGCTATCAAAGAAAGCTTTACAAGAACTTTTGGAGGCCATTCGCAAATATCCCGGCGGTTTTGTGGTGCTGGAGGAAAACAGTCCAAAGTTTGCCATTTTAGACTATGACGTCTACCAAAACCTTCAAACTACACCTAAAAATCAAGTAACCGAAACTAAAAAGAAAATGAAAATACTTATTACCGGAGGTGCCGGCTATATCGGCAGCCATACTGCCAGAGAGCTTTCAGATGCTGGGCATCAGATCACAACACTCGACAATCTCTCGACAGGAATTCGGGAGTTTGCCCAAGGAGAATTCATCAAAGGCGATCTGGCGGATACAGATTTGCTCGATAGTGTTTTCGAAGAAGGTAAATTTGATGCTGTCATCCACTTCGCTGCTTCGATTCAGGTCGAGGAATCGACCCGCAAACCTCTCGAATATTATCAAAACAATGTTATCAACGGTTTGAACTTGCTAGAGGCTATGGTCAAGCATGGCGTTTCAGATATTGTGTTTTCCTCGAGTTGTACTGTCTATGACGAAAAATCACCCGTACCGATGGACGAGAATTCACCGATCAAACCATCTTCACCTTACGGAGAAACCAAGGCGGTGTATGAAAATGTTCTGAAATGGGCAGCGGGGGCTTACAACCTTCGTGCTGTATCACTTCGCTATTTCAACCCGGCAGGGGCAGCGCTCGATGGGGCACTGGGACTTGCCAACCCCGAATCATCGCTGTTGATTCCGAACGTGCTGGATGTGGCGATGGGGCGGAAAGAAACTTTGAAAGTTTTCGGTAACGACTACCCGACGCAAGACGGAACAGGTGTTCGCGACTATATCCATGTTTTAGATTTGGCTGCAGCGCACGCTTTGGCGCTGAAGTATATTCGAGAAAAAATGGAGCCGGGAAGCTACGATGTGTTCAATGTCGGTACGGAAAAAGGGTACACGGTACTGGAAATTATCAATGCGGTCTGTGATGTGACTGGTCGTATGGTGAATTTTGAAATGGCACCTCGCAGAGCAGGGGATAGGGCTGAGGTCATAGCTAACGCCAGCAAGATCAAGCAGGCAATGGATTTTGAACCGAAGTATTCTGACCTGAAGACAATAATAGAAACCCATTGGGCTTTTCACAAAAAAAGATTTACGGAATAGTGAACCGCGGATAGGCAGAGTAGAGCATAATTGAGAAAAAACAAGCGACAATCGGCAGCGCAGTCGTATAGAACGGTTGTCGTTTTTTATACGGCTACTATATTGACTTGGCTTCCCCCGGGGGGTACAATATCAAGTCTTGGATCAAACAAGAAGGAGGAGAAATCAATGAGAGCTACCCGAAGAAAACCTATCGAGGGAGCTGATCCGCTACTGTACCCGGATGCTGCTGGATTGGATTTGGACGGGGATACAAAATCCCTCCCAGTATTTCAATGGAGCGGGCCGCTTGCTCGCGCTGTTGAGGAGATTGAATCCGGTAATCTGGGCTCAGGCGACCCTCTGCTCGACGGAGATTACTTCGAAGCCGACCCGGATTGGTCCCCCGACGAGGGAGACTTTTCCGAAGAGCAAGCGGCAGAACCAGGTCCTGGAGAGCAGGGTTTCCTGGATGAAGAGGATTGGTAGCTGCCTGCACCCGGCCACGCACGCATAAGCGCTGGCCGGTTTTTTTGATTTCATTCAAATTAAAAACCCGTTTCTTTTTTGTCGAAACAGGCTAAACTTGTTATAATAAATGAAAATTTTACACAAAATATGGCGCTATCAAAAAAACTCTCTGTCATCATTCCAGCCTATAACGAGGAGAAAAGAATTGCCGGGACCTTAGATTCCGTGGATTCTTACCTAAAAAAACAGGATTATGATTATGAAATAATAGTAATTGATAACGACAGTAACGATGGAACATTTAATCTCGTCAAAGATTTAGCAGGCGGCAAGATGGCCAATCTGCGCATTGTCAAAGCTCATGAAAAAGGTAAAGGTGGCGCCGTGGCCTTCGGGGTCAACACTCAAGCCACAGCAGAGTACATTATGTTTATGGACGCTGATAATGCTACGCCGATTTCTGAAATCGAAAAATTTTGGCCATATTTTAATCAAGGCTATAGCGTAGTTATCGGGTCACGATACCTTGAAGGTTCCAATGTCACCCGCAAACAGCCTTTTTACCGCATTGCCTTGTCCCGCATGGCCAATATGCTGATTCAATTCCTAACCGTACCTGGTATCAAAGACACTCAGCTTGGGTTTAAAGTGTTTACCAGGCAGGCAGCCAAAGACATTTTTTCTCATGTTACCATCTTCCGTTGGGGTTTTGACATGGAAGTTCTAACGATTGCCCGGCAGCACGAGTACAAGATCAAAGAATTGCCCGTACTTTGGCGAGAACAGGGCGGCTCACACGTGCCGCTCAAAGCCTACATCGAATCGCTCATTGATTTATTCAAAATAAAACTCAATGTTCTCCTTGACCGCTACAAAAAATAATATTCTATTGTCACGATTGTTTTTGCTCTGCTTGGTACCGGGGCTTTTTGCATTATTGCTCGCCTTCCATGCCCAGGCAGATGGCAGTCAGCTAAGTTTTCCAGTGGTTATAAAATTAGCGGACGGGGTGTCCGCACTTGCTTTATCGAGTGAGAGCTCTTTGAGTGAGGTAAAAAAGCTATATAATTTTGAAACTGATTCAGAAATCACAAGAGTTTATACCGCAAACTTCAAAGGAAGCAATAAGGATTTTGAGATTTTAGAAAATAATCCAAAATTTGAATACGTCACTGCGGACATGTCGTTGGCTACTGAAGCGATTTATTTGTCCGACCCGACTTTCACCATGGATGACAAGGCGCAGGAGAAATTGTGGTGGCTCTCACGAGTCAAGGCTCCTCAAGCCTGGGAGATCCAGCGAGGAAGCCGAGATGTAATCGTGGCGGTGATTGATACCGGGGTAAACGGAATTCACGAAGACCTTAATGATGGCAGGGTCGGGGCAGGCTATGTGAGTTACTGTCAGATTCCTGACCCCACGAACGGAACGTGTTTAGTCCATGTCGCAAGTGTGATACCTGCCGGAGTTAACTCTGATGACAATGGCCACGGGACGATCGTAGCGGGTATTATTGGCGCGATACCAAATAACGAAAAAGGGGTTGCCGGGGTGAACTGGAACGTGCGTATCCTGCCGGTGAAAGTTTTGGACAATACGGGTACGGGAGTTGCTTCAGATGTCGCTGCCGGCATCACGTGGGCGGTAGACCAGGGTGCTAGCATTATCAACATGAGTTTGGGTGGGACCAGTTTGGAAGGCACGCCTCTTTTGAACGAAGCTATCAAATATGCCTATGACAAAAAAGTTTTGATCGTGGCCGCCGCAGGTAATGACTCAGCTCTCATTGGAGCGGATCTTGATATCAAGCCGGTTTATCCGGTATGCAGCGACGGCGGAGAAAATAGAATTTTGGGTGTGACAGCGGTGGATATCAACGATCGTAAGGCGTCTTTTGCTAATTACGGACGAGCTTGTATTGACGTGAACGCTCCGGGCACTGCTTATTTTAACAGCAAGGAAGATCAAAAAGGCATACTTTCAACTTACTACGACCCGAAGCAGCCGACAAAAAATAATGTGTATGTTTTTGCCTCAGGAACTTCTATGAGTACTCCGATCGTTACAGGTGCAGCAGCGCTCCTAAAAGCCCAGCATCCGGATCTTGCCGGCACTGCTTTGCGCGACCGGCTGATCGCTTCTATCGACAATGTTGACGACCTGAACGAGGGTGCTTGCAACGGTATCGATTGTGCCGGACGTTTAGGACTCGGGCGAATAAATATTGAAAAAGCCTTGCAAACAGTTACTGTTAACACCGACAATATCCTACAGGACCCCTCGGGGAACAAATATTTGGTGGAAAACGGGGTTCGTAGATTGGCCTCAGATTATGTATTGAAAACTAGAGGGCTAACCGACAAACAGGTAAAAATAATGTCAGTAGTTGAACTAGAGACTATTCCTCTCGGCCAACCGTTGCCTCCGATTGACGGTAGTCTTGTGAAGGCTGAAGGTGACCAGACGATTTATTTGGTGACTGAAGGAGTGCTCAAGCCCGCAAGTTATTTGGCTTTTCGGTCTTTTAATTTCGAATTTCAGAACGTGACTACACTTTCGCCACAAGAGATTGCCAGTTACCGCAAAGGTCCGAATTTGATACCGAACAACGGAGCTCTCTTGAAACTTTCCAACTCGCCGGCCGTCTATTTCTTACACGAAGGTAAACGTCGTCTGATATCATATTTTTCTTTCGTAAATCGAGGTTATGATTTTTCACAGGTTATTGCTATAGAAAACGAAGAGCTTGATCGTTACCTTCAAGACACTTCAACCCGTCTGCAACCTCCACTAGACGGGACATTGATACGCGGGGATGTTAACCCAGAGGTTTATGTAATAGAGGATGGACACCGCAGAGCGCTCAGCCTGGAAGCGTTTACCGCCAGAAATTATCAATTTTCAAGTGTAAATATTTTACCCCAATCAGAAGTGGATAAGTATCATTTAGGAATTGCTATAAAATAAAAAGTATGATGAATAAATACATTTTAGCGTTACTAATCACAGTTTTGTCCTTTAGTCTAGTCTTGCCTGTAGTGGCTGACGAAAACGGGTTTGATCCTGGTATTATCGTGCCTGACCAGGCTTTCGGGAATTATTTTGCTTATGCGGGCCCGGAGGACATCCAGCGTTTTTTGGAGATTCGCGGTAGCGTTCTGTCGAACACCAGTAATGATTTTTTGAAAAAATTGCGCGAACCAGCTGAT
>Ga0210057_1000368_pt1 | contig 75606 bp, 83 predicted proteins | sample CryGeyCG2114_010_2_FD_183968 | JGI IMG/M metagenome (GOLD analysis project Ga0210057, IMG submission 183968) | Groundwater microbial communities from aquifer - Crystal Geyser CG10_big_fil_rev_8/21/14_0.10 (SPAdes) (version 2) | ecosystem: Environmental > Aquatic > Deep subsurface > Groundwater ... | reverse complement strand
CAATTCCTTTTGCAGTCCTTCTCTCTCCAGTTCCTCTTCAATTTCTTTCTTAAGTTTAGGCATATTTTTCTTAGCATCGTCAATCATTTTCCGGGATATCTTCAAAAGAGGCAAATCTGTTTCAGGGTACATTCTTGCTGCGCCCGGCATAGGCCTCAAAAATTTACTTTTTCCGTCTGGAAGAACTTTCCTGACCTCACTCACAGATTTTCCATTTTCAATCAAAGATATTTGTCTTTCAATTTCTTTTTCCATCGCAGTTTCAATATTCCTCACATCCTGAAATCCCTTCAACTCAATACGAGAACCTCCTTTAACAGAAAGATTCACATCCTGCCTTATCGTACCAAGGCCTCGACGCACATTACAGCTTCGCAAAATTTCTCCAAGAAGTAAAGCAGTTTCTTTCGCCTGTTCGGGTGTTTTAATATCGGGCTCAGTTGCAATTTCAATGAGAGGAATCCCCAACCTGTCAAGTCTGTAGACAACAACATTATCTTTATTGCCAATTATCCTTGCAGAGTCTTCCTCTAGACAAATAGAAGCAATTCCCACTCTCCCAAAAGAGGTTTCTAAAAAACCATCTCTCGCAATCATTACAGTTCTTTGAAATCCTCCGGTGTTTGAACCGTCGATAACAGTTTTCCTCATAATCTGCGTCAAAGGAATAATTTTTGCATTGAGTAAATGCGAAATCTGCAATCCAATTTCAAGCGCTTCCTGATTAATATTATGCGGAGGTTCTTCGTCAATCTCAACAAGACAAGTTGTGTCATATCCTTGATAAACAAATTCTTTTCCCAAAGAAGCCTGATATTCTGCGGCTGCATCCACACTTCCCGATTCCCCTGCAACAACATGAAGTTTTCTCCTTATTTCAAAATCCGGTTCGTCCTGCCTCAAAACAGAAGGACAATTGCAAAAAAGTTTTCCGGTATTCAACTGCTGATGAATTTCAAGGCCTGATTTTAACCTTATCTTGCTATAATCAATTTTGCCCTCAGACATAAAACAAAATAGAAGGAAGAGTTTATTAAATTAGTGATTAACAAAACTTGTTTGCAACGTTGAACTTAACACCATATTTACCACAAGATTTTTCCAAAACAGTATTTAAGTCTTCACGAGAGATATCTCCTACAACTTTTAAAGAATCCCCTCTAGAAATTCCGTTTTTTTTATCTATTTTGACGCTAACCCCTCTGCTATTGGGACCTCTGCCAAAATTTCTTACAAAGCTAGAGATTTTCCCTGCAATCCGAGGATCACTAACTTTGGTAAGTTCAACATGATATATTCTTTTTGATTTAAGTTCTTGCTCCAAGACAAGAGAAGATGCCAAAACCCTGTCTGCAACAAACTGGTAAAAAGCTGTTTCAGAAGTAGAAGGATCAAACAAAGAACCACGACCTTTCACTCTGTCCTGAAGAACGTTCCTCATTAACTGAATATAATCTTTTTTATCTTCAGCCAAAATTACTGCCGGAGGATAATTTCTTTGTTGTAAACAGAAATTTTGTAGCAAGCGTGCAACTCTTCCGTTGCCATCACCATAGGGGTGTATTCTAACAAGTTCAACATGAGCCTGAGCTGCTCTTAAAACAGGGTGAGAAGGAGTTATCTCCAAGAAATCAACTAGATCTCTAATTTGGTAATGTAAGGTTTCTTTATTTACCCCATAAAAATCCCCGAAAGACACTTCAACATTTCTAAAACCTCCTGACGAGTTACTATCTGATTCAATAAAATGACCGAGTCTTGAAAGAGAATACATTGAAACGCCGTTTTGAGCCAGAAAATGTTCCGCATCCCCTATTCTCTTAAGAAATTCTCTTCGCTCAGATCTAGAAAGATGTCTCTCATCTGCTTCCAATTCCATATCGAGAGAGTGCTGAGCAGCTTCTTCTCTAAGAGAATGGTATTTTTCCCTTGCTACACACCCAGAATATTCTGGGTGAGTATTCACTCTTGAAACAATTCCATCCATTTCTGATAAAGTTCGGTTTAACATGAATCAAACACTCTTCCAAACCTTATAAATCTTCCGATTGTAACCCCTTTATAGTTAATATGATAGTTCACTACACCTCATTTGCCCTGCAAAAGCCACCTTTAAAGAAAGTTAGTAGCAACCAATTTTTCAGACAAACAACTATGAATTATTGAAAAATAAATATTTAATTGTTTCTAACGATAAGTTTATAACAAATAATTCACAATAGAAAGTATGGTTGGCAAAGAGGCAAATTATTATCTGGAAAATCATCCGGCATTGAAGGCAGACAGGACAGTGGGACAAAAAGCCGCAGATTGGCTGACAAAATGGGCAGGTAGTTGGTTTTTCATAATCCTCCTTGCATGCCTTCTTTTGGTCTGGATGGTCCTTAATACTGCGTGGCTGATTTTTGGAAGAGTCTGGGACCCCTATCCTTTCATTTTATTAAATTTTATATTGTCAACGCTTGCAGCGATTCAAGCACCAATAATCCTTATGTCTCAAAACAGAGAAGCTCAAAAGGATCGAATTCGTTCTCAGTATGATTACAGCGTTAACAAAAAAGCTGAAAAAGAAATTCGCGAAATTAAAGACCAACTTGAAAGAATTGAAAAGAAGATAGGAAAGAGAAAATAATTCCAGATTGAGAAATAACTCTCATATTAAAATTCTAGGGATAAAAATTACTCCCTCAACCTATCATTAAACTCTCCAGAAATATTTTCCAACATTTTTTCTTTTATAACATCCTTATTCTTTGCCCAGTTTTCATGCCCCAAGACCCATCCTAACTTCACAAGAGCCGTTTCCGCCAGCATATCTTCAAGATAAATTACTCCCGTTCTCAAAATCTCTCTACCATTAGAATACACATAAGGATCTAAACGACCGTAAATTGTTTGGGGAACTGCACACACAACAATTCCTTTTTTTTGTATCTCTGATAGTTTTTTAATCCAAGAATTTCTCGCTCTTCTTGTGGCCACGTGCCCCAGTCCGGACATCTCAACAACAATACCTTTGTATTTCTTTTTCACATAATAATCCAAGATGTCTGCTTCTTGTCCAGGATAAAATTTAACTAATGTTACTTTCTCCTCGAACTTAGTATCAAGTTTCACTTTCTTTTTATTATCTCTTCTATTGTAATCAGATAAAGGCTCAACTCTGTCAGAATAGATTTTGGCAAAAGGTTCTGCGTTCACAATTTTGAAAGTATCTCGCCGTGAAGAATGAAGCTTCCTGACTTTTGTCCCGGACATTGCAAAACAAAAATCGTCGTTCGTCGTTGCATGACCAACAAGCATGACCTCTGCAATATCACTAATAGCTGCAACAGCAGCACAAGTCAAATTCAAATTCGCATCGCTGCTGGCCCTATCTATACTCCTCTGACTATAAGTCAAAACAACCGGTTTATTCAGGTCCTTTCCGCTATTTAACATAAAACTCAAAGCCGCAGAAGTATAATGTAAAAAATCAGTTCCATGAGTTATAATGACCCCCTTAATTTCCGAATCATTCAAAAGTTTCTGTACAGTCTGAGCAATTTTTTTCCAATCTTTATAATCCATATCTTCTGAGGCCTTCATAAATGGAATTTCGACTTTTTTCACATTCACGCGTTCAAAAATATCTGGATAAAATTTAAACAAACTTTCAGGAGTATCCAACCAATCAACACCTCCTTTCCGAGGGTTTAACCGGGCAGCAATTGTTCCTCCTGTAATAATCATTGCAATGTTAGGTTTTCCTTGACTCAAAGGTGTTTGAGGAGTCTCTTCTTCTTTCTCCTTAAGTTTCCTCAAAGTCTTTATATCAAGAACATCTTTACGCTTGAAACCAATATTATAGCCAGAATCCAGTTTAAGCAAAATTACATCTTTATCAGTTTCAGGGCTTTCAAGTAAGACACCCTCATAAATTATTTTCGTCAGATGAACTGCGACAATATCTCCTGGTTGTGATGTTGTGTTTTTCATTTTATACTCTTCCCAGTAGGGATGCGACTCGCATCGAAAGTAGCACGAAGCTGAACCTGCTCTTTAAAAGAGCAGGCTCGGAGGGAATCGAACCCCCATCCTTCGGGCCGAAACCGAAAGTTCTATCCATTAAACTACGAGCCTACAAAAAGAATGAAAAGCCACAATAAAAAGGTTTTTATTTGTATTCAGACCTAAACGATAAAAGAAAATGATAGATTATCAGTATAGTTATTTAATTGGAAATTTAATATTGGCTATATTTTGGTTATTTTTATTCTTAAAAAGAAAAGACGCTAGAAAGGAAATTTTAACAATAGGAACCATTTTTGGAATTGCGGCAATTCTTACCTCAAGAATATATGCTGTAGATTGGTGGAGACCTTTAACAATAAGTGGAAATTTACCTGCTCTCGAAGATTTCTTATTTGGATTTTTTATCGGAGGAATATCTTCAACCATCTATGAATATTTTTCCAATAAAAAGATCAGAATAAAAAAATCTAAGAAAAGAATTATTGAAAGAAGAAATTTAAGATTTTACATTTTAGGAATCATCCTGGCCACAGTATTCTTCGCGTCGTTCTTTATTCTAAAATTTAATAGTTTTGTTTCCACAATAATAGCTTTCATCACTCCACTGATAATAATTTACAAAAGAAGACCTGATTTAATCAAAAATTCAGTACTATCAGGATTTCTTGTATTTTTAATGTCAATAGTCTCTTATTACATTCTCAACTTAATAACTCCTGGATTTTTTGACGAATTTTGGTTGTTCCAAAACATAGGAAGAATAGTAATACTAGGAATTCCTCTAGAAGAACACGTCTTTTATCTCCTCATGGGAATGTGTGCAGGCCCCTTATACGAATACTGGCAAGAAGGAAAATTAATAAACATTAAAAACAAAAAATAAATATGCCTCCATCAAATTATGATAAATCAATAGTGCATCACCATATCACATTAAAACCCCACCATAAAAAAATTTTAATAGGTGGTTCGTCTTTAGTAATAATTCTTTTAATAACTCTAAGCGTTTTTACATATATGATTTTTGTCAGACAACAATTGAACTACAATCTACTTGACAAAAAAGTTTCAGATTTAAGACTAGAAACCCAAACAAATGTCAATGCTCTTTCAGATAGCCTGATCCAAACAAGATCAGAAGTAATAAACCTAAGTTCAGACATAGGAAGTATAAACCAACAGTTTAGCGTATTAAAAGCGTCAGTTGGAGAAGATTTCTCGGGCGTGATTGATCAATCAGTTCCTTCAGTTGTAACCATTAAAACAGACATTGCTCAGGGAACAGGGTTCATAATTGACTCCCAAGGATATGTCGTGACAAATTACCACGTAGTTGAAGGAGCAAAGGCAGCAACGATAATAACATCAGATAATCAAAATCATGCAGTTGGTCTCGTGGGCTACGACCTTGATTTGGACATAGCATTATTAAAAGTAGATGGAACCTACAAGGCCCTCAGTCTTGCAAATTCAGATGATGTGACAGTAGGAGAAAAAGTAATTGCAATAGGAAATCCTCTTGGACTCCAATTCTCAGTATCTCAAGGAATCGTTTCTGCGGTCCATAGAACTGGCCCAAACGGAATAACCGCATACATCCAAACAGACGCAGCATTAAACCCCGGAAATTCTGGGGGGCCTCTGATAAATACTGACGGAAAAGTAATAGGGATAAACAATTTCAAAGCGAGCGACAGTGAAAGTCTTGGATTCGCACTCGAAGCAAATTACATAAAAGAAACGGTAAACAATGTATATCAACAAAAATACGGTGAAGATTTGCTTTAGGATAATTTTAAATACAATTCTTGATTTCACTCTTTATGACCAAATCAAAACAGACTAACGAAGGCCTCACGGTAAAAAAATCAGAGGACATGAGTGAATGGTACACCCAAGTCGTGCAAAAAGCAGAGTTAGCAGATTACTCTCCTATTAAGGGCTTCATGATTATTAGACCGAACGCATACGCAATTTGGCAAAACATTCAAGACTATTTTAACAAAATTCTTGACAAGCTTGAAATAAAAAATGCGTACTTCCCTTTATTGATTCCTGAATCTTTTTTCAAGAAAGAAGCAGAGCATGCAGAAGGATTTTCTCCGGAACTCGCTTATATTCAAAATTCAGATGAAGTGGGAGAGCGTTTAGCAATCAGGCCAACAAGTGAAACCATAATGTATGATTCTTACTCCAAATGGATTCGTTCCCATAGAGACTTACCTTTGAAAATTAATCAGTGGTGCAATGTTCTTAGATGGGAAGTAAAACAAACAAAACCTTTCTTGAGAACTAGGGAATTTCTTTGGCAAGAAGGCCACAATGTTTTCGCAACAGAAAAAGAACTAGAGCAAGATGTTGATAAAATGATAAAAGAATATAAAAAACTTTCAGAAGAGATGCTTGCAATTCCCGTTATTATGGGACGAAAATCACGAGCAGAAACTTTTGCTGGAGCAGATTACACGATGACGATAGAGGCTTTGATGCCAGACGGAAAAGCTCTGCAAATGGGAACTTCTCACAAATTAGGTCAGAACTTCGCAAAAGCATTTAAAATAAAATTCAAAGACACAGATGAAAAAGAACAATTCGCTTGGCAAAACTCCTGGGGATTCTCAACAAGACTAATCGGAGCAGTCATCATGATGCACGGAGACGATCACGGTTTAATAATACCTCCAAAGATAGCAAAGAACCAACTAGTGATAGTACCTATTCTCTTCGACAAAACTCGCGATAAAGTTCTTAAAAAATCAAAAGAAATTTCAAACACGCTAAAGCGCTTCAATCCAATTTTCGATGACCGTGATTCCTATTCTGCAGGATGGAAATTCAACGAATGGGAACTTAAGGGAATTCCTCTGAGGATTGAAGTTGGTCCAAGAGACATGGAAAACAAACAAGTCACTATTGTGAGAAGAGACAACGGAAAAAAAGAAACTGTAAAAGAAAAAAACCTAGTTGCGAAAGTTTCTGAAATTCTTGAGGACATTCAAAAATCCCTTTTTGATAAAGGAAACAAATTCTTGAAATCTAGAATGGATTCGGCAAAAACAGTGAAGGAACTAAAAGAAAAAATCAAGGAAGGAAAAATTGTGAAAGTTTATATGGCTGATGATCCCGAAGTTGAGCTCACTATAAAAGATAAAGTCGACGGAGCAATGTCAAGAATCGTTGAACTATCTAACGTGGAAGGAAAATGTATTTTCACAGGAGAAAAAACAAAAACGGTTGCTTATTTTGCTAAGGCCTATTAGAAACAAGTGGTATTTGATAGATAGAGATGTGCAATAAACTATTTAATCATATCAAGGGTTCAAGATTAATGACAGAAAAACTATATAGTCTTCTTAAAGAAGAGTATCCTGAAGCAAACGGTTCAGAACAGGTTACAATCTATGGAGCACACGAAAGAATATATTTGAACATCTTGGATGAAAGGCTAAGGGGAGCGCCAGAAATTAAGGATTCATCAGAAATCACTAGAATTGCAGAAGAGGTATTTGACGTACCTTTTGAATTTGAAGCAAAGGGAGACGTCGGAGAAGCGGTCTTTTTTAACCCGGTTTCGGAAGACCCCTATCAACAAAATCACTATGCACACTTCGTCCAAGTATATCTACCTTCAAACTATCCCCTAATTATAATATCTACTGGAAATAGGGGCGCGGTTGAACTTTTTCAAATTCAAAGAAAAAATTATTTCGATTACATCATGAAGATTCACGAATTATTCCTAAGGAACGCAGGTTATACAAAATACCAACGGCTAAGAAAGATCTCTCTTCCTCAAATGTTTACAAATCCTTGAACCTTATAACAAGTTCCAGTTCGTGTTCAAGCCTCATAGTTGTTTCAACAAGTGAATTCAACTCTTCTTCAAGACTTGTATGTTCACTCATTTCCACACTTTCCAAGAGGTTTTCTGTTTGCATTCCCATCTTTTCTGAATGCTCAAAGTAATCAGAATTTTGTAGGCCTAAATTCAGTAAGAAGTGTTCTCAATTCAATCCAGGCCAAAAAGCTGAATTAAATTGAGCAATTAAGGTATTTAATTGTTTTTTTAGCGAATACTACGTCTAGAGAATTATTCCAACCAATACTGTCTCTTGACATTGTATCCATGTTAAATATAGTAATTTGTGCTTTTTATATATTTTGGTGATTCACTTTTCACCAACAATCCCTTCAATATTTTCTCTAAATTTCTCCATATCATCTATTCCAATTCTACCTCCGATTGCTCCTTCATGACCGCCACCCGTCGCATCTTCAAGCCCCTTGATTGCTTTCAAAAAAATACGTCTAGCACAATCCCCCCTCATAGAGATATTTGCTTTTGCCCCGCTCATGTATGCGACAACAATCAACTTTTCAGGAAATAAATAATTCAACTCATTGGACAAATCACTGCTAATACTCAAGTCTCCCCCATACTGGAAAAACAAAACTTCCTCCTCATGTTTTTCAATGGCAATAGCTTTCTTCAAAAGTTTTTGATATTTGCCCTCTATCTCTTCAAACTTTTTATGCATAGTATAGTTTTTACTAGTTTCTTCTAAAACATCCTGCGGACTTTTCGCCTTCGTTAAAAACCGAATCATATTTACAACATTAGTCGTCCTATCCTTCAAACCAAAACTAAACATCTTCGCTATTTTTCCAATCATAGACTTATAGTAAATATCTGTAGCCTCTCTCGATTTAACTGAAAGCTCAGGATATTTTTCTTCAAAATCATCGTAGAATTCCGGAACAAACCGGTCAGAAATGCAACCAGCAACCGCCAGCCATAAATCCTCATCTCGCTTAGTTATCTGATAACACAAAGCCGTCACAGGCTCTTCTGTTTTATTTTTATTCAAAAGCGGATTATAGTAATTAACATGGCCAGGCACTTTTTGTTCGGTTAAATGGTGATCAATCCAAACAACAGGCATATTCACTTTCTGTGCCTCTTCAAAAAACTCATCAAGAACAATGGGTTTATCTAGAATAAAAATATAATCAGCACCAAGTTCCTGAACTTTCCTAAAGTAATCTGCAGTCATTCCGGGAAAAGATTTTATTGGAACACCCTTTCCACGACCGAGATATCTCTGCAATAAAAGAAATGAACAAAGACCATCTTGGTCATTATCAAAAAAGAATAAAGGATTCTGAGCCTTTTCAAGATGCTCTTTGATCTCAGATATTTGTCCTTCTGTAAGCATGTTCAGCAAAAACTTTTGATGTATTTAAGATTTACGACGAATCAAATCCCCTTCCCCACCTTAATCTTCTCTTTAACCGGGCATCGCCAGGAAAAGTTAATAGGAAATTATATTCGTTTACCCATCATAATCTTCTCTTTCAAACCCCTCATCTCAGAAAGGAAAGACCCAACAAGATTCTCGTTTTTGAAAACGTTCTTTAACTCTTCAGAGTCAGCATTAAAAATCTTGTCGATAGTCCCAAAAGTTTCAATCAACATATCTCTGTCTTTCTCTAACATACTCATTTTACTGAGAATTCTTGTGCCTCTCGGAGAGATTGAACCGTCGTGAAGTTCTCCAAAAACTAATCTTAGAATGTTTGACGTCTCGAGAAGAAAATCAAAACTTATCCCCTTAAGAATCTCATCCGTTTCAACATATTTATTTTGAAAATAATCCTTTAAGATGTTATCTCTTTCTTTAGTCATATTTTTAGTCAACTCTTTTAATCTCATACTAACGATTGTACCCTCTTTTCCAAGTTCAATCAAATATCTTTTAACAATTTCAGAAATTCTCCTGACCATTTCGAGAGTCTGTAAAACGCTGCAAACATCACTCATCGTCGTCAAATTTGTTATTTCCAAGATATTCAAATGAGAAAGCAAATCATTAAACATGTCCGTCTGTTTCTCTAGAATTTGCAATGTTTCTGCAGCACGTCTTAAAACTTCTGAAGTTTCCTCAAGGAAATAACTCTCATCTTTGTAATAAAGAGTAATCTTTCTTTTTCTTTCTGAAACAGCCATTACGATAGTGCCTAGTTGCTTTGCAGTTCTTTCAGCAGCCTTGTGCCTAGTTCCCGTTTCTTTGGTTTGGAATTTGGAACTTGGTGTCAAAAGAATATTAGAATGCATAATTTTTTTAAAATCATCTGAAAGAATTATTGCGCCGTCCATCTTCGCCAATTCCACAAGTTTTTGTGCGCTGAATTTAGAATTTATTCTGAAGCCGCCTTCGATAATTTTCTCTATCCCTTCCTTTTCAACAACAATAAGAGCACCCATTCCCGCCCTCAGAATATCATCAAGAGCGGTTCTAATGGCCGTTCCTGGAGAAAAAATTCTTAAGACATCTAAAAAGTCTTTTTCTTCATTAACCTCATTTGGAGAATTCTTCTCTTCAACAGTAATTTCCTGCTTCACAGATTCTTTTTTTCCGGTCATACGCAAGTAAAAAGTCTCATCTATATAAATTTTTATGGAAAAATTTAGTAATTTCCAAAAGACATATCACTTCGCAAAAGTTTCAGCAACAACCAATGGAAAGAGTATTGTCGCGTCCCCAAAAACTTTAACAGAGTCTGCCCCTGGGAGGATTTTTCCCCATGAAATCGCTTCATCTGGTAAAGCACCAGCATCACTCCCGTCAAATTCCTGAGCATTGTTTATGTAAACAGCATAGTCCGCACCGTTTCTTAACATATTTGCATTAAGAATACAATGCTTAACAACCCCACTTCCAAGGACAATAATTCCTGACTTCTTCAGTCCAAGAGTCGTATCATTAAACCATTTTATATCTTCCGCAACGTCCAAAACAAAATCTCCATGTTTAAATTTAAAGAAATAAATATTATCCCCTATTGCACCATCTAAAAGAGCAGGGCAATGAATCCTAACTTTGTTCTTCCAAGCCCAATACAAAACACTTCGCTCATCATTTATCTTTTCACCCATTTTCCATATCAACTCAGAAGCACTAACAGATTTACCTAAAGATTTGTGCTCTTGATAAACCTCTTCCAAAATTTCTTGAAAAAATTTCTCAAACTCAACATATCTATTGTTGGACACAAAAATATTACCAATCCGATTTATTCCTTTTTCACGAAGTTCTTTTCCAGGAGTTCTAAAATCCCCCAAGTAAAAATCTCCCAGACATTTTATAATATCTTCTTCAATTCCTCCTGCGGTTGTAACTACAACATCAACTTTTTTGTGTTTTACAAGCCATCTAAAAATATCTCTCAGTCCAGAGCTAACCATATTAGAAGTATACCCAAAATATATGAACGCTTTCTCGGAAATCATTTTATTAATTATCCTTATCGCATTTGAAAGATGAGATGCCTGAAAACCGGTTGAAGAGAAGTTCCCAACCAATTTAGGATAATCCACTCCCTTATCAAAATCATAGCCTTCTATTTTAATACCATCAATTTCAGTGCTCTTTCTAAGAAGGTTTTTTCTTGCAATTTCTTCATTGTCTTCATTTGCAGTCATCTATTCTCATGAAAATATAGATTTAAAAAAATATGCATTTTTGAAGCATAATCTTTTTAAAGGAAAATACTCTGATTTGAACATGAACAAATGGAGTGAATTAATATCAGGAGTAGTTTTGCTTGTAGTCCTTATCTTAGTTTCATGGGCATCCGCAGCTTATACTTGGACAATCTGGGGAAAGGACTTTAACATTCTTCATGCAGGATGGCTTTTCCTCAAAGGCGGACTTTTTTGGTTTGTACTTATGGTGGCATTTCTTTTGATTGTTCTAGGCATTAACGACCTCCGAGAATAATTTTTTATCTGGTTTTATTAGGAATTATTTCTTAACAAATTGATACATTCTTTTTTCAAAATACCTTCTTTGAGAATTATTTTACTCCCGCTTTTTTCATTTAGTTCTTTTGCTGAAATTTGCATTTCAGAAATCCCCTGATTGATTGAATCTTGAATTGCAGCACCATAAACAATTTTAGAAACTCCAGTAACCCATGCAAGATAGAAACACATGGGACAAGGCTCACAAGTTGAATAAAGAACGCAACCTTTCAAATTTTTTCCAGAATTCATAATTACTTGGGCTTCGGCATGATATCTAAAATCTCCTTTTAGCCTAGCTCCAGATTTGGAAAGAATTTTATTATCTTTAACTAAAATAGCACCAAACCGATGACCATTTGATTTAGCGTCTTCAATAGCGACTTTCATAAAATCTACATCCATTAAATCCAAAAATAAAACAAATATTAAAAACTTCCGACCAACCCCTCTTCAAAACAAAAGAAAAAATTTTTAAAAAAATAAAAATAAATTAATTAGTCCACTTATTTCATAAGTGCGCCAATACCAATCAAAAGACCTGCAGCAGCTGTAAGCCACATAGTTGCTAGCCAAGGACTAACCAACAATGCAAGACCACCGATAGCTATCCACCAGTTTTGTGCCATTTTTACCTCCATTCGTTATTTAATTTAGTAATAATCTTAATGAAAAAGAGTATATAAATTTAATTATCCGACGAAAAAAATTAAAGTTCCTTCAATTATTGCGGCAACCACCAGGAGAGGAATGACTACAAAAGCAAATACCTTTAGAGAATTTATCAGATAATTCTTGAAAGATTCTACTTTCTTTTTTTGAAAAATAAAGGTTCCCATCTTCAATCCCAACCCAAGAGAAATGAATAATGCAGGCAATTCAAAAATTCCATGAGGAAGAAGTTTCCACAAAACAGAAATTCCTGCTTCACGCACTACAATAAGAGATACAAAACCGATAATGTACCCATTCACAATAGCAGTCAAAACAGAAAAGATACCCAGTACCGCTCCAAAAATCATTCCTGAAAAACTACTTTGCACGTTATTTAAAAAAATGAATTTGATTAAGCCAAACCATGAAAGGCCTTCAGTCTGCATTAACAATTGCTCAATAAAATTTCTAAGCTGATTCTCAAGAGATGTGGGAATAGGTATAACCAAGGCCAATACTATAAACAAAACAAAAATCCAAAAAATAGAATAAATAAATTTTCTGGAATCTTTAATATAATTCCAACTTTCGGAATAATTCTTCTTGAGAAAATTTTCTTCCTTCTTTTTAGACTTTCTTCTTTTCATAATATCTAACTGAAATGTTGACTTATATACCTTGTTTTTTTCTTATACTTTTTTCTTAAATAAACCCCGTAAACAATACCTGCCAACAAACCTCCAAGATGCGCAGTGTTTCCTATTCCAACATTGCCGGCAATAGAAATGAACCAAAGAATGGCAAGAAGTCCCGGAATTGCATACTTTGCTTTTATAGGGATTGGAATGAACATTACATAGAGAGGAATATTCGGCGTGAGAATCACCATCAATCCCGCAATTCCAAACAAGGCCCCTGAAGCTCCGACGGCATAAGCATTAAAATCCGCAGTAAAGACAAGAGAGAGCAATACAAAAAGTAAACCAGCAAACAATCCCGAAATCATGTAAAACCAAAAATATCTTTTTCTCCCGAGTATTCTTTCAATGAATCCTCCAATGAAAATTAGAGAAAACATGTTTGCAAAAATGTGAAACAGGTTGTTTGGAGAATGCATGAACATACTCGTCAAAAATGTCCAGAGATATTTTCCAGAAAGAACATTTGAAGGTTTCAAAGCTACTGCATCAACCGAAATGACATTCAAAGACAAAAGAGCTGTAAAAACAATAAATGCAACAATATTAATCAAGACCAAGATTAGAGTCACACTCAATAAATCAAAGATACTTTTTCTTCGTGGAGTAAAACGATAGGAAACCATACTAAATTACCTTCTCTTAATTTTAGTTTTCTTTTTTGAACTCTTGACTTTGGATTTTTTTGCGGACTTGACCTTTTTAACAGATTTCTTTTTTACCAGTTTTGTTTTTTTGGTAGTTTTCTTTGAGGATTTTTGATTTGCAATCTTTTTCTTAGTTCCTTTGCCGGATTTCTCTCTTGCCTTCGCCCTTTCTTCTCTTCTTTTCTTTAGAGTCAAAAGTCTGTCTTTTTCATATTTTTTCCTCTCTTGCCCCCTTTTCTTTTCAACGAGTTTCTCTTCCTTCTTAACCTCATCATTAACAAGGACCAAATCTCTTCTAAGCCTATCCATGTTTCTTTTTATTTCATTAATCAGTTTAGAATTATCCTTTAGCACAAGAAGGTCACCACATTCATTGCAAGTGAAATCATAGAGGAGGGCATTCTCTTCACTCAATTCAATATGGCATCTTTCACAAACATAAAACCTCTTAGTTTCCCTGCTCTTCAACTGATGCTCATAACTTTCTATCTTCTTAGAGATGGAAGTCTTCAAAAACTCCAAAGACTTAAGAGTTTCAATCTTCCAAAAATAAGTATACCATCCTTTTTTCTTATCTTTTTTTCTTATTGACGACACAAGACCATTATCAGAAATTTTGTAAAGTACATTTCTCGTCTGATTTATTGTTAAGTCTAACTTTTTGGCAATTATAAACTCATTAATGTGTTTCTTAGTATCAAGAAGATCCACTAAATCTTCTGCTTGCTTTCCTGCAATAGAACCAAAAGTTTCCTTAAGAAATTTTTTTAACATCACAAGATGAAAAAAAGTTTAAATAAATACCTTTCGGTTTTGAAAAATCGTCATATTAGATAAGAATAAAAAAATAAAGATTTTTAAACCTAGACACTCTTTTATATACATCCTAAAATATATATTAAAATAATAAAATGGGTTTGTTTAATAAAAAAGATGTTAAGAGGCCAGCTCCGATACCTGCATTGCCAGAGCTCCCTAAACTTCCTGACTTTCCTTTTCTTGACGACGATGATGACAGACATATCCACAGACTTCCAAGTTTCCCATCAAGTTCATTAGGCACAAAATTTTCTCAGGACACAATTAAAGGAGCTGTAACTGGGGAAGAAGAGGAAGGAGATTCCGATGCAGATGATTTTGCCTATGAAGACGATATGCGAATGATGCAGGAACCCCTGAAAAAATCCATGACTCAGGAAATGCCCAGAGGATTTATTTCTCAAAAAATGACCCGTAACGCGGAGCCTGTTTTCATAAGAGTAGATAAGTTTGAAGATGCTATGAAAATATTTAACGAAACAAGAAAAAAAGTCGGGGAAATTGAACATGTTCTTGCAGATCTAAAGGCTTTGAAAGAAAAAGAGACTCACGAATTAGACTCCTGGGAAAACGAGATTAAGTCGTTAAAAGATCAGATAGAAAAAGTTAACACTGACATCTTTTCAAAAGTATAACTCATGGCTAAAGACAATCTCATCCATATAAAACTTGAATACGAAGAGTCTCTTAACGCAAAAAGAGATATTCTTTCTTCAGAAGTAGCCCTTTTGAGAATTGCAACACAGATGAATGGTTACAAGCACTATAGAACTAAAGAATTAGATCTAAAAATTGTTCTTAGTAAAAAATTAAAAGAACTCAAAACAAATATTAGTTCATTACACAAAGTTCTTCCCACCTTAAAGCTTCCGGAATTGCTCAAAAAAGAAGACTATGGAGGACAAAAGAAACTAACTTCTCATACAACATCTCACGTTTCGACAAAAGATATAGGTATCGAAGCCCAGTTAAGAGAAATTGAAAGGAAACTCAACGAATTACAAAGTCGAAGAGCGTGATGATATACATTTTCAATTAAACAAATTCTTATAAACTTACAAGCACGGGTTTTATTATGAGAGATGCAGAGAGAATAAGAGAATTAGAAGATGTGTTGGGACTTTCTGCAAGAATGGATGAATTAACAAGAGTTATGAGGATAGGTATAGGGACATTTGATTCTCCGTTTGGCAATGAGTCAGCAAAAAGACAAAATGCAAGAGAATTGTTACCCCTCTATGAAGCAGAAATTTTTTCAGTCCTCGACACTGCTGAAAGATATCAGGACATTCCCAGCATAAAAACCGCGGCAGAGATTATGCAAAAGATATACTCTGAATTCGCAAAATCAGCCAAACATTATCTAGAGTAATCCAACAATAATTTTTAAAACTCCTCATTCTAACTTATTGTATGATAACCAGAAAAGAACTTGTCAAAAGATATCTGGAATTTTTCAAATCGAAAGACCATAAAGAAATTCCTAATGCTTCGCTCATTCCACGAGATAATTCGACAAGCCTGTTTATAGGTTCAGGAATGGAAACCATCATTCCTTATCTGCTCGGCCAAAAACATCCCCTAGGCAAAAAACTTGTAAATGTTCAGAAGTGCGTAAGGACAATAGACATTGATGAGGTAGGAGACACATACCATCATTCTTTTTTTGAGATGCTTGGAAACTGGTCTTTAGGTGATTATTGGAAAAAAGAAGCAATAGAAATGACTTATGAGTTTGTAACAGAACATTTGAATATTTCTAAAGAAAGATTAGCAGCTACATGCTTTAAGGGGAATAAAAATGCTCCAAAAGATACTGAATCAGAAAATGTATATCTTGAATTAGGATTTCCAAAAGAAAGAATCGCATTTTTAAAAGAAGATAGTAACTTTTGGGGACCAGTGGGCAGCACAGGGCCTTGCGGACCCAATACCGAAATCTTCTATTGGACGCCAAACAATACCTCAGTTCCAAAAAAATTTGATTCTGGAAATACTAAATGGTTAGAAATCGGAAACAACGTTTTAATGACTTACAACAAAAACAATAAAGGAGAATTTGTTGCATTAAACCAAAAAAACATTGATTTTGGTGGAGGAGTGGAAAGAACACTTGCTTCTTTAAACGGACTGGAAGACAATTACCTTGCAGAAATGTGGAAACCAATTATTGAAGAAATCGAAAAACTTTCAGGAAAAACTTACAAGGACAATGAAAGAATTATGAGGATAATTGCAGACCATATTAAAGCCTCGGTATTTATCATTTCAGATGGAGTTTCCCCGAGTAATACTGGAAGGGGTTATGTTTTAAGAAGATTGATAAGAAGAGCAATAAGATACGGTAGAGAAATCAATATAGAAAAATTTTCATCTAAAGTCGCAGAACCGGTTTTCAAAATTTATGATGACTATAAAGAACTTAAACAGCACAAAAAATACATTCTCGGAACTCTAGAACAGGAAGAAGAAAGATTTAACCAAACTCTCGAAACAGGCCTAAAGCAATTTAATAAACTAACAAAATCAAAAAAAGAAATTTCAGGAAAAGATGCATTCTTGCTTTACCAATCTTATGGATTCCCAATAGAAATTATAAATGACTTGGCAAAAGAAAAAGGAATTAAGGTTGATACAAAAGAATTTGAAAGGCAACTTGAACAACATCAAGAACTCTCAAGAACAGCATCTGCAGGAACGTTCAAATCAGGATTGGCAGATAATTCTGAACAAGTAAAAAAACTTCACACCGCAACGCATCTTTTAAACGAAGCATTAAGGAAGATTCTTGGAAAAGAAGTAAGACAAAAAGGTTCAAATATAACCTCAGAGAGATTAAGATTTGATTTTAATTTCCCAAGAAAACTTACAGATGAAGAAGTAAAAAAAGTCGAAAATTTGGTTAACGAAAAAATAAGAGAAAATCTTAAAGTCACGCGCGAAGAAATGCCCTTAAAAAAGGCTCTCTCATCTGGAGCGCAAAGCGAATTTGGAACAAAATACCCTGAAGTTGTATCTGTTTATTCTATAGGTGATTTTTCAAAAGAAGTTTGTACAGGGCCCCACGTTTCAAACACAAAAGAAATTGGACAATTCAGGATAAAGAAAGAAGAATCGTCCTCGGCAGGAGTTAGAAGAATAAAAGCGGTTGTTGAATGAATGAAACTAGAAAATTCTCATTTAATTGTAAAAAAGGCCAAAAACGGAAAAGGTCTCTTTTCAAAAAAGAATTTCAAGAGGGGAGAAAAAATTTTCACTCTAAAAGGCAAAATTATCACGAACGCCAAATTCATGGAATATCCAAAAAAAATCAGAGACAATTGTTTCAGATTCAATGGAGCATCTTATCTAAGTCCCGAAGGAAAATTTGGAGATTTCATAAATCATTCATGCACCCCTAATTGTGGGATAAAAAAATCTAAAGGAAAACTCTTTATCGAATCTTTGAAAAAAATAAAACCTGGAGAAGAACTGGTCTTCGACTATTCAACAATTCTTGCAAGCGATGATTTTTGGAAAATGAAATGCAACTGTGGAGAAAAAAATTGTAGGAAAGTTATTGAGCAATTCAAACTTCTGCCAATAAATATTCAGAAAAAGTATCTTAGTCTGAAAACAGTTCCTAAATATATTTTAAAAAACTACACGATATGATATTTTTCAACAAGATTATACTTATCTTCCAATTTCTTTATTTCCCACTGCCTAAGGAAAGGAATTCCCCCGTTTCTCAAACTTGCTAGTTTATTTGCATCTTTAAATTCGGGCCAATCGTCAATCGCAGCACCCTTTGAAACAGGAATGACTTGAGGTATTGAATTTAACCTAATTCCTCCAACGTATTCAAGCCCATCATCAGTGATTATCGAAGGTCCGACAGTTTCAATAAAGCAATAACCTGTTCCATCAACACTATATTCCACAGGACATCGAATCCCAAGAGCCTCATGATTTTCCTGTGCATAGTAAAGGAAAGCAACATCATAACCCATTTCCTTCAAAATAAAAGCCAACAAAGCAGATTTCTCACCACAAATTCCCTCTTGATCATAAAGAACCTCATAAGGATATCTTGAATAATTCAAAACACCTTCTCCAAAAGATACCGTCCTATTTGAAGGCCCGTAAGGGATGTTTTGAACCAAACTTATAGCAATTCTGACCTGATCATCTTTATCCGTCGTGATATCCTGAATTTTTTCAACAAAAGGTAAAAGAAGATTCATTTGTTCTGGCTCATTCAAACTTTTAATTTTAAAATCGGCACGGGAAGGTTTTTCTCCATCAGCATAAAAATTACTTCTTGAAACTCCATGCAAATATTGTGACATTCCAAGATATACTGGAAAGGAAATTTCTCCTTCACTTCCATGAAGAAAATATTCAAAACTCGCATCTTTCTCACCAGCTTGATAATTTGAAACACACGACTCTCCAGTTTTAGTTAAACCTTCAACACAGCCACAAACGGATGCTTGCTCAACAAGATTTCCTTCGGAACAAAAATAAGGTTTCACAAGAGAACAAGAATCATAAAACGTTCCATCTCCACAAACAAGAGGTTGTTTATGATTCAAAGAATACTGGGCAAAGATTATTGCAAAGATAGCAAGTAGGGCAACAATAAGAGCTACGATAAAGAGATATCTAGGACCAGAAGAACCTGTATCATTATTTACGGGAATTTCCTCTTTTCTTTTAATGACCATTTATTAAATTAGGAGGGGGATTATAAAAAACTAACTACTCCAAATAGATACCAGGCTTCCCAGGCTTAGATTTCTTGGATTTTCCTTGAGGATCATGTTTATTTTTATCACTAACAGAATAAATTTCAAGATTAAGTCCTGTTCTGCCAGAAATTTCTTTTGAATTATCCCTGAACATTTCAAGTTCATTTGGAATTACATAAAGATAAAGCCTCTCGGCAGTTCCCCCTTTGTCATTAATAATTTTAACAATATTATTCACATCATCCACGACACCAGAAACAATCTTTTCTTCTCTATCAAATTTCTCATTGATTTTTTTCTCATCAGCAACGGGCCAACTCTCAAGGCTAATAAAAGATTTATGCCCTAATTTTTCCCAGAGTTCCTCTGAGATGTGGGGGCAGAAAGGAGCAAACAATTTCAAGAATTTTTCTAAGACAGCTTTCCCTGTATTTTCAGGAAGAGAAACAAAAAGTTCTCTAAGCTTTATCACCGCAAAATTATACTCCATTTTTTCTATATGGTAAGTGATATCTCTCACTGCCTTGTTAATAATATGATCTAACTTCACATCTTGTTTTCTTTCCTTAGAGGACCTCCAATTTTCAAAATAACTTAGGACTTTGCTTACAAATCTAGAACTTCCCTCAATGCCATTATCGCTCCAATGGATGTCATTGTCAGAGGAAGCTATAGACACAAGAAAGATTCTCGCAGTATCAATTCCGTAAATTTTTGAAACTTTTTCTGGCAGCACAACATTCCCCCTAGATTTTGACATTACATAACCATCCTCTCCATGAAGCATCCCTTGATTAAACAGTTTTGTAAATGGCTCATCAAATTTCAAAAAGCCCATATCCCTCAAAGCCTTAGTGAAAAATCTTGCATAAAGTAAATGCATACAAGCATGCTCCGCCCCCCCAATGTATTGGTCAACAGGCATCCAGTAATCTACTTTCTTAAAATCAAAAGGATTCTTGGTATTCTTGTTATCTGTATATCTAAGATAATACCAACTACTATCAAAAAAAGTATCTAGGGTGTCTGTTTCTCTCTTTGCCTTAACATTGCATCTTGGACATTTGACTTCCAAAAATTTCTTGTTTGTCTCAAGAGGATTGCCTTTCCCAAATTTCACCTTTTCAGGAAGTAAGACTGGAAGATCTTTTTCTGGAACAGGAATTACACCACAACTCTCACAATAAATCATAGGGATAGGAGTTCCCCAATATCTTTGTCTTGAAACCAACCAATCCCTCATTTTGTATTGGATCTTTTTCCCTCCAATTTTTTTCTTTTCCAAAAAACTAATAATTTTTTCTTTGGCAGATTTTGTTTCCAAGTCATTAAACTCTCCTGAATTCACAAGAGTACCCTCGCCAACATAAGCTCTCGGAATTTCACCCTCGCGCTCATAAATATCATAATCTTTCGGCTCCACAACAACTTTAATAGGGAGGGAATATTTTTTAGCGAATTCAAAATCCCTTTGGTCATGAGCAGGCACGGCCATCACCATCCCTGAACCATAATCAGCGACAACAAAATTACCTGCGTAAACAGGAATTCTTTCTTTTGTGATGGGATTAACAGCGTAACTCCCTGTGAAAACTCCTTCTTTTTCCATAGTATCTGCATCCTTTCCGGAAACGCTTTTCAATTTCTTGAGGAAGATTTCAACAGTTTTTTTTTGTTCAGATTTTACCAACTCCATTAATTTTTCGTGCTGCGCAGACACAACCATAAAAGTCACACCATAAATAGTATCTGGTCTCGTCGTGAAAATAGGCCAAATTTCATTGTTTATTTCAAATTCAATTTCTGCACCGTGACTCTTTCCAATCCAATTTCTTTGCATAATCTTAATCCTCTCTGGCCACTCAAGCTTGTCAACCATCTCCAAAAGCTCCTCTGCATATTCGGTAGTCTTGATAAACCACTGTTCAAGATGTTTCAATTCAACATCAGTGGTTTCATGTCTCCAGCACTTCCCATTGTGAACTTGCTCGTTTGCCAAAACCGTGCTACACTTTGGGCACCAGTTCACGGATGATTTTTTTCTATAGACCAATCCCTTTTCAAAAAGCTTCAAAAATAAAAATTGATTCCACTTATAATATTCAGGATTAGAAGTTTGCAATATTCTAGACCAATCATAACTCAATCCAAGAGATTTCTGTTGCTTTACAAAATTAGAAATGGCTTTTTCAGTATATTTTTTTGGATGCACTTTTTCTTTAATCGCTGCATTTTCTGCAGGCAAACCAAAACTATCATAGCCCATAGGATAGAGAACATTAAATCCCTGCATTCTTTTGAATCGTGCGTAAATATCTCCTATAGTATAGTTGAATGCGTGACCCATGTGCAATCCCGAACCTGAAGGATAAGGAAACATCTCAAGAACGTAAAATTTTTTCGAGTCCGCCGACGTTCGAGACGACTCATTTACTTGGAAAGCTTTTTTCTCTTCCCACTTTTTCTGCCATTTCTCTTCAATTTTCTTGAAGTTCACTTTTTCCTTAACTTTAGGTTTCATATCAAACAAACTACTCAGGAACTTTTAAATATTCCCTTCGGCTTTAACAAACATGAAAATCATTCAGGCAAATTTAGCCGGAGAAAACATTTCCACAAACTCATCAGAAGCCTTTTCGCTTTACAAAAAAAGCCACTTTGGTGAACCTGTCGGAGAAAAAATCCAATATTCGTTTCCAGAAACTCTCTTTCTTGCAGAAAAAAATTACATTGAAGTATTCCAAAAAAATAAGAAGATCTCATTTAGAGAATTAATGAAAAAAATTTATTCAAAAGACAAACGCATAAACATAAAATACCCTGTATTCAAAGACCTTCGTTCAAAAGGTTACGTTATTAAAACAGCCTTAAAATTCGGTGCAGATTTTAGAGTTTATGACAAAGGTTCTAAACCAGGCCAGCGTCACGCAAAATGGATTGTCTTCGCAGATCATGAATCAAAAAGACTCACCTGGCATGAATTTGCGGCGAAAAATAGGGTCGCACATTCAACAAAAAAGAACCTTCTCCTTGCGATAGTTGACGAGGAAAATTCCGTGAGCTATTACGAAGTCAGATGGATAAAGCCTTAGGAAAATTTATAACCCTCTTCCGTTTTTCTAAAACATGGTCCAAGACACATCCATAGTAAAAGACAAAATTATTTCATTCATCAGGTTGAACGGTCCTAGCCTTCCGGTTCACATTGCAAGTAAGATAGAAACGAGCATCTTATTCACATCAGCATTTCTTTCAGAACTACTAGCAGAAAAAAGATTGAAAATGAGCAAAATGCGTGTCGGAAGTTCTCCTCTTTATTTCATAGCGGGCCAGGAGCAGGGACTGGAAAAGTTTGCACAGCACCTTAAGAGCAAGGAAAGAGAAGCGTTCATCTTATTAAAAGATAAAAAATTTCTAAAGGACTCCATGCAACATCCCGCAATTCGTGTTGCATTAAGAGAAATAAGAGACTTTGCGATTCCTTTCAAACCTATCGGAACAGAAGAAATTTGGTGGAGATTTTTTACAATTCCAGAGAAGGAATTTGAAACGCCAGAGAAAGAAGAACCGAAAATTATCTCGCCTATTAAAGAAAAAATTGAACAAGAAATTGCACCAGAAAGGCAATCACCAAAAACAGATAAAGAATTAGGAATATTTGACGATAAAAAAGAAGAAAAACCTGAAAAGAGAAGAAAAACAAACACCCCTAAAAAGAAGAAATCTTCAAAGAAGAAATCTGCAACTAACGAAAAATTTTTCAATGAAGTTAAAGAATTTCTTGATAAAAAATCTATAGAATTAAAGGATATAATACACTTTTCCAAAAAGGAATTCGTCCTTCTTGTTAATGAGGGTGGTTCCGATAAAATTCTTTTCGCATTTGATAAAAAAAAGATAGGCGACAAAGAAATTTCTAAAGCCGCCAGAAAGGCACAAGAGATGAATCTTCCCTACATAACTTTAAGTAAATCAGGTTCCTTAAAGAAAATAAGCGATTTAATTGAAAATTTGAAGAACCTCGACTCCTTGAAATCTTTGGATGAATCTTAATCCCAAACTTTAAAAACCTCCAAATATCCAATATAACATGGGAAAAATAAAATCAAAAATGGTAAAAAGATCCGCCCACGAATTGATAAAAAGAGGCATTGAATTTACTGATAAGTTCGAAGATAACAAAAAAATACTTGGAAAAACGATGCCAGGGAAAAAGATTAGAAATCAGATGGCAGGATATATTGCCCACATAAAAAAGGCAAAATAGTTCTTTAATAGAGTAACCTCAAAACTTTTAAATGAATTCTCTCTAATAATTTTGTCTCTGTAGCTCAGGGTTTAGAGCGCTGCTCTCATGAGTGTTTGTTTACAAACGCGAATGGTCAAATCTTGTATTTGGCCATGTGGCCGAACTTGTTCGGACATTCTCACTTAACAAAGTTCGCTGAGAAAGGCAGAGGTCGGGAGTTAAAATCTCCCCAGAGACATTAAAATTTTTAAGAGAATCAATCAAACTTATCAACAAATATGACTTAAATCATTGCAGCCAAGCCGCTCATTAACACACTAAAAATAAAACAAAAAATGAATTAAAACTACTTATCTTCTTTTTTTCTTAGCAGTTTTTTTCTTAGCAGCTTTCCTTTTTGCAGGCCTCTTAGCTGTTTTCCTTTTTGTCGTCTTTTTCTTTGCTTTTTTTGCTGGCATTTTAATCGCCCTCTTTTTAATTAACTATGTTAAGAATTAAATGTTTAAAAAGTTTTGCTCATCGTTAAGAAAATTTATTTTCGTTTTCTTGATTTTACCGACGGATGAATATTTCTCCAAAAAAATAAAAGATAACTTATATTTTTTCTTCGCAATTAATTAATTTTCTCAAAAAGTTTTTTAATTCCGATATTTTTATTCTAACTTGTTTTTCAGTATCTCTGTTTCTAACCGTAACATCTTGTTTTTCCAAAGTTTCATAATCGACAGTTATGGCGAAAGGTGTTCCTGCTAATGCAGACCTTAGATATCTTCTTCCAATACTTCCAGATTCATCATAATCAACAATGAAACTTTCCCCAAGAATTTTTTTAATTTCGCGAGCAGCCCTAGTTAATTCTGGTTTTTTCATTAAGGGGAAGATTGAAACGTCAATAGGGGCCATAAAATATGGAACTTTAAAGACAGTTTTTCCCTCTTCTTCTAATTTCTTTTCATAAAAGAGATCAATTAGAGCATAAGTTGGTCTATCAGTTCCAAAAGCAATTTCAAGAATATGTGGAAAGAATCTTTCTCCGTTTTCTCTCACAGCCTCGAGATTAATTCCTGATGCCTTTGAATGTTGTTTTAAGTCGTAATCTGTTCTATCATGAATTCCGCACAATTCTGTCCATCCATAATTGTTCAAGTTAACTTCAATATCCCACGCATCGTCGGCATAGAATGCTTTTTCATCAGGATGGTGCTGTCTCAGTCTTATTCTTTTTTCAGAGATGCCAAAATTCAAAAACTGATTGTATGCAAGCCATAAACACCATGCATAAGCTTTACTTTTAACAAGCCCGATTTCAAATGCCCTTTCAACACTTATTCTCGTTAACCCATTACCACCTTTCTGGTCATTAGAATTCCAAAGAGGAAGTTTCTCAGATTTTATTTCTTCAAAAGCTGGCCAGTCATTCTTTTTCAAAGGATCTACGAAAATTTGCCCTTCTGCCTGTGTAAATTCTCTTCCACGAATAACGCTTTGTCTAGGCGAAATCTCGTTTCTATACGCTTTTCCTATTTGATAAACTGCAAAAGGAGTTTTCTTCCTAAAATAATTCCAAAGTCTCAAAAAAGGAAGGTATGTCACGGTCGCAGTTTCAGGTCTTAACGAGGATTCTTGTCCTGCCACGTTTGTCTTCATCATAAGACTGTAACTTTCGATTTTGTCGCCAAGCTCTTTTCCATTAGGTGCCTTTATTTTATTCTTTTTTATAAGTTCTAATAGATATTCTTTGTCCATACTTGTAATTTGGATCCCCTTTTCTTCAAGCAGTTTATCAACCCTATAATTTTCCTTTCCATCTTTTGTTGAAATAACAGGATCTGAAAATGTGTCTAAGTGTCCAGAAGCCTTCCAAACCACATCAGGCATTACGGTTGGTCCTTCAAGTTCTCTAAATCCATTTGAATTGAAAACCTTTCTAACAGAATTTTCAACTTTATTTTTTAAAAGCTTTCCAATTGGTCCATAGGTATAAAATCCGGCTAAACCTCTGTAAATTTCTGGCTCAGGACCCCAAATGAAACCGCCTTCCTGTACAAAACTTGTGAACTCTTTACTTTCTTTAGAACCATTATTACTTTCAGTGGTAGGAGTCTTTGACGCTGAGAGATTTTCTTCTTTCATCACCTTGCCTTCGGTTTTTTCATTTTTATCTCTTTCTCTTTCAACGAGAGAATTTCTCTTTTGTTTTCCGATTTCCAAATTTTTTATTATCTCATCGGCCTTTTTTTCAGCATCTTTTTTGTTCTTTCCAAGATAAGCTAAAGTCTTTGTCCTAACTTTACCTTCAACTCTTTTATTTTCATTCAAATAATAATATTCATTTCCCTTAATTTTTTTCTTAACAATGAAGGCCATGATACTTAACCACTACAACACTATTTAAATTTTTTGTAGGCACTACAATAAACTAATTACCCTCAAAATTATCATTTTCTTCAGAAACATTTTCAGCTTCATTAAGAGTTTCATTAATAACTTCTGAATTATTCACAACAGGAGTTTCATTAAAAATTATTGACTCCCTATTAGATAGATTAGTTTCTTTGTCATTTGAAGCAATTGTCAAAATCCCGTTATGAGTCTGTAAAAGAAGAGGCTTAGCATTTTTATCCCCTATCACCGCGTTTGAAAAATTTAGGCCGTATTTACCCGGAATAACATCATCGGAAATACTAAAAACTAAAACAAGAATTGGACTTTTCTTAGAAACAATTCCCTCATCAGAGAGTATTGCAATCCTCAACAATCCCGGTTCCAATTCGTTAAATTCAATATAAGCCCCATCAAGTCGATTAGTTTTTTCAACATCCACTAATTTAACAAATTCAGGGTATTCTAACTGAAATTGTAGTCCAGAAATAGAGTCTGGATTTTCTAAAAAGACGTTTACTTTAACTTTTTCACTTCCAATTGACGCTCCTACTGATTTTATTTCAAGAAGATTGTCAGAGCCCAAAACAGCATTTAAATTAATTAAACCAGTGCTAGACGCAACAACAAGAACACCTAAAGAAATAATTACTATTAACAAAACAGTCACAAATGGAGACAACTTAGATTCTTTTATCATTTTAAAAACCAACTGCAGTACAGTTCTTGGAGTTTTCCAAATCCACCTGCTTTCCAGTGATATACTTCAATACTATGAGCGCGTCAAGAATATCGTTATTTCCGTCATTATTTAAATCAAGCATTTCAGAAATCGTGCATCCTGGAAGAACGGTAGGAACATTAAGGGTAAAACTCACAGGAATAGTAGAATGATGCCCTGTCAGATTGAGCGTGATACTTGCGTTTGCGTCCCATGATCTTGCAATTAACTCATAATCAGAGAAATCATAATCATAAACGACTGCTGGCGAAGAGCTTTTAGCATAAGTCAGTTTTTCTGTAAGCCATGTACTGGCAGTTCCATTCTCATCAGTAGCAATCAAAAGATTGTCTGTGGGATTCACTAAAGTTGAAAAATCATCTCCAAAATCCTCTGACGAATGAGGAAACAATCCATTATCTTCAACTTCTATCACTCCCGAACCAGTTTTATTTAATTGATCCGTCACGTTTATTAAAATTAAATGTTGCGTAAAAATCCTCATGTCTGCCACCCAATCAGGATAAGATACTTTGGATAAGTCAATATTCGTATTTCTTAAGTAAAAATCAGAGAGAGCTCCTCTTAAGTAAAAATCCTGATTTGGAAAACCGGTTATAGTGATGTTCTGAAGAAATATTTCAGAATATCCGGACCAGTCGCAAAATGCACTGGAAAAACATCCTGTAGAACCTGTTCCTTCTACACCATCCCATGAAAAAGAAGAATTCACAAAATGCGTATTTTTAGTTCCTAAATTCCAAACACCCACAGAAGTATTCATAGTTATGTTATTAAGAATAACATCATCCATATTAAAAATCCACATTCCCAAAAAACCGTTGAATCTTAAGTTGTAAATCTTTCCCTTACTTAATTCCGTAACCAATAGGAAAGTCAAGGGAGAACCTAAATGAGAACCATTTATTGTCCCATTGAACAATTCAATGTTGGACCCGTACAAATCCATCGCATGATTAACCCCTGCATCTGTTCCTGCACTAATAGTATGTCCATTAAGATCTATTGTAGAATTTCTGATTGAGCTAGCATAAATACAAACACCGTTGCCAGGAGATGTTTTTATATCGTTATTTAAAACATATCTTGTATCTGATGAAGATAAGAATCCACAATCAGTTATATCAATAGGATTATGCTGTGAAGTTGAAAAAACTACACTTGCATTGCTTTCCCCATTTGAGTTGTTTGCCCAAATCTTAAATTCATGAACACCCTGATTAACATAAATAAAACTTTCTAGATTAGTTGCATTTTGTAAAATATATCTCCTTTCTCCAGTTCTCAAATTTTTAAAAAAGAAATCTGCAGGTTCGTTTGAAGAAATGTTTAAAATTATTTTGGTAGAATCGTAAGAAGTGGCCTGAGGAGAATTAATAGTAATGATTGGAACAGCAGAAACTGAAAGAGATGAAAAGATAATGAGTAAAGAAAAAATCACAAAGAACTTTTCTGATTGTTTCATTTTAATATATACTTTCTAATATATTCTTTTAAACATATAGATTAACTTCAAAATAATCACATCGATTTTCTCGCACCTCCAAACATTAATCTATTAATGTATAGATGACTTTATTTATTTATAAATACATTAATCCATAAATACATTTATAAATGCATTTTTCCTAATTTTGCCAAGAGAGGTTGAATATGCAGGATATCCTAGAAGAAAAAATCTTAAAGGTAATTCAGGATGCAGGTGAGCCTCTAGAAACTAAAGAAATCCAGCAACTTCTGGAAAATTTTAATTTAAAGAATATAACAAGGACGAAAGTTTTCTATCGTCTTACAAATCTCCGAGGAGAAGGGCAAATAAAAGGAAAATTTGTGGGTCCTGGAAAAGGAGTTTGGATTTGGTGGATACAAATGGTCATTGCAAATAGCGGAGGCAACTAATGATATTCTTATACAAAACTACACAGGAACGACCAACCTGGTTAATCCAACACTTAACTTCAGTAATTTAAACTGGACAACTGGGACTTTCGGAGGAACAATAAACAGAAAGTATGATTATACACCAACCATAACTGACGCATCAGGAAATGCAGTTGAAAATATTAGTCTTATCCTAAGAGACTTAAGAGGAGAAAATATCTTCGACTTGAGTACAGATTCTTCTGGAACTATAGCATCCCAAATAGTTACAAGATCTATTTATGACTACGCACACAAAACAGGAGATGAGCGTGGCCCACACACATTTAAGGTTAAGAAATATGGAAAGGCATTCCAAACTCTTGCGAAGCAATTTTCAGCGGCAACAGTTGAAACCCTTCAGGTAGCAACCAATCCTTTCGTAACTTTGAGTGAAGTCCAAGTATTGAATCTGACAGGAATTACTTTCAACCAACCGACCTCTGTAAATTATGGTAGCGAGACACACGCTGATTTTACAACAACAGGAACATTAAACAATTATCCTGTGACTCAATCAGAATTCTTCAGTATGTTTGCAAATGGAACAAAACTTGTAGAAGGAACCAACTTCACTATAAATTACGGAACAGGTGCGATAACATTCTTGCAAAACATGGAAAATTATACTGTGAGTCCAGTATACAGCTACGGGGGAAACATCACAATTTCTACAGGAACTACTGCTACAGATTGTATTAGTATGAGCGACCTATACTCTTATATGCAATACAATCTTTCAGAAGTGCTTCAAACCGTCGATGGTGTTGCATATACACCTTATGTAAATATTGTGATTGGAAATTCCACAACAGGAGGATGTATTGTAGACTCTGCAGCTTCGCTATCCTTTGCCGATGGATATACTTATTCCTTCAGTTCTATAGGGGGATATCTTGACTTGTATGGAGTTACTGCTGGAAGCGGTTCAGGAGGGGGACTTCCATTGAATATCTACGACGATGTAGGAACCAAATACAATCCTGGAGATGTGGTTTACATTTCTTCAACAGTTCTTAGCTCAACCGGAAGCTTAGTAACAGCAGATGTAAATCTGAGCATTTATTATCCAAACGGCACAGTTGTTTCGAACGGCTCTTCGACGACGATTTCTACAGGAAGATTCAGATACAATTTCACTTTACCTTCAAATGCCCCCGAAGGAACGTATCCTGTAGATATTGATGCAAGCTATTCTGGTGACGAGGTTCATGACACCTTAGTATTCAAAGTTGAAAACATATCAAGTTCAGGTTCAGCATACCCTACAATAGAATTGCTGGCAGGAACTCCAATAGCAACAGCAACAACGACAGGCATCGGCGCTTTAGTAAGAACTTCAACAGGCTCCATTACAAACTGTGACAGTAATTTGGGAATAACAATCACAAACTTGCTCAACGGAACTGTTGTTGAAAATGGAAACATGACTAACTTTGGAACAGGTTTATACAATTACTCATGGACAACTCCAGTAAATACTTCAATATACTCTGTAAATTCAAGTTGTAGTATCTCTGGTTCTTCTTACACAGGATTTACACTTATATCCACGCAGTCAATAGGTGCCCCTGCTGCAAGTGTCGATTATAACCAGATAGCACAATATGTTTGGGAATACAGTTCGAGAAACTTAACATATTACAACCAAAGTGTTGCGCAAAACATAGAATCTTGTCTGCAAAACGGGCAATGTTCTGACTGGTGGATAAACACCACTCTTGCAAATATAAACACAACGCTGACAGTCGTTAATACTTCGACAAATAGCCTGCAAACAGACGTGCAAACTCTGCAGAACTACTTAAACTGTACAGAAACGAACGAAGTATGTACACACCTAAGTAACATTCAAAACAACGCGACAGATATACAATCACGAGTTTATTCACTCAACGCAACACAAATACCTTCGTTAGAATCAAGTATAAACAACGTTTACATAGATACTCAATGGCTATATACAAATGTGGCAACGCAAACAAACATAACAAACGTTACCCAAGGGATAGAAAATCTTCAAACAAATATAAGCTACATCAAGAACAATATGTTCTACCAGGGAAATGCAACAGGTTCATTCATAGTTGATTATCTCTCAACAGCTTATGGGGAGCCTGGAAGAACAATGGACTTGTGGATATTGACAAACGATTTGTTAGGAAATCAAAAAACTACATCTTCAGCATCTTGTGAAATAAGAAAAGACGGCAACCTAATAGATACAGCAATAACAGATATAAATCCTGGAACGGTTCACGCAAACTGGACCGTGAACGATTCAATCACTCAAGGCTCTTATTACTGGAACTGTACTTTAACAGGAAGCACGTTGAGTCTTCAGGTTCCATTCTACCTTGGAGGTTCATTTGAAATAACTAGCTTATCAGCAGTATCCCCAAGATATCCAAATGAAAATGCAGTCATAGAAGCAACTTTCGCTTCCGCAAATGGTACATCTATTGAACCAGACGCGATAAACATGACAATTTGGAAACCAAACTACCTGACCGTTTGGAAGACTGCAAACAAAAATGATTTCACATTGAATGATAACAACATCTGGTACTGGGCCGACACAATAGAGGCAACGCCCACAACAGGGACATACTATGTGCATCTTAACGCTTCAAAAGATGGCATATTCTCCTCGACCACAACACAGTTCAGAATAGCAACGGGTGGCCCTTACCTTGTATTCCTTAATTGTCCTACATCAAGCGAAGTAGGAAGTAGTCTCGATTGTAATGTAATCATAATGGATGAAGGAGAGGCTCCAACAGAAAGCACTTGTGATGTTTGGGTTGATACCGACGGAGATAATTCAATTGATGCTACAGAACCTCAATCACAATTTAGTAAGGAAACACAACCTCTTGAAAATGTGACTCAGGCAGTTAACTTAAACGTTCCAGGCACGCACCCAACAGGAGATTATATTACAAGAGTAAGTTGTAGCTATGCAAACTCGGCACAACCCCCATCGCCAGCATCGGACTTTGTAACACTAACAGGTACAACAGTAGTCCCGCCAACAACCAGTGGTGGTGGAGGTGGAGGTGGAGGTGGGGGAAGTGTTGAGAGCGAAGGGGATGGAATAACAGGAGCACTAATTCCAAAAAGTAAGCACCAGTTTGACATCGGCACTGAAATCCTTAACGATTACTTATTTGTTCAGCCAGGTAAAAAAGTTTTAGCAAAAATAACTCTTTATAATTTTGGAACAGATGAAATCAAAGATGCTACATTGACCCATTACGTTAAAAATTCTCAAGGAGAAATTATTTTGAAAGGAGAAGAAACAATTGCAGTTTACATAAAATCAGAAGTTATTAAACAATTCATTATACCAAAAGATACTCCTCTAGGGATATATGTATTCCATACAGATGTAAAGTATAATGATGAAATTGCTGTAAGTGAAGCAGAATTTGAAGTTATCAGCGAGGAAGAAAAAATAATCACTTCTCCTATTGAAGGAACCAACACCATATGGGCAGTTATTTCTCTCATAATCCTAATTTTATTTGTAATCCTCATCAAACTATTTTTAAAAAAGAAGCACATGGGTTTAGTTGGAAAGAAACATTATTCAAGTGAAAAAGATAATTTAAAAAAGATAGTTAGACATATTAAAGGAGCATAATGACAAGAAAAAAGAACGTGATAGCAATAATGTCGCCGAAAGGAGGCGTTGGCAAAACTGTAACAACAGCAAACCTCGCGGCAGCAATGGCCTTCATTTACAACAAAAAAATTTTAGCAATAGACACAAATGTTTCTACAGCCTCCCTTGGATTACATTTTGACATTTATTATCCTGAAAACACATTATATTATATTGGAAATAAAAGCGATATGAAAAAAGCTATTCACATTTACCATCAAAACCTTCATATAATCCCTGCTTCCATAAGAATAAGAAAAGAAGAATCAAACCTGAAAAAAATGAGGGAGAATCTTTCTGATTTAATAAAAAATTATGAAAAATTTTTAGACAGTATTGCAGATGATTACGATTTAGTTTTGTTAGATTGCTCTCCTGGATTTGACCTAGAAGCCATTGCTGCAATGCATGTTGCCGGAGGTCTTATTGTTGTGACCAATCCAGACTATCCTTCAATCGTTACTGCAGTGAAGGCAATTGAGTATGCACAAAGATCAAAGATGCCTGTCGGAGGAGTTATCCTAAACAAGATAAAGAATAAAAAATACGAGCTCAAATCAGAAAACATTGAAGAAGCACTGGGAGTAAAAATTATTGGAAAAGTTCCTTATGACAAAAAAGTTAGTGAAGCAATAGCCAAAAAGAAACCTGTTGTTCTTTTCAAAACAAATTCAAAATCAAGTAAAGCATTCAAAAACATTGCAGCACAAATTCTTGGGGAAGAACCAGAAAAAAATTGGTTCAGAAAATATTTAGAAAAAGTTAAAAAGAGGAAATCCTATAATTAACCATGGCCGTACCAATAAATGACTTTGTTGTGCTCTTTATTCTTACAATAGTTCACATAATTGCTATAGCATTCACAATAAAAATGGGGCAGGTTTTCGACTCCAAATCCTGGAACTTCATAACAATTGGATTCATATTGTTGCTTTTCAGAAGAATAATGTCTTTCTTAAGTTTATTTGAAGTATACTCATATGACGGAAATCTTATACTATTGATAGATAGGATTTATCTTCCATTAGTATTCTGGGTTTTAATTGGTCTCGGAATGATAAGACTCTATTATAGTATAAAATCGTCCATGACTGTAGAAAGAAAATTACGAAGAGCAACTTCAAGGAAGAGTCGAAGATAATTCTACATTCAGATATTAAAAAATTCCTTCAATTAGAAATTATTTCTCCACCAACAAACGCAATAAAATTATAATTTTTCAATATCCCAAAATAAAAAATCTAATTGCTTCCTAACAAATCTTTTCCACCAGAAGACTTCTTTTTCATATTTCTTGATTTTCTCATCCTTCTTACGGAAAAGAATAGAACCAAAAATACTGCAATCAATCCCACGAAAACAGCTATACTTCCAGTTCCAACATTTCCAATATCAAAGACTGCGAAACCACCTATAGGAGCACCAAGGTTTATTGGTTCAAGAACATTGCTTTCATAGACTTCCGAGTTGAAGGTGCCTGAAAGGCTTAAGGTGACATTCTCGCCAAGGGATTCATTCACAGGTAAATTGATACTGTAATCTTTTGTTTCGTTCGCTTTAATAGTTCTGTTTTCAGTTGCATTAGAAATCTCAACATTACTTGCATCAAGAAGAGCAAAGTAAACTTGCACGTCCTGACTTTCACCGGTAAGCTCGGACAATTCATAGACAACTCTTACTCTGTTTGATCTAGTCCTTTCTGAACTAATGATTTCAACGCCAAGTTTTTTCTTCTCAACATTTACCGTAAAGTCTCTTGCAGCAGCAGTTTCTGCGCAATCTGCAGAAACACTCAATAGATATGAACCGTCTTCAGAATCTTCAGGAACATTTAACGTAAATGCATAAGTTGCCGAGTCTCCCTGATTAATATTTTTACTATCTTCTGGAACATTTAGCCAAGAAGCGAAATCACCAAGAGACCTTAAAACACAAGCACTAACAGGTTCTGTTCCCGTATTCTGAACAGAGAAACTTAAATCACTAACTGTACCTGGAACGAGAGTAACAGAGGCAATTTCTGAAGAGGTTATTTGAGTCACAGACGCCACCACTGGAGAGGTATTGGTAGTCACAGGCACTTGAACAGTTGATTCAATAGGAGTTTCTGTCGTCGTTTCTTCTGAAGTGGTTTCGGTATCTAATGGAGAAGGAAAATCGACCGTGAAAGAGATGATACTTGAATCAAATCCTGTAGTTCCATTAACGAATAAAACGAGGTAGTAATCGCCTTCACCTGCACCCAAGCTGAAAGTAGTGCTATTACAATCAATAAGGGTTGTATTGTCTAATATCACCGCATCATCTGAAGCGTCAAAAACAGAATACCAACAAGTCAAACCTTCCCCAGTTTTGGTGAACTCGAGAGGCAAATCCGCTACGACCTCCTTACTTCCCGAAGGCTCTGAGAGTGAAACCGAAGTAGAAACAGTTTCGTTTGTTTGATTAGTTTCATTTGAACTTTCAACAGAAGAATAGGAGTAAACCACTCCAGTCAAAGACGGGCTACTTACATTAATATTATCTATAGAAAACAAAACCTTGTATTGAAGGAACTGCGAATTTGCATTCAATCCGCTTAAATCAAGAGTATTGTTTACACTTGTGATTGGAGTAAAACTTGCATCAGAGCAACTTGCATCAGAGCATGAAGATACTTCAAATTCAAGAGAGGAATTTCCAGGAACAGTTCCTTCCCATGTCAAATTATTCCATATAGAGACATTACCTGCATCCAGAACAACGGATTTGTATTCTCCTATTGTTAAATTTGAACTGGAATTCAAAATAACCCCACTTCCATCATAAAGAGTGTTTTCGTAAACCCCCTGATCAAGATTTGAAGATTGCTCAAAAACAGCAAATCCAGTAGGACTTAAATTGAATAGATATGCGAAGAGAAAAACGACTGCCAACACTAGTGCAAAAACACTCATCTCCTTTTTCATAAAACCTTTATGATTTTTGTATTTAAAAACTTTTTTAGAGTGCAGAACATACTTCATAAAAAAGAAAGTTATATAAAAGAAATTTTATTCTGCAAAATATGGGATGGAAAACATATCTTGTAATGTACTTTAATACGAGGAGCGAGAAACCTTCTGAGATAGCCAAGAAAGTTGAAGAAGTCGGATTCAAGTGTACTATTGGCCCCGTGGATTTTGTTTACGAGTGGGAAAGCGAACCGACAAAAGAACAGATTTTGGAACTTGCTGACAGACTCACAGAAGTATTGAAAAATACAGAAACAATGTTCAACATAGACACTCAAAACACTCCAGATACCTAACGACTGCCGTGTATGAATTTTAAAATTTCAGAAATTTTTTCCGTTTCGTTAAAATGTTTTTCTTTATGCTTGATAATTATTTTCGCTCCGAGTCTGTCTCTAAATTTTTCGACCTCGTTAATGTGGACGTAAGGGTCATCGTCAGAAAATAGTGCTAAAAAATTATTTGTATGATATTTAATTCTGTCAAAATTGATTTCAGAATTTATCCATGGATGCGCAATAGTCATTTCTTCGGGATTCATGTTGATTAAATCAAGCCAAGGAGCAACAAAAACGCAGCCCGCAACTCTTTTGTGTTTGGGTAATTTTTCTAAAAACCTCAGAATTGTTTGGCAACCGATACTATGTCCAATGAGATACGTGTTTTCATTAACACCAGTAACGTTTTCCCTGAGGTAATTTACCCACTCTTCGATTTTCGGTTCGTCCGTATTAGGCATATTAAAAGATATAACGTCGATCCCTTTCCTGTAGCATTCTTCTTTCAGCCAGCCGAACCATCCCTCACTAGAGTCACTTCCACCCCATCCGTGAACAAGATAAATTTTCTTTTTCATAAGCGAGGAGTGGGAATTGAACCCACGAATACTCGGGTTGCAGCCGAGCGCGTTAACCACTTCGCCATCCCCGCGACTTTTTAGTTGCAAAACGAAGTAGAACTCAGTCTGCAACACTTTAATTTAAAGAAGCTAGAGGATATTTAAAATGTTTGTTGTCTAAAGGTTATTCTCTAAATTTTGAAGCATCGGCAACCTGTTGGACTGCTTCTGCATAGGGCCCAAGAGATTCAGAAATTTTTCTTCTTTTTTCATCTAAATCCATGGCTAAAATCGCTTCAAGATATTTTTGTCCAGTATTTCTGGCTTCTTCTGCTGAACTCGCAAAAAAATCAGAAGTCGCATGCCCTCTATAATGTTCCCTAATTATGCTGAAAAGCTCAAAGCAATATTTATTTTCAGAATTCGGACCATAAACTCCTACTTCTGCGCCATTTGCTTGAATCACTAATGCTGTATAAAGACTGACTCCCATTAAAAAACTGAGTAAATCCCCTTTAAAAAAATAAGTATGCTACAGGATATGAATAAAATGCCCCCGACAGGATTTGAACCTGCGACCTACTGCTCACTTCGGTTTCGAAATGATTTTGCTCCCTAGCGGAAACAAACCCTAGAAGGCAGTCGCTCTATCCAGGCTGAGCTACAGGGGCTCTGTCCTCTGTAGCGTCAAAGCAGTTTAAACACTTTTCTACCATTGTAGTTTCTTTTTCTAAAAGAAACCCATGAGCTACAGGGGCTCAAACGCTTTCGCGTTCTCACCCTAGTCCGTCCAAGCCTGGCCGAACAAGGGCTCTAAAAATTTAAGAGATAATTGTATTTAAAATCTTTCTATTCTTCACTAAGAGTTTCCAAATTAATTCCTGCAGATTTTAGTCTCTCAACTTCCGAAGGGTTTGAACTTATAGGAACATAAAAATCCACAGTTCCATTACAAAGAGGCGCACTTGTTCTTTCGTAAGGGTGAACACCGTCAATAATTTGCGCGCCCCGATTTTGCTTATCCTTCAAATCCTTCAATAAAGAATCAGATATAAATTTATAAGTTTGCCCAAAAGCACTTCCACCCCCATTATCAATAGTAACTGAAACTCCCTCATGCAGATAAGGTTCTTTACATCGCTCGGTGGGAAAAGGGAAATTCAAACTCATAGAGATATGTTGTGCGACAAATACTCTTTCAGCCATAATAATATCTAAAAAACAATATTTAAAACAATTTATGTTCTGAAACTCATAAATCAATCTCCATCAAATCTCTTGCCAAAAAAGTCTCAGGAAAAATCTTCTTTGCATCGGCCAAAAATTCTTTCAAGTTGCTATTGTTTCTTGCGCTCAAATGAGTTAGATAAAGTTTTTTTGTCTTTGCCTTTTTTGCAATAGTCGCTGCTTGTTCGACAGTAAGGTGCTTATAATCCTTAGCTTTATCTTCCAAACCTTTTCCAAAAGTTGCCTCAGAAATAAGGAAATCAGAATCTTTCACTAAAGGAACAATGTCTGAGTTGAACTCTGTATCAAGAACAATTGAAACTTTCTTGTCTTCTTCTTTGAACAGAAAATCTTTTGCCTTGAATTTTTTGCCGTTAACCGTTATGTCTTTCCCTGATTTAAGATCTTGAATATGTTTTCCTTCTGGAAGTCTTAGCTTTTTCATTTTTTTCTTATCAATTCTGGAATAACCTTTTGCAACAAAACTATAGGCATTACATGGAACACCGTGAGACATTTGTGCGGCAGAAAGTGAAAAGTCATTATTTTCAAAAAACACACCCTGACTTGTTATTTCCTCCACTTCAATCTCAAACTCCGTAATTCTTCCAAAAGCTTGGTCCATTTCATCTATTCTTCTCGCGATTCCCTTAGGACCATAGATAAAAAGTTTTTTTGTATATTCGGACATCGACAAAGTTTTCAATAAACCTGGCAATCCGAGCGTGTGATCTCCGTGCCAATGAGTCAAAACTATCCTCGTTATTTTTCCGGGATTGATTTTCGCTTTCCGGAACTGAATCTGCGTGCCTTCCCCGCAATCAAAAAGAATCCCCTCGTTCTTGTAACTAAGAAAAACTGCTGGGTGGTTTCTTCTCGCATCAGGAATCATTCCGCTTGTTCCAAGAAAGTGGACATTAATTTTTTCAGGCATGATTCATACAAGAAAAAAATGTTTATATAGATTTTGAATTCATCCAATTACTAAAAGTTCATCCCTAAAATCAAGGTAACCTTTTCTTTGATGCCTTTTTATCTTATCTCTAAACCTATGACTTTCTTCCTTAGAGGGATATTTGTTAGTATTATGAATAAATCTATAAAAATTATTCAAATCAAAGAGAGAATTATTATTTAACATATCTCCTACAAACATCCTCATTCTAAATTTCCTTGATTTGACTTTTAGTCCCTTTTCAATATAAAATTTTTTGATATATTCAGAGTAATTGAATTTGGGATAAACTTGTCTTAACATGATATTGTAGTGGTCACTTTTTTCTGGAAGAGTTAATATCAATAACCTTCCACCTTTCTTCACTAAAGAACAAATTTTATCTAGTTGTATCTTATAATCTTCTTCATTCATGGCCCAATAATAATTAGTATGGGAAGTAAAGACAGAATCATATTTTTTCTTCGGCCTGAAACTTGCAAGAGTATCCATATAAGATTCGCCGACTTTATTCTCAAAGTTCAAAAACATTCTTGCTGAAGCAAGGGCATTTTTATTGGGTTCAATTAAATCACAGACATAATTTTCATTTAATCTATCAAGAATCTGTTTGGTGGTATGGCCCTCACCACAGCCAACATCCAAGAGATTTTTCCCAGAAATTTCTTTAGCAAAAGATAAGACTATTTTGAACCAATCTTCTACAAAAGTTCTTATGTAAATATTTTCATAAATATCTGAAAACTGTTTATCTCCCCAAAAATACCATTGTGTCATATCCCCAACTAAACAAATCAATCTTTAAAAATCTTATATCAGAACTCGTCAATGAATCACTCTTTTTTCAAAGCTGTTGAAGCCGGAGAGATAAAAATTATTGTATCTCCTCTCAAGAACGTCAATCCAAGATTTCTCTTTATTTCGCCGTTTTCCATTTCCTTAATGTTGTCCAACACAAGGTTAATATGGATGTCAAACGCCAAAAGAGTGCCTACGAATTGTTTGTCGCCTTTCAAGTGTACAAGAACTTCTTTTCCCTTAGAGTTATTCAAAAGATCAAGAGGTCTTTCAATTCCGTTAACCATTTTATTTCAAAGTCAAAACAAAAGTTGACTATAAGATATTTCCATGAAACTTGTTTATAAACATTTCTATATTCTTCGCCAAAAATTTGAATAGAAACCTATTTAAATCAATTTTATTCTTTTTCTGTATGAAGAAACAAGTAAATATCTCTTTAAGAAAAAATGCGTAAAGGAAGAAAAATATCTGGTGGAAAATATCACAAACCCAGAAAGAAAAAATCTTATGAAGCACCAGGCCAAAATCGCTCTGTCAAAATCGGGGAAAGAAACAGCAAAACAAAAAGAGTCCTTGGTGGAAATAAGAAAACTGTTCTTTTCAATATCAAATTCATAAACGTAGTCGAAAACGGTAAAACAAAAAAAGCCGAAATCAAAAATGTTCTTGAAACTCCCTCAAACAGATTCCTTGCAAGACAAAATATCATGACAAAAGGAACAATCATAGAAACAAGTCTGGGAAAAGTTAAGATAACAAACAGACCAGGCCAAGAAGGCGTTACCAACGGAATTCTTGTAAAATCAGAATAATTCTCAAGATTTTTACTACTCTAATAAAATTCACAAACCAAAAGCTTTTTAAAGCCAAAACCTTTATAAATGTTACTAAAAATTAAAATTTCTAACCAAAATGGCCTTTATAAAAAAATGTCCAGAATGCGGAAGTATTCATCTTACTTATGATCCTCATCTCGGAGAAATAATCTGTAACGATTGTGGCCTTGTTGTCGAAGAAAAAATGGTTGATACGGGTATCGATTTATCAAGTAAATTCGACAAGGGAGAGAAAAAAGGCCGTGGAGGAGCTCCAACAAGCATCCAAAAATTTGATAAAGGACTAACAACGAATGTCGGAGAAATCTCAGATATTTATAGGCTTGAACCAAAACAAACCAGAAAGTTCCTTAGACTAAAAAAATGGCAAGAACGTGTTTCAACCTCTATCGAAAGAAACTTGCGTTTGGCGATGGCCGAATTAAGAGTTATTTCCTCTTACCTTCATCTTCCAAATGTTGTTAGGGATGATGCCGCAAGAATTTACAATTATGTTCTTCAACGTGGACTTGTAAGGGGAAGATCAATGGAATCTGTAATTGCGGCTTGTCTCTATGCGGCTTGCCGTTCATATAACATTCCAAGAACTCTCGACGAAATGGCTACAGCTTCCGACGTGGAAAGAAAAGAAATTGGAAGAACTTACAGATTTATAATCAGAAAACTTGGAATCAAGGTAAACCAAAGCTCACCAAAAGACTACATTTCAAGATTCTCTTCTGTGTTGAAGCTTTCTCCAAAAACACAGAACAACGCCCTTAAAGTTTTGAAGCAAGCAGAAGATGTTGAGCTCACTTCAGGAAGAGGCCCTGCTGGAATAGCAGCTGCCGCACTTTACGTCGCTGCATTGATGAACGATGAGAAAAAAACCCAAAGAGAAGTTGCGGACATCGCAGGAATAACAGAAGTCACAATAAGAAATAGGTACAAAGAACTTATAGAAAAGCTCAATCTCGAGGACAAAATCAAGCAAAAAGAAAGCGAGATGCGTGCAAAGAATTGATATCTGTTAGGAATTCTCAAAATAATTTCAAGTAAATGGCTTAATGTGAGAAGCACAAAAAATCAAAAATAATCATTAGAAGAGTGGTTTTATTTTTTCTAACAACATAGATTCTTTTTTTCTAGCAATCTTAAAGGAAGGGTTAGTGTAAGGGGAAACTTGGTTCCCCTCATATGCGGGAGACAGGATTCGAACCTGCGTAGGCACTAAGCCACAAGAGCCTTAATCTTGCCCGTTTGACCACTCCGGCACCCCCGCCGAGTTTTGTTTACAAAACGAAGCCCACGAAATCTTTGATTTCAGTGAACATAAAATTAAAGAATTAATCCAGTATAAAAAGTTTTAGAATCAGACGCATTCTGGGAACATATTTGGTGCAGTCAATAATTTTCGGTTTTTCTCTCCCAAAACTTCTTCAACATATCGAGGGTTCCCGACTTCTAATTTTACACCTATATTCGTCTGAGTACATCGTCCTTCATCGCCTTTAACACACCAGCACAAAGTATTCCATCCATTGTAGTTTCTCAACGCTGCTTGCCATCCCGAATAAGTCACAGATTGAAAATCACTTGCCCTTACTTCAGAAGTTTTCAACGCTTCAGGTCGATAGCAATTGTAAACTTTATTTTCTTCTAAATAACCCGAAAACAAAAGATTCAACCCATAATTTATATTCTCCTCAAAAGAATAGACTTCTGGGAATGCATCAGGATGTGCATTATTATTTATTTGCATTACTCCAAAACTCCCCCCCTGGCTGGCATCTCCACCCAAGACTTTAGAATTATCACCCTCACAATACAATGGATTTCCCCCTTCCTCGAATTCTCTGCCCACCTGACTCCCACACTGCTGTATTCTGCTTTCTTGATTTGCCACAAGCAAAGCCAAACATTCAAAGGACTTTACTCCTGTGTCGGCTTTAACCTGTGCATCAGAAATACCCTTTTCATTCTTGAATTCAATTGCCAGTTTCCCGATTTCATTTCCCAAAACTTTTCTACAGTCATCAAGATCAGAACAAGATAAGCTGAGTTTAGAAACTGGTTGAGGCTCTACCTCTTTTCTATCAACAAAAGAGCAAGTTCCAGAAATTCTTCCTTTTGTGAAATGGCATTCTAAACTAGTTTGCTCAGAAACATAAGAACACTCTGCAGCACTGCAGAGATTAAAAAAACCATCTCCACAATCTTCGCAACGAACAGGATTCTCAACTATGCTTTCACTAGGTTTTTCAGAAGGTTGTTGTGTTTCTTCAAGTTTTTGGGCTGCAATTACTTCAGGCTCGCCGATAGTGATAGTAATTTTATCAAAAAGTCTCTTCGCAATTTCAGCATAAGCATCTCCCCGAAGGAAAGTCAAATACGCTATCTGCTGATTCAAGAAAACACTCCTAATGTTTTGGTTTATCACTTTAATCCTGTTTTCAGGAGAATCATCATTCTTTATATCATTAGAAAGTTTGCTGAAATCGCCTTGACTCAAATAACTCCCCTGACTAAGAATTTTATCTACGTAATCTCCTTCTACGACACTAAGAGTTTTATCTTCAATGGAAGTTGATTTTATAGCGTCCGAAACTGAAACAGTATCCAGCCAACATCTTACTTTTTCATTCCCGCAAAAACCAACATCAACCCACCTTGAATCCTCGCTACCTGCTTTAGCATCGGTTCCTTTTCCAGGATTATCTGTTGCACATATTCTTGTAATTCCTTGGTTGTAAATTGCAGGATCAATCGTATTTTCAACGCCTGCTTGTAAATTGGGATTTAACAAACTATAAGCATTAACGCTTCCAGAAACGCATTCACTTTCAGACGTTATGTCTGTCTGCGAAGCCTGAGATGCAACTGCTTTATCTGTCAAGTAGTTCAAACCAGCGTCGGTCGTGACTTGTTTAAATCCGCACTCTTCCTGCCCATTAACGGCAATACACAACTGATCGTAACCTGAAGGCGCCAAGAAGTCAGGAGTGTCTGTAGCATATTGACCCGCAGGAACAAAGCCTTGAGCAACAATTCTTCTATATAAAGTGTCTTGATAAAACGAACTTCCGCTTCCACGAAGATATACTTGATAATTCGCAGGGAAATCCTTTCCAGCATAAATATGGTAAAAGACTTTGTATTGCGACGTCGGAGGATTTGTCGTCGTGCTGTAGGAAATTTCATCAAACCTTCCATAAAATTGCGGAGGAGAATCTGGAGTTGTCAGAGAGTCAAACAAACCCCCCCCATTTGGAACCGAAACAGAAAGCCAATTTCCACAAACAGCAGTTCCTATATCTTCAGTGCTTCTAAGTTTGAAAGCTTGGAAAGAATTTTCTGCATAATATTGAGTAAAGTAGTCAACAGACTGTCCAGATTTATCAAACGCATCTTTAGCACTCAAATATTCTCCACCCCCGCGAACATCTTGACCCAAAACTTTTCCAGTGACTTTTGGAGCCAAATAGTCTACAAGGGGAACTGCTTGTCTCCAGAAAAAATCACAAGTGTAAACACTATAAATCTCGTCGCAAACCCCGACTGTTTGGCCAGTTTCCAAACTCGTTTTTAAACATTGTTGATAACTATCAAGAACCGTCAAATAACTATCTACCCCTGCATACAATCCAGAAAGACAAACAGGAATTGCAACTCCTCCATCAAGAGGATTTCCAAAGTTTGGCAAACAAAGTGCAAGACTCCCAACAACTCCTGATTGGACAACGTCCGCAACAGGGAAAGTGCCACCAAAATCACATCGACTTGAAGGACAAATCACAGGGTCACAAACATTGAATAAAATGTTACAGTCTGTTGGACTCATGAAATCCTGGCATTGTATATCCGGAACGTTCGTTGCAGGTTCTCTCACATCGGCAGTAAATCCTTTAGCACAACTTGTATCTATCTTTATCTTACTCAAGCCAGCACCAACTCTTTGTCTTTGAGTAGAAGCAGATTCAATTGCATCTACAGCGCAAGACACTAATTGAGAGGCTTTTGATGCATCAAGGCCTGAGAAAACAGAATAAGTCTGGCCAGAAGCGAGATTCATTTGCTGACACTTGTCATCTCCAATGCCCGAGAAAAATTCTTCTTTCCCATTTTCACCGACATTACAAAGCCAGAAACTTGAAACTCTACCAGATTTGTCGTAGGCTTGAATACTTCCCCCAACAGGAAGTGTGGATTTAACAGCAGCGTACCATCCGTTTTCAGTATCAAATGGAATCACAGCAGGCAGACCCTTGTATTCTCCAGTTTCATAAAAACTCGCGGCATAATTTTTGTAGGGATTCACATAAGAACCTGAATCATAATATTTGAAATAAAGATTTAATTTTTCCGCGCTTTTTTGTCCCTTAGAATCGTAAAGTTCTACAACAGGATAGTCATCTCCATTCTTTCCTAAAACCGCATAAAACGTTCTTCCATCAGAAGTCAAAACCACTGCTACAGGCGCAGATGAAGCAATTCCTGAAAGAGTAACTTTGCTGCTGATATCTGCATAAGTCAATCCTTTGTAAGGCAATTCAGTTGAACCTTCTATTGGTACAAAATTTACATCATCAGAATTCACTCCAATAATATCTGCAACCTCTTTTGTTTTAATACCTGCTCTTGAATTTACATAGAAGTTTCCCAGATCAGATTTAATCTGGGCACGAGCAATTTCTTTAGTTGATTCATTCACATTTGAAGCCAAAACTCTTGCGTTCAACTGAAGGTTCTTCGCTTGACTTAATAAGATATTACTTGGAGTTATTGAATTTACAATTGTGGAAACATCAACATCCTCGTTTCCTATTTTAATCTTATTTTCGTCAAATTGGTTATTCAAAGAGTTTTGCAATTCCGTTTTGTAGCCACTTGTGACGAATTTTTGCATCAAAGCATCTGTATCCACAACATCCTCACCCAACAAACCTCCACTGTTTGTTATATCCTTCTCAAGTTCATTAAAGACACCATCTTGTTTAGACATTTGATTTTTGTAGGCTTCAACAGCACTATCAATTTCTCCAGAATTTTTTGACAGGCACTCGTCTACACTTGAATATTGACCAGCCCTGTAAAGAGTATCGCATTTATCAAACCACCCTTCATCACCACGCATAACTTTTTGTCTTGCAATCCCTTCCCCACCAAGATTTGAAAGAAAATTCTTTGCAGTCAAAACTCCTTGAGTCACAAAGCAAGCGGCCTTCTCTGCCTGAACAACCTTGCCAAGGTTGTCATTTATTCCCTGCCATTTATTTATAGTTTTATTCAAAGAATCTATCTTCTCTTGAGTTTTTTCAGGAGACAATTTTATACCTCTCTTTTCAACACCAATCTTAAAATTAAACGTCGCATTAGAATTCGCATTGTTTATTCTAGGATTCACCGAAACTTTTGCAAGTTTTTTCAAGTTGATTTTATTGAGAGTTATCCTGTATTGATTTTTGCCAATTACTGCAAAATCTCCTTCTTTAATCTTTAAATTATTCGCCTTCCAAAAGAATTCTTTTCCAGGAGTTTCTTCAACAGAACTCACATCAAATTCAGCATAATCGTCCCCAAGATTCACGAGTTTAATAGATTCCGAATCAGAAAAACACAATTCGTTATCGTTGCCAAGTGTTCCTCCTGTGCAGCCCTTCTTAACATTTGATCCGCTAATTGAAATTTCGGCGCTATATTCTTCTCTACTCGGTTCTACGATATCATCGAGAGCCAATCTGTAAACTTTTCCATTCACAACTATATCTTTTACAGAAACGCTGTCGCTAGACAACTCCGCCAAATCAGAACATTCTGCAGGAGTTTTTATTAGGGGATAATTTTCTTCAAAAGTCCCACAAATCTCCAATGCTGTTCTTTTTTGTCCAAGAGAAACAGAAAGTTTTATTTCACTTTCCAAAGCTTGCTGACCCAAATCTTTTCCTGTTTCGGGATCCTTTTCATTCGAGAATCCTTCAAAGATGTCTTGATAATCCTTCATTGCACTCTCATAATTTAATCGCACGTCAAAAGAAAGCTCCGAATCTCTAGGACTTGAAAAACCACTAATCAAAATTTTTTCTCCAAAGAAATTGTTCTCTTGGTTGATAGAGGTCACGTTGCTAATTCTGCTTCCACTTCCAAGATAATGTGCAAATCTTTCAATCCACTGTCCAGCATCTGTAACTTTTCCAGCAGCAAATTGGGATGCAGGCCCAAGAAGATTAGTCTCCCTTGCATCAGTATCTTCATTATCAAACCTCGAAACTTCAGCTAACATACTCTCGGTTAAGTTGTTTCCATGATATGATGGAGTAGCAATAAAACGCGCATAAAGATCTGCTTCATTCCCTGTTCCGTGTTTAGTGCTAACATAACCGAGATAAACAGATTTGCCATCAGAAGTCTCGTAGAGCTTATCTCCAATGCCGTAATCTTTTTTAACACCGTCTAAAGAAATTTGAATTCTGGGACTTTTAATTAATTGGATATTTTCGCTTCCTTCATCAGTAGAGCATGAAATTTTAGCTATTTCTGCCACTCCCTTTTTATCAATATCCCTAACTTTACATTTATTTTCAAGAAACTTTTCCCCATCTGGAGCTTCGGTTAAATCTCCGTTGACTTGAATTCTCGCACGGGTGTCGGGATTTTCAAGGCCCTTTAATTGAAGATCCATAGTTCCAAAACAAAAACCAAATCCAGGAATATTTAATCCTGAAGATTTGCTTTCAGGGCCATCTTCTTTCAATGTAACCGTAGAAATTTTAACTTTGTCCTCAGGATTTCCTGAAGAGACAGTTTCTCTCCCAGAATAAACAGAAATTTTCGCACTGTCATCTGTTATTGACTCTGCCCTCAAAAATGCTTTGCCATCCCAAAATCCATATCTAACAAAATCTTGGTTCCATTCTTCGTCACTTGTTTCAGGGAGATAAAACGTTGCCTTCCCCACCCCAAACGAATTTTTTATGTCATATCTTAACCTTGCTGTGATATTTCCCTCAACCCAACACACTTCCCCTGCATTGAGCCCAAAAAGTTTTGCATCCCGGCAATTGGTTAAAGCACTTTCATTCTTTTGTTGTTTCAAAACTATCACTGCATACCCTAATTCATTGAAAACAGGATTGTTAACATTCAAATCCTTATTGAAACTTCCAAGAGCTGCTCTTGCAGGTTGATAACCGATTCCGGCTACTTCTGGAGGAAGATTATTAGGAAGTAGCTGAATACTATCAACAGAGTTTACATTAATCAGAGGATTTATCTGCGTCGCAACAATTGGACAGAATATTGGAACGTTTTGGTCTTCCAACAAATCACTTCTCACCGTAGAAGGCACACATCCTTTTGGATCGATTTGCAAAACGAAATCCTGACCAGGTTTGCACATTTCCTGATTAAAAAAAGGGAAAGCAGCGTCACCAAATTGTGATTGGTATGTGGGATTGTTAGTATATCCAACAAATGATCTTTGATAAGTGGCAGAAAGAACATTCAAAGATAATATTAAGGCAATCAATCCTAGCAGCATCAAAGATACCAAAAGAAATCTTCTTCTCTCTTTCTTCATTTCTTTTTCATCCTCCATTTAATTATCACTCTTTTTCCTCCAGGAAAGTTCTCTCCAAGTTTATATCTAATTTCAATCATGTGAATGTTACCTCAAGGCCATGAGTATCGAACAATAAATAATTATTTTGAAGCTCGCCGATTGTTTTGGGTATTGATAAGCTCTCCGTGTCTATTTCCATTGAATTTTGTTTATTGAGTTCGGATTCAAGAACATAATAATTTTGCGTTCCTCCTCCTGCAAGCACGTTTGAGATAATCTGCTCAGGCACTTGAATATCAAAACATCTTTCTCGAGTAAGCCCAAGCACTCCAAGCACGCCTCGAGGAACTTCTACACATTGTTGTGTCGTCGTGGCACCAAGAGTTAAAGAAGAGTTTTTGTAAATATAAACCTGAATCTTGTACTGCCCTTCTGAAAGCTCAACAGTTTTCTGAGAAGGGTAAGCAACAACTTTAGTTGTGTCATCAGAAATGAAATTCACTATGGCATTTCCATTGTAATTTTGGCCGTCAAGTTTTAACTGCACTGGCTTCGTGTAAAGTTTGTCTAGCAACACATCAACACTACCTGAATCGACAGTAGAAAAAAGATACTTCGCAGTTTTGTATCCGTTAGAAGAAGCGATAACATACCCATTTGCACATTGAGGGAAACTATCATCCAACACTCCAGACTCAGAAGTTTTACCTATAGAACAGGTGTTCCCAAAACATTCGTAAGAAACATCAGCTACAACAGTATTGCCTTGTTTGTCCATCACATTTACTTGAACTTCAGAATTCTTGTGTTGACAAAGTTCAGGCACTATATTTTCGACTGCAGTAACATTCAAAGATTCCCGAGGATTATTTCCCTGGATCACAACAGCAGTAGGAAATTGAAAAATTTCCCCGGATTTGGAATAAACCTGCACTAACACAGGATACTTTACACTATAAACAAAGTGATAAGGAACATAACAAAAACCAATAATTCCGAGACCTTCTTGATTTCCTACGGGGTTTGCCAAAAGAATATTCCCGTCAGAAGGTGAAACTTCAAAACTGTTTGGCCAGTTTTTTGAATTCAGGAACCTTACTTCTTGCCCAACTGGAAGATTCAAATCGAAATAATCACCTTCATTTCCAAAAGATTTCAGGGCTACAGTATTTTGCTCTACAGCATTTTGAAGTTCGTCAAAAATCTCATCGGCATTCCAAACTTGTGGACTGCAAGTAATTTCCACACCATCCACAGGAGCATACAGTCTCAAAGAATCAATACCATAATTTTCAAGGAAAAGATTTTTTTGCTCTTCATTGTAAATAGTTATTGCAGAATTATATAACGTTCCCAAATCAGATCTGGTAGTAATACTATGACTTTTTAAAATCACAGTTTCGTTTTTTCCAGAGATTGATAAATCAGCCTCCAAATCTACAGAAACAGAAGAGTCAGAAATAGAAACTGACGCCTTAGGATTCCTCAAAATCACTCCAAATCCCTGCTCATAATAATTTTTGAAATTGCATTCTGAGATTTTTTCGTCTATAAACTGCGCAAGTTGGGTTTCCATTCCGTCTTTTGTAGGGACTTGTTCTTTTTGTACATTATTTCCGGAAACGTAATACCAATAAGGAATAGGATTTCCCAAAAAATTCAGTTGGGAGGAGAAAGGCATATATTGACTTCCAGGTTCAAAATCAGGAAGATAAAGGTACCCCCCTTGACTTTCGAGAACACTAATTCCTTCAGAAGTGTAGTCACCAAGGCAAGTCAAAAAATTATTGTAAACTGGCTGCAAACCCGTCGGAACAGATGCATTTTGTGAGACGCTACTTCTCGTTATGAAATAAAGCCCTACTGCAGCAACAAGAACTATTGCAACGATTATAAAAATGGTTACCTGCCCCCTCTTAGATTTACTTCCCATTTTTCACTCCTTTGATTTTGTCCCTTATCAATCCGATTATCTCTGTGTTAATATCCTTTTCTATACTTTTTTTGAACTTTTCCCATAAGTTCTCGTCTTCTATAAGAAGTAAATATTTTTTCATAACCACCTCAGATAATTGTTTTAAAAAAAACATATATTTAAATGTTTCTTAGTTACTTAATAAGTTAGTTACTTAGTTACTAAGTAAAACGCAAGAAATAAAAAAATTAATTAATGAAACATAAGAAACCACCAATCTTTCTAAAAAGGCCTTCTTTTTGCCTGGAAATAATGAACAGAACCAAGAACGAGCAAAAGCCCCCCTGCAAAAATTATCCAAGAATCTGCTTTCAAGATGGCTTCAGGAATTTTGATAAACTGAAAAGGATAATTAATGAAATAAATCCCGAGAAGCAAATACAATACAATGAGAAAAAGATTAGGACCTTTTGGAACTCCTGAATTTTTGAGCATTACAGAATTTACCAATCATTATATTTAAATTTTGCGTAAAACACAAGTATCATCTCTGGGTTTTTGAGTTTTTTAGAAATTTTATATTAGTGGAGGATAAAAGGGAACCCCCACTTTAAATGGAAAGGGCGAAAACTTAACATAGGTTCCCTTTGGATACAATCCTCCAGTTACTTTTGTTTCCATTTTTGTCATTTTCCCTTTTACCTCCTCTCACTTGCGTGAGTATGTGTCCCATACATGCATAATAAAAAATTTATTTAATTTGGATAATTTTCTTCTTCTTAACTTCTGTTTTTTTAGGAAGTTTGATAGTCAGTATACCATTTTTATAAGAGGCGTTTATCTTTTCAAGGTCTGTGTCATCTGGCACGTCAAATGTCCGGTAAAACCCGGCATAACTTCTTGAATACTCGTATTCTTTGTCTTTCCCCATTTCTCTTTCCTGCTTTTTTTCTGCCTTAATTTCTATTCCACAATCGGTAATATCTAATTTAATGTTTTCTTTTTCTATTCCGGGCAATTCAATCTGTATTATAAATTCGTTTTCTGTCTCTTTAAAATTTGTAAAAGCCCTCCTGTATCTTGTAGATAATTCGTTAATCATCTCATTCCGATTACTCCCCCTATTCCATCCCTCATTCCTGAATAGCCTGTCAATTTGTCTTTGCATTCTATCCATTTCATCCCAGATTAAATCTGACCACACCATTTTCTTGCTACCTCCTTTAATTAATGCAAAGTCACGACCAAATCGCTCATCCTCTGCCTGATTTTACCCTTTATGTAAAGAAGAATTTCCATGCTGTTCCTTGGGTTTCAGCAAGGAGTCATGGAAATTCTCCTTCCCGAAAATATACTGCATATCTACGTTGTTGATATTTATATTCCCAATTTGTAAAAAAATAAAGACGAACTTATATTTAAATTTTTCGCTCTTTCAATTTATATTTTTATTTTATTTCTTTTTATTATTCTTATCTTTGCTTTTTTCTTCATTTCTCCCTGCTTTTTCTCTACTTTTTTCTTTTCCAATTGATCTAGAAACTTCTTCTAAAGCCCAATCAAAATCTTCTTTTGTGATTTTGAATTCTTTTTTCATCTTGCTTTTATAGTACCTCTTTATTGCATTTATTCCCGCATTTCTTGCGATAGATTCTATATCTGCCCCTGTCCATCCTTCTGTTTCTTCCAGATAATCAGATAATTTCACGTTCTTATCCAAGGGCATGTTTTTTGTGTGGACTTCAAAAATTTTTTCCCTTGTTTTTCTATCTGGAGCAGAGAGTTCAACAATAATGTCTATTCTTCCTGGCCTTAATAGAGAAGAATCAATCAAATCTTTTCTGTTGGTTGCTGCAATTACGATAACTTTCTCTAATTCTTCGATGCCATCTAATTCTGTTAAAAGTTGATTAACAACTCTCTCTGTAGCATCGCTTATTGACATCCCCCTCATCTTAGAAATAGAATCAAATTCATCAAAAAAGATAATTGTAGGGGCTACTTGGCGAGCTTTTTTAAAAATCTCGCGAACATGTTTCTCGCTTTCGCCAACCCATTTTGAAATTAGTTCAGGGCCTTTTACAGAAATAAAGTTTGCATTTGCTTCTGTTGCCACAGCTTTGGCGAGAAGAGTTTTCCCTGTCCCACTTGGACCTGAAAGAAGAATTCCTTTCCCTGGTTTTATGCCTGCTCTTTTAAATAAATCAGGCCTTAATAAAGGAAGTTCGACAAGTTCTCTTAATTTTTCTTTTTCTTTTTCGAGACCCCCTACATCGTCCCATGTTACATTTGGTTTGTTAATCAAAACCTCGCGCATAGCAGAAGGTTCAACATTCTTCAAAGCTTCTATAAAATCATCTCTTTTTATTTTTATTTTATCAAGAATTTCTGTTGGAACTTTCTCTTCTATATTTTTTAATTGAGAAAAATATGGTTTGATTGCTTTTAAACCAGCTTCCTTACATAAAACTTCTAAATCAGCCCCGGTAAATCCGATAGTCTTATAAGTCAGTTCATCAAAATTCACATCTCTATCCAAAGGCATTCCTCTAGTATGAATCTGCAAAATTTCCTTTCTTCCAATTTCATCAGGAGGATTTATTTTTATTTCCCTGTCAAATCTACCTGGCCTTCTCAATGCAGGGTCTATGTCATCTGGCCTGTTTGTTGCAGCCATAACTACTACCTGCCCCCTGGTTTTAAGTCCGTCCATTAAAGTTAAAAGCTGAGCAACAACTCTTTTTTCAGCTTGATCTGTCCCTTCTCCTCTTTTCGGAGCTATAGAATCTATTTCGTCAACGAATATTATTGAGGGAGCATTTTTTTCGGCCTGTTGAAAAATATCTCTTATGTGTTTTTCGCTTTCGCCATAATACTTAGACATTATCTCTGGACCAGCAATTGAAAAAAAAGAGGCATCTGTTTCATTAGCCACAGCTTTGGCGAGAAGAGTTTTCCCTGTTCCGGGAGGCCCAGTAAGCAAAACACCTTTAGGAGCTCCAATACCTAATTTTTGAAAAACTTCAGGATGTTTCATAGGTAATTCGACCATCTCCCTAATAAGATCAACCTCGTTTTTCAAACCACCAATGTCTTCATATGATACACCTGTTGCCTTTAGATCTCCAGTGTAAGGAGTATCTGAAACAATAATCTTTGTTTTTGGAGTTACTATTACATATCCTTTCGGTTCTATTTTTGAAACTACATAACCCAGCCGTGTTCCAAACACATCAATGATAGTTTTCTGATTTAATGTTAGCGGCTTGTGAAGTAATTTAGTATGGAAATACTCTGTAGGCTCATCACTAAATCTTACTTCTTGTAAAGGAGAAAGAGTTATTTTCTGAGCCTCAAAAATTTTTACTTTTTGGATTTTTACTTTGTCCCCTATAGAAGCCCCAATATTTGAACGAATCGTTCCATCCATTCTTATTATTTCTCTCTCGGAATCTTGCCTGATTGATCGCATTATTTTAGCGACAGAAGATTCTTTTGCTTTTAATTCAACGATATCTCCAGAAACCAATCCAAGACTATCCATTATTTTAGAGGGTATTCTAACTATACTTTTATCTATATCTTCCTGTAAAGATTCTGCCACATCTAATTCAATGAACCCTTTTTTCATTTTTCTTTGTTAAATACAACCTCCAAAACGCCATTTTTCATAGTATGAGAAAAACCTTTGGTGCTGACAAAATTAGGAAGCTGCTTTTGTATCGAGATGCCTCGCCTCAACTTTTCACTTAAATAATCCCGAAGATCTTCTGTTTTTGCTTTTTTAGCTACTATTTTTATTTCTTTTCCCTTTATCATGACAGAAACATCTTTTTCATCAAATCCAGGCAATTCAAAAACCAAGTATAACTTTTTTCCATCCTCTACAAAATCTATGACCCTATCTTCTTCCTCTCCTTTGATAAAACGTTGGCTTCTTCTACGTTGCTCCAAAGATGAACCCCTAAAAAAATCTCTTATTAAATTCTCAAAAGGATCGTTGAAAAAATCATCATCAAAAGGCATTTTTTGATACCCCTAATAATTTATTTCAGAGATTAAGAGATACCTTATTTTTTTAAATTTTACGGATTTTAATTTTTCTGCAAATTAACTAGATGGTTTTATTCTCTGCACGTTATATTTAAATATTTCCAACAACCATTTTTATAAGGCCCCATAGTCCAGTGGCTAAGACATGTCCTTGACGCGACGCGATCCTCGCGGAAGCCTTTGAGAGGTCGCTCTCAAGATGGACAAGACCGCAGTTCGATTCTGCGTGGGGCCACTTAGCCAGATTTATAGTAATGCTCAATATAGGGAATTAGTTTCTTTAATGCAAAATTCAATCCAGCTCGATGGTCACTAGAACTTTTTGAGAAATATAATTTTTCTCTGACGTTTTCAAAACCAATTTTCAAGTGCCCAGATCCTGAAAAGTCAACATTTAATCCATATTTTTTAAAAATATTTCTCTGAGATTTTCCAACTCTGCCCCTCCAACCTCTGAAAGATTCTTTAATTTCTCTTTTTTCATCTTTTCCCAAGACACGCTCCTCAAGAGATCCCAAGAAAATCAAGAATATTCCTCCTATAACAAATATTATTCCAAAAAATCTCGAAAAGTTTCTTGTTCATTAAAAATAACATTTCCAGTTAACCCTAATTTATAAAAAATTAAGACAACACCGATAATAAAAAAGAACAATCCTAAAATTTTTTTCATTAAATTTAGAACAGCCTTCTATTTAAATTTCTTCCTAAATGCCTTCCCACCCTTAATCTGCCCCCAATAATTTGAAACTTTTTCTACAGAAAATTTGTTCTTATTCAAATCAGAAAACTTACAAAGCAAATCAAAAAGCTCTTCTGTCATTAACCTTCGCTCAGAATGATAATTTTTTAGAGAAGAATGGCTTACATTTATCCCCCTATTAATCAATTCTTTTAGAGATGGAGATCCGGAGTTAACTAAAATCTCATCGATAAATTCTCTTTGTTTTCCCTTTCCAAATTTTACACGGACCACGATTAATAAACTGCGACACCAAACTATAAAAACCTTTTTAAACTAACTTAACGCAGAATATTTGTTACGAATTTCAGTCGGAAGCAATGAAAAGAAATTCCTTCGGTCGCCGAGCCGACTGGCGTTCGAAACGTAAACCCGCTGGAGGTTTTTACTATGAAAGTGCCAAAAACAGTAAACAGACTTTGCCCTTATTGTAAAGAAAAGACTACACAAAAAGTCAAACTAGTCTCAACAGGAGCAAAAAGAGGAACTCTTACAAGAGGTTCTATCTCAAGAGCCAAAGCTCGTGGCCTAGGAAGAGGGATTGGAAATAAAGGAAAATGGGGTTCCAAACCGGCTGTTTCAAAGTTCAAGAGAAAATCTAAAACTACAAAAAAGACAAACATCATGTATATCTGCGAGAAATGCGGAAAATCTAAATATCAAAAAAAAGGTAAACGAGCAGGTAAAGTAATCCAAGAATAAAATGGCCCAAGCAAAAAGAAAACAGAAATTTTTTGACGTCGATATGCCTATTTTGAATAAGGAAACACAACTTTACGCTTTTGATATTGAGGAACTTGAAGGCCGATTCATTAAATACGACTTGACAAGACTTCTTCGTGGAAAAAATATGTTAATCAATCTTAAGGTTAGGGTTAAAGAAGGAAAAGCTACAAGCGAGCCAACAGAGTTAATTGTTCTGCCATACTTCATAAGAAGAATGATGAGAAAAGGAACTGATTATGTTGAAGATTCCTTCTCAACAGAGTGCGCAGATTCAAAAGTTCAAATTAAACTATTCCTCATAACAAGAAAAAAAGTTTCAAAAGCAGTAAGGAAAGCTCTGAGAGAAAAGGCCAGAGCAGAAATGCAAGACTACGTTAAAAGCAAACCAATAGGAGTTTTATTTGACGAAATTTTAAAGAATAGGATTCAAAAACACCTCAGCATTGTCTTGAAAAAAATTTATCCCCTCTCCCTTTGTGAAATAAGATATTTCAAAGTGGAAAAAGCCCTTGAAGGAAAAGAAAAGATTTCCATTAAGAAGGAAAAGACCGAGGAAAATTCTGAAAAAGATAAAGAAGAAAAGCCAAAAGCAATAAAAAAGGCCACAAAGAAAAACACAAAAAAAGAATCTGAAAACAAAGATTCTGAGAAAGAAGAGTGATTATATTTCTGAGATAATTGTGTCCAAATTCAATTGGTTCTTATTTTTCAAAAGCCAATAATCACTAGTAATAATCCTCTTCCTGTTTTTTTCAATATTAATGTAATCTAATCTGTCTTTTGTCGAAGCAGAAACAAAAATTAAAAGAAAACTGTGAATAATATTATCCTTTCTTTTTACATGTTCCAACGAAACAGAATTTATTTTTTCAAGTTTTGCGGAAACATGGAATTTTTGTTCCATTATTCTCTCTACAGAATCTTCAATTTTTTCCCCAACCAAAATTCTTCCTGCAGGTAAACCAAGGAGATTTTTATAGGGTTTTTTAGTTCTCAATGGAAGAAAAAATTCTTTTTTGCCCTTGGCAATCGAAATGACAACAACAGGCAATACTGCCTGCCTTTCCGTAAGATAGGGAATAATACGCTCTTCTTTCTCTGAAAGAAGATAATTGTCGCCTTCTTTAAAGACAAGTCCCTTAGCAATTAGTTTTTTAAGATGATATGCAAGCTTGTTAGATCGCATTTTCGTTGCTCTTTCTATTTCGTTAAACTTCAATTTATCATTGTACAGAAAACCTTTCAAAATATCTTTTTCCATTTTAGTCAAATTTTTTGAGGAAATGCTTAAATAAAAAGACTATTGTTCTAAAATATGTATGATAAAAACCAGACACATTATATTGTAGTTACAGGAATTCTTGTAAAAAACGGTAAATTTCTGATTGCAAAAAGGGCAGAGTGGGAAAAGGCTTTTCCAGGAAAATGGACCGTTCCAGGAGGAAAATTAGAAGTTCTTGACTATATCCTAAGAGAAAAGGATACATCTTCCCATTGGTATAATGTATTTGAAAATCTCTTGAAAAGAGAAGTCCGAGAAGAAACAGGTTTAGAAATTAAGGATATTGGATATGTGACAAGCATGGCCTACATTCGACCGGACAAAATCCCCACAATTATTGTTAGTCTATTCGCAGAGCCAATTACAGAAAACATAAGACTCTGTCCAGCGTTAACAGAATTTGCTTGGGTTGACTTGGAACAATCAAAATCTTACGACTTAATAGAAGGTATAAGAGAAGAACTTGAAATGCTGTCTCGCCACCTTGAGGGTAAACGGATGACGGAATGGAAGAAAGAAGAATAAGAAATCTTTTAAACCAATTAATTCTAAATATTTTATTGCCTTGCCTGTGTAGCTCAGTGGCAGAGCATCGGTTTTGTAAACCGGGGGCCGGGGGTTCAAATCCCTCCACAGGCTTTTTTAAAATGAAAATAGTCCTAACTCCAAAAACTCCTTTAAGTTGCAAAGCAGAGGTAATATTCAATTCTGCAAATAGTTTCCTTTTTCATAGAACAGGTTCGGCTAAAAAAATAAGAATAGCTTCTTATCCTCGAGTTTTTACTACAACAATCCTTACAAATTTCAAAATTCTTCAATAAAAATGAGCTTGAAAGATTTACAAAAAGATGTTGACGACTGGGCACAACAATTCAATCCAGCATATTGGCCGGCACTTGAACAGATGGCACAACTCAGCGAAGAAATTGGGGAAGTTGCAAGAGTTTTAAACAGAATGTACGGACACAAGAATGCGAAAACAGATGAAGAGATGAAGAATTTGAAAGAAGAACTTGTTGATGCAATGTTTCCAATAATCTGCATTGCAAATCGTGAAGGCATAAATCTGGAAGAAGCTTGGAAAGAAAGAATGAAAAACAGACTTTACACAAGAGATAAAGATAGATACCAAAAGAAATAATCACCCCTTCTTTTTCCGACTAATCTTTTTAACGACACTAAACTCTGAAATCAAATTAGGAGTTGCCCAAACAATTGCAATAAACCCAATTATGAAAATATAAACATAATATTCGGAAACATCATCTGTCAAAAAGGGTTTTCCAGTAAGTGAAAAGTAAATCAAAGAGATTCCTGCGTATGCAAGCATAACAGCCAAAAATTTTTCAACAATCGCCGTAGGCTCGTGAATCATTTTTCTTTAAAAAATCAAGACAAGAAAATAATACGTAAAAAAAAATTCCGATAATCGAAAGATAACTCAAATTATCCATCTACTTACTTAAGAAAAGATGTTTTTAATTATTTCAACTTAACAGCAGTTCCATATGATAACATTTCGCTTGCACCGGCCACCACCATTGAAGTTGAAAATCTAAACCCTATAACTGCATCGGCCCCCATTTTTACTGCATCGTTTACCATTCTATTGAAAGCCTCATCTCTAGATTGAGAAGTCATCTCGGAATAAGTTTTAATCTCTCCTCCAACAATATTTTTCAAACCAGCACCAATATCTCTACCAATATTTCTCGCGCGAACAGTATTTCCTCTGGCAATTCCCAAAACCTTAGAAATTTTCTTTCCAGGAATTTCAAATGCAGTCGTTACGAGGATTTCTTTTGGCATATTATCTCTTAATCCGTCTTTTATTTAAATCTTTTCTCTGCTCAATTTCGTCTTCTTTCTTGTTAACTAAAATAAAAAACCCTAAAATGAAAATAGGAACTCCATAAAATAAGGTTATGAAATGGGCCCAAGGAGCAACAACCATCAAAACCAACCCACAAATTACAAACGATGTTCCAGTCAAAATTCTGCTTGTCCTGTTCATAACAAATCTAGAGTATTGAAGTTAATAAACATTTATGCTAAAAAAATTTATAAAGAATATTTGACATCGAAATAAATGGGACTTGGGACAAAATTTCTCTTTAGTTTGATAGTAGGAGGATCTGTTATGTTCTTCACGAACAATGTTATGTTTGCAGGAATTTCTTTTTTGGTTATTTTGATTTTGGGGCTTTTGTTTTTTAGAAAGAAGTCTCCAGGGACTCTTGAAGAAAGGGCGAAAGCACTTAGAACGATAAATTCAAAAAAATCTGACCTAGTAAGAACATTTCAGAACAATGCAATTTCAAAGAAAGAGTTTGAGAAGATTTATTCTAGATTAGATTCAGAAGCCAAGAGACTTATGGCTGCTTGATTATTTTTAAAATCCCCTTCCGAAAGTTCCATGAATTCTTTCTTGCTCATCTCCACGTGCCCGTTCATATGCTCTATGTCTTGCCCTAGATTCTCCACGCGCTTTGTCTACTTTCAGCTGATTAATACCTCTCAAAATGGCCTCGATCCTAGAAATTTTCCCCATATTATCTTCGCCAAAAATTACTTCGTAAAGTCCTTCAGGACTTCTAAAAAGTTCAGTAGGTGGTCTCGCTAGCCAAATTTTTCCGGCCTCGTCCAAATCATGCCCCTGAAGTTCTGTTCCGGGAATTTGTCCTGTGGAGTAAATAGAAATATTCCCGTTAAAAACAACCAATTCCTGAGATTTCCCCTCAACATCTTCCCCTGAGTCGCGATATCCATGATTTTTATCCTTGTTGAGTCTAATTACATTTGCTAAATATTTTGCCGCTGATGCTACAACATGATATCCATCAACAACTTCATTAACAACATCCAATCCAAGAGATCTTGACGGCTCTGTTTTAGCGTTATATTTGAAAAGTCCAAAATTCATCCATCCAGGCTTAGAGGGTCTTTCCCAATCAAACAAGTCATTTTCGACAAGATAGATATGCTCTCCCTCTTGTGCTAATTCTTCTTCATCCCTCCTCATTAAAAGATATCAAAACAAAACTTTTTAAGCATTTATATTCTGAACTGATTACTTCTCCAAAATTTCTGCTTTCCCATCAGTAATTAAAATTCCCGCGATTTCTTTTGGAATGTTTGCGATTTGTCCTTTTTCAAAAGGTCCAACTTTTTTCCCCTCCATATCCATCAATTCCCCGACATCCTCTAAAAAAACAATCATTTCATTCTTAGCTTCTTTCTCCTTCTTCCCATTAAACATTTCACTCACTCTTTTATCCGAAAGTTCTATATTCTTCATCAATTCTTCAAAAAGAGATTTTTCAAAATTAAACATGTTATCAAAATCCTGCTTAGAAATTCCTGTCTCAGCGGCAATCAGAACCAAATTCAGAATTTTCTTCCTTCTCCTTATCATAAGTTCCTTGAACAACGTTGTAGCATTCTCCAACTGCTTCTTAGTCTTAGCAATCATCTCGGAAAAAGAGTCATCTTCTTTTGCAGAAAGCTCCTTCTTCTCCTTAAGGTATTCAGCAACATCAGTCACGAAGCTCTTTGGCAGAGGTTGGAGTTGATCAGAATATCTCTCCTTCCTTGCAGCTTCATACAAATCATTATAGGTTATCATCAAGATAAAAACCGCCAAGAGTTTTTAACGATTGCTATAACCAAAAACCTATTTCAAAAAATCAACTTTCCTCAACAAATCTTTTCCTTCAAATCTTCCAAGAGTACCCTTCCTTGCAGTTCTCTCGCAGAATTTAACCTTTTTTTCTTCAGGATTTTCTTTAACCAGTTCAGGATTGTTTCTCTTCAAAAAACTCGGAATTTTAAACTCCATTCCTTTCTTAGGGATAGATTGATTGTAGAACATAACAGGCACAGGATCAGCACTATGAGCTTTCATCTTGCAGGGAGTTGAATGATCTGCAGTTACAACGACCCTAATCTGATTCGGCGGTGCAAACTTCCTCAAGAATTTGAAAAGAGTTTTATCAATGTACTCCAACATTGCCTTCTTTTCAAGAGGCTTATTGTCATGCCCTGGCAAGTCAGTCTCTTTAATATGAATGTAACCATAGTCCTTTGTCTTTCTGTTTTTCTTCAATGCCTTAATGGAATATTTGCATGCTCTTTTCAATCCATCCCAAAGATTTACGTAGGCATCGATTCCTTTTAATGCAGGATAACTAAAAGATGCAACTTTCATTCCAGAAGTTCTCGCGAACCCTATTTCCAAAGGCATATAAGCGACACAAAACCAATTTTTGTAAAAGTGCAATTTAGGGGCCTCAATACCTGCGCCACGCATCAAAAGAAAATTAGCGGGCAACAATCCTTTTTTTCTCCTTTCTTCGTTAACAGGATGCTTATCCAAAACTTCAAAAGCTTTTTCCGCAAATTCTTTTAAGATATTCACTGTGTATTGGGCATTCTCATCGTCTTCATCAGTGACCCTAAAAGTCTCAATTTTTTCCGCTTCTGTTGCATTGCTTTTTGAATAAGTAGTGTCGTTTCCCGTGATGTTGTCAGAAAAACCACCTCTTAAAACCAAAACTGCACGATGTTGAATAGTCGAGATAAAATCAAACTTAACGGGCAGTTCAATTTTATTCAAGGCCTTAGCAAGATCTTCTGCTTCCGAGTTCGTCAGAGTTCTACCTGCACGTCTATCAATAATTTTTCCTGACTTGAAAGAATCGATAGTCGCAAAATTAGTCCTCAATGCTAAATCTCCCCTTGTAAGCTTTAGGTCAGTTCCTCTTGCTTCTAATTGTCCCCGCGTACTATTGATTAGATCATTTCCAAAAATAGAGACTATCGCCTCGTCAGATTCAGGGACAAATCCTGGTTTAACAGAATCCATAAGACCCATCTCCCCTCTCGCAGCAAGAAAATCCAGATTGGGCATATCTGCTACCTCTAATGGCGTTTTATCCCCTAACTGCTTGCAGGGCAAATCTGCCATCCCATCAAGAACAACTAACACCCCTTTCATTCGACATACCTCCTACAGCGAGTGAGTGGAAATCTTGAATTTACTCTCATTTTTCACCTCTCATAATAATGGTGAAAATCCAATCAGGTTTATAAAAATTTATGTTGTAATTAGTTAACATTATAAATCTCTCTTATTTTAATACAACATGTTCAAATTTTTAAAAGAAAAGCTATCTGGATGGGCCAAAAAAATCTCAAGGGAAGCAGAGCCAGTAGAAGTTGAAGAAAAGACAAAAAGGCTAGGCAAAAAACAAGAGGTGAAGTCTAAAGAAATAGTCCTCCCTAAAAAGTTTAATGCAGGAACTCAAAGTTATGAACCTGATTTAGAAAAAATTAAAAAAATAGGTGAAAAATTAGACCAACCAGAAAAAGAACCCGGACCAGGCACAAAATCTTTCTTCCAAAAAGTAACTTCTAAAATCACTAAGGTCAAAATCTCGGAAAAGGAATTTGAGATTTATGCAGAAGAATTACAAATGCTTCTTTTAGAAAACAACGTGGCCTTCGAAGTTGCAGAAAAAATTATTTCAGAATTAAAAGAAAAAATAATTGGAAAAGAATTGCTGAGAAAAGAAATTGAGTCTGAAATTCGTGAAGCCCTGAAGGAAATTATTGAAGAAATTCTGATAGAACCTTTCTCAATTCTAGATAAAATAAAAGATAAAAATGCTGACCAAGCGAAAGAACCATATGTAATCCTTTTTTCAGGGGTAAACGGAACAGGAAAAACTACGACTATTGCAAAAATCGCTTCTTATTTGAAAAGCAAGAACATCTCTTGCGTGTTGGCGGCAGGAGATACTTTCCGAGCAGCGAGTATTGAACAATTAAAAACTCATGGAGAACGAATTGGAATTAAAGTCATTTCCCAGCAGTATGGAGCAGACCCTGCGGCAGTCGGATTTGATGCAATAAGTTACGCAAAAAAGAATTTCATAAATTGTGTTTTAATCGACACTGCAGGAAGAATGCACACTGCAAAAAACCTCTTGAAAGAAATGGAAAAAATCGTAAGAGTTTGCAAACCCGATTTGAAACTTTTCATAGGGGAAAGCATAACCGGAAACGATTCTGTAGAGCAAGTCAGAAGTTTCGACTGGGCTATTGGCATAAATGGAATAATTCTGACAAAAGCAGATGTCGATGAAAAAGGTGGAACTGCCCTCTCATTAGGTTACGTCACAAAGAAGCCAATTCTTTTCTTAGGAACCGGCCAGGAATACAGTAAGATTGAAGTTTTCAACAAGAAGAAGTTTGTTGAAGAGTTGGGATTGTGATTTACTCCCTTCCCCTATTCTTTTCTAACTCTTTTTTAGTCTATAAATTCTCTTTAAAATATCTCTCCTCAATTTCAAAGTATTTCCCCATTTTGCATAAGCATTCCAACTTTGGAAACTTTCTATTATTTTTTCTCTAGAAATTTCCCTTTTCCTGAAATTTTCAATTTTTCTTAAAATTTTTCTTAGATTTCTTTTTCTTAAAATTTTAAAATGATAAAAATTTCTAAAGCCGACAAAATCTATCACGTTAGAAAGACTTACGACTTTTGATTTATCCTTATGAAGTTCTAATCTTAATTTATTATCCAAGAATTTCTCAATCTGACTTTTCCAATGCTCAAGCAGTTTCCTATCTTCATGTAAAATTAAGAAATCATCAACATATCTAATATAAAATTTTGCTTTTAACCTGTGCTTCACAAATTGGTCAAATTTGTTAAGATAAACATTAGCAAAAAATTGTGAAGTTAAATTGCCTAAAGGCATTCCTGAGGAATTTTTATCAAAATCCTTCGCCGTCTCTCTCTCTCTTTGGACGCTGTTTTCAACTATTTTTCTAATTAAAAGTAATGTCTTCTTGTCTTCAATTTTCTCTTCAATCATCCCAAGCAAAATTCCTCTGTCAATTTCCTTAAAATAGTGCTTTATGTCTGCTTTCAAACAAAATGCTTCTTTTGTGAAATTCTTTGTGACTTTTCTTTGGAATCTTTCAAATCTTTTTAGGGCATAAAGCGTTCCCTTGCCTTTTCTGTTTGCACAGGAATCATTAATAAAAGATTTATCAAAAATAAGTTCGATTACGTTAACTAGAGCGTGATGCACAATCCTATCGCGAAAATCTGATTTTGAGATTTTTCTTGTTTTTGGGTCCCGTAAAACAAAAGTTTCCAATGGCTTTGGCACGTAAGCCCTTGATTTTAGTTCTTCATGCAATTGCATCAGATTAAGAAACAAATCATTCTCAAACCCAATCACATAAAATTTCTTTGTTTTTCCCTTGCGAGCTTTCTTCCAAGCTAAAATAAGATTTTCAAGAGAAATAATTTTATTGTAAAGATTTCCTTCAAGCATTTTAAAATCTTAGTAGCTAAGGCCATTCCAAAAGCATAGCTGTTCCTGTTGTCGTTCCAATTGTTGCCGTTAACGTTCAACCTGTTGTCGTCAAGGTTCCAGTTGGAATTCAAACTGGCGAAAGTTAGCTAGCGCAATTACCGATTACCACCACCGCTTCAAGCTTTCGCAATGTCGCGATTGAATTTTACTGCCTTTAACTCGGCCACGCTTGGACGAGTTTCATACCTAGGAAAGGGCTAATAACTGCGCGTGTGGCCCTAGCTTAGAACATAAAGTTCTTAACTAAGACAAAAATCTAAAAGAAAACTTGATTTAAAAAATTAACCTAAATTCATTTTCGCGGCGTCGTTCGCTTCGCTCACTCCAGACACCCCAAAAGCATAGCAGTCCCTGTAATCGAGCCAGTTGTCGCCGAAAACACACAACCTGTCGCCGCCAAGGTACCAGTTGGAATACAAACTGGCGACTCTTTGCTCTGGATTTTGTCCTTCTGCAACTTCAACCCCATAAGTCTTAGGATTATTCCTGAAAAATCGAGAAACTTCTGCAAGTTGACTAGCACCTTCAACTCCATAATTTGCAACCACAAAACCATCTCTTGCCAAATTGTCTGGCGTATGAACTCCAAGACCGTAAGACTCTTTTGGAGCAAATCTTGTTTTTCTGTCTTGACTGAATCTTACCCCAAATTCTGTATCTGCTCCTGAAAGTTTGTCTTCAAGTTCTTCAATGCTAAAAGGAGCATTTCTTCCCAAAGCATTCTCATCAGGAATAACATAAACTCCTTCAGGGATCCAAATGTTTCTGTTGAAAACCCAAAGCCATCTGTTTTTCATGATTTCTCTTACATTTTCAAACTCTGGCTCGTTCTTTACAGAGTCATCAAGATAAGCAGTATGAACTAAAGGTACTGTTAAATCTCCTGTTGGAACTTTATATCCTGCTTCAAGAATTTGCTTTCCGACTTCAGTATAAGTATTTGGTCCAAAACTAGGGTGAACATAACTTATTTCCCTGTTAGAAGTTGGCACTATCAAATTTGTCTGTCCTCTTTCAATTCTTGCATTTCTTTGAGCTGTTTTTTCCATGACGAGTTCAGAAAATTAAAGTTTATAAATGTTTCTATATTGTTACCACATTATAATTACACTATTCAAAATCTCAAAGAAATGTCTTGGAAAGATTTAGGCCCACCAAAACTTTAATAATCCTTTATCTGCTTCTTAAAACATGCTAGAAAAACTATCTGAAGTCCTCAGAAAAGCCACGGACAAGGTAACAAATGCAATATTCCTGGACAAAAATCTGGTTGATTCCATAGTAAAAGATCTTCAAAGGGCCTTAATAGAAGCAGATGTTAGCATACCCCTTGTAAAAAATCTTTCAGATACGATAAGAAAAGCGGCATTTGATGAAAGAATAAAAGGCATAGAGAAAAAAGAACATTTGATAAAAGTCCTTCATGACGAATTGACAAGAATTCTGGGCGAGCACAAAGAATTAAAACTTCTACCAAAAAAATCTCAAAACAGAATTATGCTTCTCGGGCTTTACGGTGCAGGCAAAACCACCACAACTGCAAAACTCGGAAATTATTATTCAAAAAGAGGGCACAAAGTTGCTCTAGTCGGTCTTGACGTTCACAGACCCGCGGCATCAGAACAGTTAAAACAACTTGCAGACAAACACAAACTTAATTGCTTTATTGATTTGAAAGAAAAAAACCCCGCAAAAATTTGGAAAAATTATGAGGCGAAGCTAAAGGACTTTGACGTCGTTATAATAGATACTGCCGGTCGCCACACGTTAGATAAAGAACTCATCAGCGAAATAAAAAATTTGAACAAAACAATTTTGCCAACTGAAACTATTCTCGTTCTGCCTGCAGATATTGGCCAGGCTGCCAAACGATTAGCAAAAGAATTTCTTGATGCTATAAAAATATCAGGTGTGATAATTACAAGAATGGACTCTAGTGCAAAAGGGGGAGGCGCTCTGACAGCTTGTGCCGAAACAAACGCACCAGTATACTTTATCACTACAGGCGAAAAAGTAAACGACATAGAACAATTTGATTCCCAGGCCTTCCTTTCAAGACTTCTAGGAATGGGTGATCTTCAAGCACTTATGGAAAAAATTCGTTCTGCAACAGACGAAAGAAAGCAAGCAAAAATACAAAAAAATTTGGAAGAAGGGAAACTAACTCTTGACGATGTTGTAGAACAAGTTCGTTCAATGAATTCCCTCGGAGGTCTGGATAAAATAAAATCAATGATTCCGGGATTCGGAGCAGCAAAGATTCCTGAAAATGCCCTTGAAAATCAAGAAGCCAAACTCAAAAAGTGGGAACACATTATCAAATCAATGACCCCTTATGAAAAAGAAAATCCTGAAATTCTTGAAAAACAAACCTCTCGGATTGGTAGAATCGCAAAAGGTGCAGGTGTGAACAACTCAGACATTCGCTCCTTAATAAAACAGTACAAACTCCTTAACGAAATGTTAAAATCAACAAGGGGCTTAGGAGACATGTCAAATGGTTTCAATCAAAAACAAATGCAAAAACTTGCGAAGAAATTCGGAAAAATGAAAAAGATGAGGTTTTGAAATCATCTACCAAGAAACTTCTTATAACCTATAGAGATTTCTTCTCCAGCCAAATCAAGAGTTTCTGCAGAAACAGATTTGTAAAGAATTTCTCCATAGATTTCAGAATCAGGACTAATTTTTATCTCAATACCTGAACCAAGAACGATTCCAAAACCTTGTCCGCTTTCGCTCCGGGAACCAACGTTCTCTCTGGCCTGTGTGAACAACACCCCTGCCTTAAAATAGGTTGCACCTCGCTGATTTTTAAACGGAGAAACATACTCTCCTGTTGCAGTGAAAGAAACGAGAGATAAATCTCTACCCAGAATTGCATCTTTATTCTCCTTTGAAAAAAGATCAATCCCTAATTCTCCCCTAATATTTCTGTTGAAATCTTTTGCAATTCTTCCATTAAGTCCAAGTATAGATCCATAATAATCGCTTATCGTCTGGTCATTGTCTTTGTATATTCCTCCACCAACAGAAACAGAAGTAAGGGGAACAAATTCAGAAATAGTATTCTGCTGAGCGGAAACTCTCCAAGGCATCGTAAGTATTCCCGCAACCACCAAAGGCGCTAAAACTTTTCTTGCCAACCCTCCCATGATAAACCGTTATTCCAAAACTATATAAATATTATTATAATTTTTTGTATATAATAAAATGAAACACAAATACAAAATTCTTTTTGCACTTTCTTTCATTGCCCTTTTATCCTCGATAATGCTTTCTTTCTACTCGACAGAACAAATTTTTTGCAGCGTCGGGAGCGGCTGTGATATAGTGAAAAACTCTCCTTACAACTATACTCTTGGAATCCAAAACAGTCATTACGGGATTGCGATTTTTGGGATACTCTTAATACTCTTATACAGTCAGATAAAAAGACACAGTCATGTAAAAAAACAACTGATAAACATCTTGATAGTTCTCGGCTCTATTGTCGTTTTTTATTTTCTATATCTTCAGGCATTTGTAATCCAAGCTTATTGTAAATATTGCCTAGTTGTAGATGTAACAATGGTCATCGCCCTGATAATAACTTTAATTGGTTGGAGAGATTGAAATGTCTTCTAAAGTTATACAACAAGGAGCCGAAGCAGAAATAATTCTTTCTGAAACTGAAGAAGGCAAGTTCGTGATAAAAGACAGGATAAAAAAATCCTACAGGCTCGTAGAATTAGACAAACAAATCCGCGTGAGAAGAACGCGTTCCGAAATGAAACTTTTGAAAAAAGCATCAGAGATAATCAATTCTCCGGAGCCAGTTGCAGAGAAGAAAAATAAAAATTTAACAAGAATTAAAATGCCTTACATTGAAGGACAAAAACTTTCTGAATCTCTCAATGATTTTCCCTTAAAAACACAAAAGCAAATTTGTAAAATTATTGGCCAAAACATTTCAAAAATTCACGACGCTGGCTTAATCCATGGAGATTTGACAACGAGTAACATGATTCTGGTTAAAGATAATGAAAAGAGTAATAGCAACAACGGTAGAAAATTGAACTCACCTAAAGACGTATCAGCATTAAAAACTAATAAGCGAAAAAACATGATGGAGTCTGTTTTGGAGCGGCATCAATCAGCGAGCCAAAGCGAGCCAAAGAATTTCAAAGTTTTCTTCATCGACTTCGGGCTGGGTTTCCATAGTTTAAAAATTGAAGACAAAGCAGTTGATCTTCATTTATTGAGACAAGCCCTTGAAGCAAAGCATTTCAAAAATTGGAAAACACTTTTCAAATCTGTCTTGACAGGATATTCCAAGTCTGAAGATTACAAAAAAGTTATTGAGCAATTTAAAAAGGTGGAATCTAGAGGAAGATATAAAGAAAGTTATTGAATGAAAAAAGAAAGATGCATAATCTGTGAAAGTGATGAAATCCTTGAACTCAAATGCAAAATTATCTGTCAAAATTGCGGCTTCAAAAGGGATTGCTCTGATCCTTAGAAATCCTTATAAATTAGAATAAATTCTGAAAATTATAGCCCTGTAGTTCAGTGGTCAAGAATTCAAGGTTTTGGACCTTGAGACCCAGGTTCGAATCCTGGCAGGGCTATTATCCAAAAACATTTTTATAAAATATTTCTCTATTAATTTCTTGTCGACTAGGAGTCAATTTTTTGAAAAAGTCTTTTATGCTTCGTGTTCGATATTTTTCTCCTGAAAGTGCCGCTGCGAGTTTTTTGTATTCGACACTTCCCTTTGATTCTGGTTTGCTAAAAACCACAGGCTCCATATTTGAAAGTGCCCTAACAACTTCAACATCATGAGGGATGACTGCTAGAACGGGTATTTCTAAAGTTTCTTCAACATCAGGCAAAGAAATTTCAAAGTCCTTTCCATAAACCCTATTAATGATTATTCCTGAAATAGGTGTTCCTCTTTGCTTCGCAAGCTTTGCGGCTTTTATCGAAGCACTCAAAGTCGGATGATCAGGAGTTGTAACAACAATAACCTCATCAGAAGCAAGAATAACTGCAAGAGTTTCCTCGTCCAAACTCGGACTAGAATCCAAGAGAATTACGTCGTATTTTTTCTTAAGGTATTTTATTCTATCCTTCAAGATAAGAGGGCTAACTTCTTTTTTCCAGAATATTGAAGAAGGAATCACGTCAAACATTTCCAATTCATGGATTGCATCTTTTGCATGGACACTCCTTTCAAGGACATGATGCAAAGTAGTTTCAGGATTAATAATATTCAGGTGAAGACCCAAACTCGGGGAGCTTAAATTTCCGTCAACAAGCAAAACTTTTTTCCCTAGTTCAGAAAAAGCAGCCCCCAATGCCACAACACTAGAAGTTTTTCCCACACCCCCCTTAAGACTAATCACTCCAATTGTTTTCCCCATTAAACTATAGAGATTTTACGCATTTAAATCTTTTTGGAATGTTTCCACATAAAATCAAAATAACTCTTATACGCTCTTGCAGCTGCCTTGTTTTCAATAATGATTCCTTCTGGCTCGTCCGTCCAAACGATTATTGCGATTTTATCACCGTAAATATTAGTAACAGCGGAACTTTCAGAAATGTTGGGAAGGTATCTGTGAGTCGAGGTTTTTTTATCGAGCTCCTTCCGTCCTTTTCTTAAGATTAGTTGCGTCTTTATTCCTTTTTCTTTTTTCATTCTATCAAATTGATATGCAAATTCAGGCATCCTTTCAGAAAATTGCCCCTCTGAGCCAAAAACGTAATTATTTTTTCCCTCTTTAACCATATCTAAAAAAACAGATTTGACTCCCTTGACTCCTTTAAACAATCTAACCTGACCTTCAATTTTTGTTCTTTTGTGTCTCTCGTGTAATTCGGGGAGAATGGACTGAATCTCTTCCTCCTGCTCCCTTAAATATTCAAGAATTCTCTTAGGGCCAGTTGGTTGAAACCATTTTATTTTCCCTATTAAAACATAGCTTACAAATCCTTTTTCAAGTAATAATTTAAGAGCATTATAAACGCTACTTCTATCAAGGTGTGCAATTTTTGCAATCCTACCAGCCTTGCAGGAGCCGTAATCATTCAAAGTCAAATAAATCTTAACTTCATTTGAACTCAGACCGATTTTTCCAAGAATATTTTTTGTTCTTTCAGTATTCATAAAAAGAAAAAGAGTCACCTCTTTTTAAATCTGTTGAAGATTTTTCTACTTCAATTTCATAGCCAAGAGGGAAGTTTGCGAGGGGGAGATAAGTTTATATTATCTATTCTTTCTACAATATTCTCACCCAAATTTATTCTGTAAGTCAAAGCTTTATCTCCTTCTTCATTGGCCCAAGCTACTTCAATTTGGTCTTCACTAGTATGTTGAGCAAAAACGAAGCTGTATCCCCATAAATGTCTTTTGTCACCCGCAGAGCCTTCTCTAGATCTTATCCTAATTTTTTCGGTTTCTAATAGTATAATCTCTTTTTCATCTTTTTTTCCTCTGTAATGCACAGATAACCACACACTCCACGAAATTCCACCGCCACAATCAGACCAAGAATGTTCGTTCATGTTGGCAACCACGACATTATAATTATTCGTCTCAAGATAGGTTGCATCATCTATTCTGACGTTGTAGTATTCATCAAAAAATCCCCCGCTATAAGGTTTCAAATGTTCTCTGAGATTGGGCAATTTTGCTTCTGCTTCTCTTAGCCTTTGTTCCAATCTATCATCCATTTTTTCTTTTTCCTCCTTCCGCTCTGTGTGAAAATCCGAGAAACTCGGATTTGTGTGATGCGTGAATTTTTGCTTTTATTTTTCTTTCTTTCATTTTTACTTCAAACGCTGTTTATTCTTGCCTTTTATTTTGAATTCTCCCATTCAATTAACCTTCTTCATAAAATCCAAATAAGTACTCATTTTCCCATTCTTTTCTAGGGAATTGACTATCTTCTCCTGGTGAGTTCTCGAATCCTTCCCTCATGATACATGGCGTCGTAAATAGCTCCGTCTCCCACTCCTACACCACTTTCCAAACGTTCCAGTTCTCTTCTATGATAATCTACACTATCATCATCATTGAATCTCCATTTCGGCTCATACTTTTGCTTAAGGGCTTCGAGCAATGCTCTTTCAAATAGTTCGCTCATCTCCATTCACCTCCTTTCATCTCTATATGAATTGGTGTTTTTATTTGTGCCATCATTTTATTTCCCTGTATTTTAATTTAACAACAATATCTCTTTGTGGAGCCATCATAATTTTAGGCCCTACAGAAACCGGCGCATTGTAACTGTATGTTCTCTCTATTTGCCATTCAAATATATTTATATTTCCCAATTCTTCTCTAGCTAAATCTTCAACTGTTCTGCTATCAGCATTTAGGTTGTGTATAATTATCCTATAAAGTCTTGATTTATCTTCTATATTTTTCATTTTTCTCATTTATAGGTTTCCATATCCAAAAGGTGTTCTTATCTCGTTGTTCTTCAACATATCCTTCCAATCTAACATTTTTTCTTGGAAGTGTGACTTCAGAAAGATAGTTTTTGAATCTTGAAGATAGCCCAGGGTAACTTGGAGAATCTTCTTCTATTTCTCGTACTCTTTTGTTATGAAGGATATATCTTTCATTTATACCCAACTCTTCTGATAGTGCTCTATATGCCGCTTCTTGCGAGTCTTCTCCAGACTTCATTTTTTCTGCTATTGAACCTATCAAATAAGGTCTTCTTCTAACTCTTCCATCCCTAAATTCTTGACGGTTTTCCAATAACTTGTACGTCATTCCGTTTTCATTCTGATAAAAAACATCCACATACGAGACCGAAACACTCCTTACCAGTTTTCCTTCTTCCTCTTGAATTGTTGTTTCTCTTTCTTTAATTTCTTTCAGAAGATGCACTAACGTTTTTGAATTTCCCTTTCCCCATTCCAGATAAGGAATTCTGAAAGTTCTCAACATCTCTTCTAAATTCTCCAGAGTCATTTCATTGTTTTTCATTTTTCTCTTCTAAGCTTTCAGTTTAGATTCAAGGTTCTCTATTTCATCAGCATATCTCTCAAAAGTTTCTCTACTCACACCTCGTGGTCCGCAAAGGTTTCTTAATCTTGCCCAGTTATTTTTCAATTGTGCAATTTTTGCCTTGATTTCTTCTTGCCCTATTTCTTGTTGCATTTTAGTTCCTCCATTCTGGAAATTCCAAACAAAAAAGCCTAATAAATTATTGTTGTAGAATATTCATCAACAGAACTATTTATACTGTTTCAAGTAATAAATTTTGATGAAAGCAAAAATCAAAAAGATAAAAACAAGGTCTGGAACTTACGCTCCTCAAGATAATAGATGGGATAGTCTTCCAGAATGGACATGGAAAGATGCTTGCATTGTAAGAATCATCGCTACAGGTTATTGTAAAGTTCTAGACTCTCCAGAGATATCCAGAGTAAAAATTGAAGAAAATGAAATCTTTAGCGGAGACGATTATCTGGAAAGAACCGACGACTATATTCTCAATAATGGAGCAGGATTAGAAGAAAAAGGGTTTGAGGTGGAAATAGAGGAATTGCAGGGTGGTATTGGCTACAATCTATACACAAAAAGAAGATGGCTTGAAAACAAACCTCCAAAAAGGATGACCCGCCTAAAAATTGAAAATCTTTGCGCAACAAAAGAACCTTTGTATAAAGATGAAAGGGGGTGCTCAAAAAGATGGAAGATTACATAAGCAAACAAATAAGAAAAATACAACGGCAGGATGGTGACGAAGCTACTTCTTTGGTGTCAAGAAGATTAGATGACACTGCCAACGGTGCCTATAGAGCTGCCAGAAAATCGCGATGGTTGGATGGTGATGAAGGTCGTTCTGTAGAAAGCTATTTTTGGGAGTTTTTAGATTATCCCTAGTTCAAAAATTTAAAGTCACACGCAAAGTTTAAAAATGAACCCACTTACTAAATACTATGCCTAAGAAAAAAGAAGAAAATAAGTCTGAGGAGAAGGCCAAATCAAAGAAGCTTTCCCAAGCTGACTTTGAAAAGAAAGTTATAGAACTAGCAGGGCAAGATTTGACAAGCGAAAAGATAGGGGAAGCCCTAAGAAAAGAAGGCATTCACCCAGCAGAATATGAAAAGAAAATCTCTAGAATTCTAAAAGAAAAAAACCTTTATGTTAACCCTGATTTAAAGAATGTTGAAACCAAACTCAAGAAAATCGAAGAACACTTTGAAAAAAATAAGCAAGACAAAAGGGCCTTGAGAGAAAAAACAAGAATATTTTCACAGGTAAGAAAACTCAAAAAATATCACGGAATTCCTGTTAAGTGATGATAAACTTTATTAAAAGTTTCAACAAATTATATTAGTTGATTAAATTATTGCTTTGTAAAAAGCGTTTATATTTTATGGAAAAGAGGGAAATTTCTTTAGACGAGAGTATTAAAAATATTGTAGGGAAGTTCATAGATTATTCTGCAGAAAAAGAAATTGTGGTGGTAAGTCATTTTGACACAGATGGGATAACTTCTGCAGCAATTATGGCCAAGACATTAAAAAGGCTGGATAAAAGATTTTCTGTGAAAATTGTAAAATCTCTCAGCCCAGAAATAATCAACAAACTTCCAAAAGACAAAATAATCTTATTTCTTGATCTAGCTTCGGGAAGTCTCAGTCACATACAAGAAGCAAATCTTGAAAAAGTTTTCATAATAGACCATCACGAACTACCTATTGAATCAGAAACCCTGGCTGATGAAATTGAAATGATTAACCCTCAACTGAACGGAAAGGAGAAAATAAGCTCCGCAGGCCTTGTTTATTTGTTCTGCAAGGAAATAGATTCTAGCAATATCGACCTTGCAAAGCTCGCCGTTCTCGGAATGATAGGAGATCTGATGGATAAAGAAATTGAAAATCTGGACAATGGAAACCTCCTAAGTGAGGCAGACATCACAAAAAGAAGCGGGCTCATGATTTATCCTGCAACACGCCCTTTGAATCGTGCATTGGAGTACTGCTCTCAACCATATATCCCTGGCGTCACAGGAAACAGCGAGGGAGCAATTGAACTTTTAAGGGAGTCCGGAATAGAACCAATCAACAAACGTTACAAAAATTTAATTGAATTGACTGAAGAAGAAATGAAAAAGCTTGTCACAGGAATTATGCTTAGAAACCCAAAAGCACACAGAGATATCACTGGAGACATCTTTTTGATAAAGTTTTTTAACAAGATGGAAGACGCAAGAGAGCTCAGCGCTAGAGTAAACGCTTGTTCAAGATTAGGTCAAAGTGATATTGCCCTAAGATTCTGTATGGAAATCTCAAATGCAAAAAAGGAAGCAGAAGAAATTCACGCAAAATACAAACAACACATAATCTCTGGTTTACAATTCGCTTCAGAGGCAGAAAAAATTTCTGGGAAAGGATTTGTAATTTTAAATGCAGAACAAAATATCAAAGACACAGTAATAGGAACAATAGCAAGCATTCTTTCAAATTCACTTTCCTATGATGAAGGAACAGTAATAATTGCTCTAGCACATTATGAAGATAAAATAAAAGTATCTGCAAGAAGCGTTGGCAACACAGGAAGAAATGTAAGAAAAGTTCTAGACTCTGTAGTCCGTGAAATAGGCGGAGAAGTCGGCGGACACGAGTTCGCAGCAGGTTGCAACATCTCAATAGAGCACGAAAAAAGATTCATTGATTTGATAAAAAAGAATTTTGAAGTCGAATTGATAAAAGTTTAGTCAAAAATAAAATTCGTCTTTAATGCCAATCAATTCTCTCCATTTCAAAATATCTATCAACGCCCCTACGTCTCCAAAACGAACAAATTTACCATAAGATTGCACATCTGTAGAAACTCTCGTCTCATCATCCTCGCAGACATTTATCCTCACCATCAAGTCATCACAATCTTTAAAACCTCTTTATTTCTCTTATTTTCATGGAATTGGGATTGGAAGAAGGAGACATTATCCTTTGCACAGTAGATAGAATCGTTGGAACAAACGTTTTTGTAATACTTGAAAACGGAAAGGAAGGCACAATAACTTTCAGCGAAGTTGCGCCAGGAAGAATCAGAAATATCAGAGATTATGTTGTTCCAAAAAAGAAAATCGTTTGTAAAATTCTCAGACTCTCGGGAGATAGAATAGATCTTTCGTTAAGAAGAGTTACTCAAAAAGAACAGAAAGAAGTTCTGGAGATACATAAGCAAGAAAAAACATATGTTAGCATGTTGAAAAGCGTTCTAGGCGATAAAACAAAAGAAGTCGTTGACAAAATTTCCAAACAAGAAAGACTTTATGATTTCCTTCAGGAAGCAAAAACAGATCCAAAAAACATTGAGAAAATAGTTGGAAAACAAGACGCCATGAAAATTATGGAAATTGTCAACTCTCAAAAAAAGAAAAAAGCAATTTTAAAAAAAGAAATTCTCCTAACGACTTCAGAGCCGGACGGAATAAAATTCATAAAAGAACTCCTAGGCAAAATTAGCAACGCAGAAGTGAAGTATATATCTGCTGGCAAATACTCCTTGAGGCTTGAATCCGACGATATAAAAAAGGCAGACAATGAGATGAAATCGGTTCTTGAAAACCTCGAAAAACAAGCTAAAAACAACAGTGCAGAATTTAGCATTCTTAAGAAGTAAAACCACTTCCAGAATATTCTTTCGTCATGAAATGAACAATCGCAAGACTTAAAAAAGATGATTTTTATTAAAATGTATGGAAGAAACACACTCTTTTAATGTCCTTCTTTTAGGGGTAATTTACGATCCTGAAAAGAAAAAAATATTAATTGGAAGAAGAGAAAATGATCCCGAAATTCCTGAACTAAGTTGGGTTTTTCCGGGAGGAAGATTGAGAGTTGGAGAAGATGTCAGTCAAGCATTCAAGGATAGAATAAAGGAAACCACCGGACTTAATGTTGGGAACCTAGGTTCTATATTTTCTAAAACATACCCTGAGAAAAAAGATTTATTTGCAATT
>Ga0210057_1000367_pt1 | contig 75654 bp, 69 predicted proteins | sample CryGeyCG2114_010_2_FD_183968 | JGI IMG/M metagenome (GOLD analysis project Ga0210057, IMG submission 183968) | Groundwater microbial communities from aquifer - Crystal Geyser CG10_big_fil_rev_8/21/14_0.10 (SPAdes) (version 2) | ecosystem: Environmental > Aquatic > Deep subsurface > Groundwater ... | reverse complement strand
GTTGGCGGCCTTGTCGAAGTTGGCGGCCTTGTCGAAGTTGGCGGCCTGGTCGAAGTTGGCGGCCTGGTCGAAGTTGGTGGCCTGGTCGAAGTTGGTGGCCTGGTCGAAGTTGGCGGCCTGGTCGAAGTTGGTGGCCTGGTCGAAGTTGGCGGCCTGGTCGAAGTTGGCGGCCTGGTCGAAGTTGGCGGCCTGGTTGTAGCTGGTCTTCTTACAACACGTGGAGGCGGCACTGGTCTTCTCACGGGCGGAGGAAGCACTCGGCGCGGTGGAATAACACCTCGTCTTGGCGGCGGCACAGTCACCCGTCCGTAAGGCAAACAGTTGCGAGAACCGTAGTTATATCTATGCCCGGCACCACACGTTCTTAGTCCAACATCTCTTTGGCAAAATCCTCCGAATCGCGTGTACCCGGGGCCGCAATAGTAATTGACGGTTGATACGCATCGTCCAACGTAAGGATTGTAAGCTTCTCTCCATCCGCAAAACGGGCGCACCCTCCGGCAACTTCCATAGGAGTAGTCATAGTAGTAACTCATTCCACAACGTGCATATATAGGAGAGCACGTTCCAGTGTAGTGGTCGTAGTAACTGCCAAAGCCGCAGCTCACACCAAAAACGTTGAAGCGAACGCATTCTCTGATGGTCCAATCGTACCTGGATCCAATGGAACAAGTGTAAGGAAGCCTCATACATCTGTTATAAAAAGAGCTCCACTCGTAGTTCAGCGGGCAGCGAGGATACGCATTGAGCACGCAGTATCCAAGGTAAGGATCGTAATAAGTACCAACGGAACACTGAAGATGCGGAGCCTGCGGATACGGCAAACAGCTATTAGACCGCGATTCGTAGTAAGTTCCTTCACCGCAAGCTTCTTGCCTGTTCGGAAGACAATGGCCTAGATCGCCATCATAGTAGTAGCCAGGAGCACACTGATAGCCGTCCTCATCTTTCGCATTGATCGAGACCTGAAACTGCCGAAAGTTTTGAACTCCGTCTCTGTCTCGCAGGTTTACGATGAAGTAATGCGTTCCGATTTGTGTGGAATTTCCGCTCAGAACAAATTTTTCGTCCGCGTTCAAAAACGCCAGACTCATCCCTTCGGGAATCTCCCCCTCAAAGAATTCACCTATGATTGGCTTTCGTTCGGGATTGTCAAAGGTCTCAATGGTTGCGCTGTAGGCTTCGCCCTCATCCGCGAATGGAAGCAAGCTCTCAGTAAGAAAGCGCGGATACTGAAGACTGTCGTTATCCTCAGAATAGACACAAACGTTTCTTGAGCGAACAACATTTGAAACAGAAGTCTTAACACTAAGTACAAAACACCATTGGCCTGTGAACTCAGGTGCTCCCTTAAGTAGCAATGTCTGGTTTGAAATTTGCTCTAACTCTAACCCAAATGGAACAGGAGCTTTACCCACATCCCAAGTGATCTCCTGCTGGACTGATCTAGAAAGAGTGATCTCTGTTTCGCCGTAAGACGCGAATTTATAAACGGCGTCGTCTTGCGAATAGACGATTTCAAACCCATCTTCTGCAGAGTTTGGTGTTTGTGATAGCGATTGTTGCCCCAGTCCGAAGACAGCGACGAGTGGCGTTAGATAAGTTAGCCATCGCCGCGGACGCGGTTGATCTTGCATGATTTCCCCCATTGAAAGTTTAGTTAACGTTAGCTCCCCTAGGTGCAAGGGCAAAACTTATGCCGCCGTCTGCCGACTTGTTGTGTCTTTAATTTAGCGATGAGAGAATTTTGGTGTCTTTATGACTTCACTGATGTGGTGTCGAAAAATCACTTGCGAAGCAAGTAGTGCGCTAAGGCACTAAAGTTCTCTTTCAAATGGATCATCCATTCGATTTATCGCCCACCACGCTATCGGAAAAACAATCAATGCTAGAAAAATAGCTCCCGTTTTTTTGTCCCACACGTTTTGAAGAGCTGCCCAAGTGAGAGTCAGGGGAATGGTTGTGGCTCGCACAAGGTTAGGTGCTGTCGTCGTCACGGTCCCACGTCGTCCTGTTGCAGTGACTTCAGCAATGGCGGTCAGAAGAACTACCCAGTATCCAGCGCAAAATCCCACAAATAAACACATGAATGTATAAACGGGCGCTGAGGAAATTGGGTAAAGTAAAACAAAAAGCGAACTAGAACCCGCAAGTAAAAGCCCAATTTTAACAGGTACAAAACGACTTTTTAACTTTTGGCTTAAGAAACCGAAAAAGAAGTCTCCCGAGACAGTCCCTGCGTACGAATAGGTAATTGCCTGCCCTGCAGAAATAGGATCTGTAACTCCTATTTCACGTGCGAGCTCAGGTGCGAAGAAAATGAAGACTGATGAAATGTAGTAGATGGGCATTCCAATGAGAGTGACAAGAAAAAGCAATCTTACATCTTCTTTGTGAAGCCGAATAAAACTGTTGTAAAACCTTTGAACAACTGTAATTGATGACTTTCGAGCCTGCTTTTGGTTTTGCTCTATGTACTTTAAGAAAACTACAGACTCATCAACGCGGATTCTGAGAATAAGTATGAGTATACCTAAAGCACCGCCTAAAAAGAACGATTGACGCCAAGTCAGAAAATGCTCGGTCAACCCAGCAAAGAGTCCGCCGCAAAGACCAAACCCAGCCATAATGTAGACTCCGTGGCCGCGTTTACCGGGTTTCATAGATTCTGTAACGAGCGTGACTGCGATGCCAAGCTCACCAGCTAAGCCGAACCCGGCGAGTGCTCGGCAAATGTAGTATTGCGGAATTGACGTAATAAGTCCGTTACAGAGCGTTGCCAACGAGTAAAGCAAAATACTTCCGTAAAGAGTCTTTTTTCTGCCGATCTTGTCTGAGAGAACTCCCCAGAAAAAGCCACCTATTATCAGTGCAACCATTTGGGTATTTAAAAGACCAACTGCGTGACTTACAGAGTCCTCGCCTCTGGTGATTTCTGAAATGCTGGCAATCCTATGAACAACAAATAAAAACAGATCAAAGATATCGACAAAATAGCCGGCGCCACCCACGATAACCGCAGGAGGGATGTATTCTCGCCACTTACTCATAATTCAAAGTTTCAACAGGTGAATCTATCAGAATGGAACGTGATACAAGGACGAATCGCTTTTCTAGCACAGCGACGAAAAGATAAATCCCTAAGCAGCTAAGAATTGTCATTACAAATGGCGCTCGAAAATCAAGTAGGTACTCGTAAATAGGCAACAGTACGACACCTGCAACAGCCGTGAGGCCTGCGGCAAATGCACCGCCGTGTTTGCCTGAAATCCCCATAGTGAAGATGATAAATATTCCCGCAGTTCCAAAAGAACTCGCTGCATAAACAAGCTCGTAGATTCCTTCTGCAGACACGGCAAAACCAATTGCAGCGATTCCAGACGCGACGACACAAATTCTGGCAGTACGAAGTTTGGCAGAATCAGATTTGGTGGGGTCGCTGTTTGTAAGAAGGTTCTGGGTTACGAAAGCAGAGACTGTTAATAGCGTACTATCAACAGTAGATAAAATTGCTGATAGAATAGCTCCTGCAAAAAGAGCCAGAAGGGCGGGGTGTAAAAGAGTAGCAGCAAGTTCTGGCAAGAATTGGTCATTCTGGGGGAGGGAGGGTAATAGCTGCGGACCGATAAGACCAAGTGTCACTGGGATGAGGCCGATCAGTAAATACATCCCCGCCGCCATAAAGGTAGAAGTTCGGGCAACATTCGCATTTTTACAGGCAAGCATTCTTGACACAAGTTCTTGGGTTACCAAAGATCCGAGTATCGGAACCATCCAAATATCGAGGCGTTCCAAAAAGCTTTCATTAGGTCCGATGAGGCTAAGACGATCTGTGGCGCTTAGTCGGCTAAACACACTTTCCCAGCCGCCCACTCCGTCTACGGCTAGGTACAAAAGAACGAAAAGACCAATCATCAAAATGAACCCTTGCACTGTATCTGTGATGATATCGCCTAGTAAGCCGCCAATCGAAGTGTAAAGTATTACAAAACATCCCGAGAGCAAAATAGCGACCGTGGGGCTAATATCAGAAAAACTCGAAACTAACTGCCCGAAAGCTCTTACCTGTGCACCTGCCCATAGTATCGAGGAGGGGATCATAATGAGAACGGCAATTTTTTCTACAGTTGGAGAATAGCGCTTTTTGAATAGGTCTCCCAAGGTAACGATGTTGGACTTCCAAAGTGCTTTAGCAAAAAAAAGTCCCGCTATAAACAAGCAAAGCGTGTACCCCATAGGTTCTGCGCGCCCGCCAGACAATCCCGATTCATAGACTCTTGATGCCGAGCTAATGCACGTCTCAGCTCCAAACCAAGTGGCAAATATAGAAAAAGTAGCCAAGAAGGGACCAATTCGTCGTCCAGCCAAAAAATAATCATCTTGATTTCGAATCTTTCTGGCAACAAAGATGGCAATCAGTGCCTGAGCTAGGACATAGAGAAGAATGAAAATCCAAAGCACCTACTGCCTCCGTTTTAAAAGAGAAAGTTTTTGTCACAAACTTCTCGCAAATTCAAGTTATCAGGTAGTGAGGTTCGTCTTTTACAGACTGAGGTGCCTCCAGTGGAAATTTAAAGTGCCCACACTTTTGATCTTCCGTTTTCGAAAACTATGATATCTTCTCTGGCGCGTAACCAGTGTCGGTTCAGAGAAACCCACGAGACTAAAGAAAGCTGTTGTGGGCTCTTTGTAAAGGGCGAGCGTGGTTTGAATAGCAGAAGGGATCCTGATGGCGCTAACAATCGAACAAATGGCCTATGAACTTGCAAAGAACTGTATAGAAAATTCCTACTCACCGTATTCTAAGTTTCGTGTCGCGGCGGTTGTTAAGTTTACCTCGCGAGAGGATCTCTATGCTGGCGTTAATGTGGAAAACGCATCTGGAATCGGTTGCTGTGCTGAAAGGTCGGCAATCGCCTCAGCTATTTCTCATAAGGGCGCTGGTGAAATTGAATTTTGCCTAATAGTAGCTGAACCCGAGGAGGCAATTCCGCCGTGTGGCGTTTGTCGCCAAGTGCTTAGTGAGTTTGCTGGCTCGCACACGCAGATCACCTTAGCTAATACCAAGCGCATCCTAAAGAGACTGAGTTTTTCAGACCTTTACCCAAACCCATTCGACCGCCGCTCTCTGACACAAGGAAAAAATTAGAAATTTGGAGATTCTTCGGTGCGTCCATTGCGGCGCCTTCAGATCATAGACTAGGTTTTGACGAATGTTTTGAGGCACAATGGACGAGTAGTCTTAAAAGATAGATCCTCTAGAAGTTCCTTGTTGTTCTGGGTCTGATTTCTAGGAAGGAATTTAGATCCTAAGCGCTGCCAACGCTTAAAAGTATTTGTTGCCTTGAGACGGGAAGCTAATACAGCTTCCCGTCCCTTTTTCTTGCCAAAACTATCTGTAGATGCGCTCAGCCATTTTAACGGCGCTGTAGGCGTCGAGTAGGCCATAACCGTATGTGTTGTTTGGCGACACGTTGCCGCTGACTCCACCACATGTTTGAGTTGACGTTTTTGGGACGGCTGTTGTCTCTAGCAGTCTCATTGTCTCATCAACTTTACCAATAAGTTTTGGTACGGCTGACCAAATAAGTGCCACGGCACCGGATACATGCGGTGCTGCCATGCTGGTGCCGCTCATGAAGAACCCTTGGTATCTGCCGCCAGGTACGGAAGATCTTATATTAACCCCTGGAGCTGTGATGTGAGGGCTAGTCTGATTTGTTAGCACAGAAGGCCCTCGGCTGGAAAAGCTAGCGATATTGCCAGTTCTATGGTCGTGGGCACCAATAACGAACGTTAAATCGGTCAAAGTAGCAGGTTGGGTAGTGATAGTACTACAGCCAGGTCCGTCATTGCCCGCAGATGTAATGACCATAATGCCTGCCCTTTTGAGCGCAACGAGAGGCAGGATGTACTCTTCTCCTGTGCAGCCCTCGCTGTCAGGGCAGCCCCACGAATTGTTAATGATATGGGGAGCCAATTCAGGGCGACCTTGGGTGAAGCGATCTTCGCCCGCGGCGGTGGGTGCTAGAAAGTACTCAAAACAATCTAGATAGGTCGTTGTCCAGCCTACGCCTTTTTCCATATTTCGACAGCCGATCCATTTGGAGTCTGGAGCCATTCCTATAGAGTTTTCTCCGCCATCAAAGCCGACCATTGTACCCGTAGTATGGGTTCCGTGACTGTTGTCATCACATGGGGCCTGAGAGGCGTACCCACAGGAGCTATCAGAGTTATGATCTTCATAGATCGAGTCGTACCAATTGTAATTGTGATCTGCTGGGGCGCCAGAGCGGGTGCCTCGATAGGAATTCACAAGTGCTGGATGTGACCAATCGACACCTGTGTCATTTGAAGCAACGACAATTCCTTTACCCTTAACGCCCAATTCGCTCCAAACCTTAGTAGCGCCTGCAGACTCCAACGAAGTCTCAGGTGCTAACCTTGATTTGTCGTGCGGAACTATTGGATTTTTTAGTTTACTTTCATAAACGCCAAAGATTCTCGCGACGTCGTCGCGAGCAGCAACGAGTTTGATTGTGCCTGCGTCTACCTTAAAAAGAGCTACAGTACTAGAAATAAAGAATCGGCGATGCTTGATGTTTTTAGCGACAAGCCATTTTACGAGTTCAGTTTGTGACTCATTTGCCGAGGTCGTGAGAGCTTGGTAGACGGCAGTTACTTTATTAGGGAAAGACAATGTTTGATCGATTCGAGTCAGGTCGGCTTGAGCCTTAAGCTGAACAAGAACGTCAAATTCGGGTTCGACTTTGTTTTTTGCCTGCAGATCCTTTAGAAGTCTAGCGTCGATCTTTCCGGTTATATTTGATTGGCTTAAGGCTAATGTCCCCAGTCCAATCAATGCGACTGCTAAAGTAATACCTAATCTTTTCATCTGTTCCCCCCCTTGGTAGGTGCCTTTTTTTTAAAAATGGCGCCATACAAGCCTTGTATTAACTCCCTACAGGAACAAGGAAATCTTTAGGAATAATGCGTTAGTTTTTGCTTGTAACTGCAGTTTACAGATACTATCATTCGCGCCTATAAAAAAAACTGCCACGGGGTGGTAGTTAAGTTGGTTATAACGCTCGCCTGTCACGCGAGAGGCCGCGGGTTCGAGTCCCGTCCACCCCGCCATTTACATCTGATACAGAAAAATAGTCCTCCACCGTGACAGAGGACACGACAGCCGGCACTCGATACGCTGGCCCATCCGTAAAAAACTCAACCTCCATACGATTGCCGTCCAAAATTAAAATTCTTTTTACGATCCGCTCAATGAGTGTGCGCTTCTGAGTTTGAGTCAAGGTATCGAACCCTTGAAGGACCTTTTTCACATAAACTTGCAATGACTCAAGGCCATTGTCGTTTTTCAACTCCGACAGTGTCGACCTAGCTTTTTCGATCTCTTTTTCAAGCGACTGCTTTCGGTACTTCAAGGTTTCAGCTTCCTTAGATAACAGCTCTTCGAATGCTGTGCTCATCGGCTGACTCAAAGATTCAACCAGCCTTTGACGGAGTATATCTTCTTGCCTGCGAGTCTCGGCCAACTGATTTTCATATCCCTTAAGTTCAGCTTGCAATGCAGGAACCTTGGTTTCTCGCAGCCGGACTGAGTCCTTTACCATCTGTTCGAATTTCTCATGTTTCAAAAATTGATCTTTGACCAAGTTGATAACGAATGGATCAATTTCATCACAGCGAATTCTTAATCCTTTGTGCTTTCGATTGTTGTAATAGCGATGCTCACTACTCTTAGCACCCTCACCAGAGAAACTTGAGCCGTCTTGATAAAAGAGCCGACCTGAAAGCAAGTAGACATAATCCCGAACCCCAACCTTGAGATTGGATGCTCTGAGTAGCTGGTGCTTAGTTACCACCGCCTCAAGAAGAGTTTCTTCAACGACTGGGCCATGTTCCAATTTAACTAGTTGATATCTTTGAAACTCAGAAAGTGAACTTTCATCAACATCCTTGTTATGGCGGTTGGCCTCCCAATAGCCAAGATATCGGAGTCGGCAATTCTCCAGTATTGTTGAAAGCTGGGAATGGGTTATCTTAGATCCATCAGGATTTGTGATGCCCTCCTTCTCCAGACGCTTTATTGTAGCGAGGATTGTTGGCTCCTCTAAAAATATGCCTAGGACTTTTCTCAAGATGGGCACGCCTACCGGATCAATAACGAAGTGGCCTCTACGGCTTGGATCACGCTTAAGGCCGAGGACCTCTGCTGACCCATTGATCTTGCCATTTTTAATCAGTCTAGCAATGCAGTTTTCTCGAAGTCTATGAGATGTGATTTCACGCTCTGCTTGTGCCACCGCCATCAAAATTGTAACGACCATCTTGCCAACAGGAGTGGTCGTGTCGATGTCTTGCCCAATTACTAACACAGATACATTGCTCTTCTCGCACAGGCTCATGAAGTCGAGAAAGTCCATCACTGATCGGCTTATTCGGGCAAGCTCGGGAGTTACCACAAACTTGATCTTCTGTTGACGAATCAGATGGGTCAGCCTGTGAAAGCCAGGACGATTTGTGTTCTTACCCGAGTAACCCTCGTCAACGATATGTTCAGATATTTCATATTGTAAATTGCTGGAGTTCGATTTGAATGCCATGTGTTGTGTACATCTCGCCTTGTGAGCTTCTGGTGACGCATCTTCTTTTCTTAATCCCGCTTCGTCAGTTATCTGACCTAGCGTCGATATCCGTGTGTAACTCACTCCGATGATAGGCTGATTGTTATTGGTCTTTGCCATATTGTTTTTCCTTTCCAAGGGTCCATTCACATAACTCCTTGATAGTTTGTTGTACGGTGGATCTTTCTGCAGGTACTCCGGCAACTACCTTAAAGGTTTTCGATAGGTCGATAGTTCGTCGGGTAGTCCTTGCCATTTGTTGCCGCCGTTTCTGTTTTTTTCGTTCTCGCTTTGTTTTAAGCTCGCAAGCTTTACATTGACTCGATAGTCGCTGCCCCTTGGTATAAAACTGCGTCGGTGATTTCAGCCGTTTACATCGAGAGCAAGTTTTCTGTTGGGTAAGAATAAGCTCCATCAACGTCGGATCAAGGATTTTCGCCATTGAAAACCTCCCGTTGTTCTTGCTTCATTTCTTGCAATGCCAAGTAATGACGCTTGCGAGGATAGCCGTAGGTGATGCCTCGAGTTCCACTCAACAAGCGCAGACCTTTGATTCGTTGAGGATCAGTCATTGCATCCATGAAGTTCGACCAGAAATACTCCAAGAGTCCTTCAACATCGTAGGCAACTGAACGAGCGACGAAGACCCTCTGCTCAGGAGGCAGATACTTCTTGCAGAGACGTTGGAATATCTGCAATTTATCGCCAGGGATTAGGTAGTGAACGTGTGGCGTGCTTGACTCAGGGTCCACGGACAGGCAACGAATGAAAGGTCCAATCTTTCCAGTAAGGTACTTTGACAGACCACTTGAGAGAGTTAGCAGTCTGTACCAAGCGTCGCTCGGATCCCCGATGAGCGAAATCGTACAGTGAAAGATCATGCCTCTGCTGAGTGCAAGCAGAGTCGCCGCCTCGACGAAGTAAGACTTCCTTCGATCTTCACATCCTTCGCACTCCAATCGCTTACACGGACGGTAGGCTCCTCCGCACTTCCAGATTCGAACCTTCTGCCCACTGCGTGCTGTAATGACCGTAGCTCCCGCTCTATCTGAATGGTCATGCCTTGGACTGCAAAAAAGTTCGTTAGCACTTACTTCAAGAGCTTCAGCAATCAAAATCTTTTCAGTTTTTCTTGGACGAGTTCGTAGTTCTAATATCGCATCAAGCCGAGTCGCACTTATGCCTGTCTTGTCAGAAAGTATATTGGTCTTCATCCCTTTGAGGATCATTTCTGTAGCAAATGCCTTGTTAAGCCTTTCCATTTTGATCCTCAGTATTCATGGGACTCGACGTAGATTTGCTAATTTGAGGGTTTACTTCTTGCGACTTTATCCATGCGGCTATTCTGTGAAAACTGAATCGCACAAGTCGCTTTCCGAGACGGATATGTGGAATCTGTCTGCGAAAAACGAGGCTGTAGATCGTACCTATCGGCAGTCCTGTCATCTCAGATACAGCTCTGTAGTCTAAGAGGTTGTCTTGGTGTTCCTTCATAGGGACCTCCTTCATTTATGTCCATGCAGGCATAAGTAAGGGGTCTGACCCAATTCGTCCTTGGTAAATCAGTTGCGAGTAAAATACCAAACGTTCCCAGCAACCTGTTCCTTGTCAGCCATGCAAACTTAAGCGAAACTCCTAGCTATCTCAGGAGTTAAGCAATGAATGAAAAGAAAAAGAACAGACGACCCAAAAGTAAGCCGAGTACTACAAACAAAAATTTGGATTTGGATTGGACGGCAATTTACAGATTGGCCTGCCTAATTTTCGCTGCAGAGACAGCCGAAGAGTACAATATGCCAGAAACTGCCTTGATGGTACGACGAGCAAAATCCGCAATCAAAAAAACCAACGAGGATTTCTCCAAATTGATAAAGGCTCAAGAGAAATTAGCCCTCTATGTTTTCTCAGTCGAGTTAGCTGAGTCCCTTGGAATACTTTATGACGAAGTGAGAGGGAACAACCTTGATGAAAAAGATGTGCCTGAACTCATAAGAAATATAGCAGTAAAGTTTTCTACCTTTAAGATTCTTGACAAGCGAAAGATACTCGAAAAACTCGATTATGCGGCATTTGCAGTTAAGGTCGAAAGGAAAAGAGGGGCCAAAGGTTCTAAGGAGTTGGCCTATGAAACAGTTCAAAAGGTTCTTGGTATTTCATCTGAAACCCAGCAGCACGCTGCAAAGGACACAACTAAATTTTGGACGATGCTCTTTCCTGAGCAGTCTGGCCAGGGGGACTTCTCAGACCAGTTGCTAAACTTGGTAGTTGAAAAATCTTTCGGCAAAACCTCTCGCTCAAAAGATTGATTTCCCGTGTTCCTTATATAGCTATTCAACTATCGACGAATAGAGAAACGCATGACCTCTTTGACCCGTGCCGGAGCGGTTGACCTTTCCTGATTCTACAAGAGACCTAAGTGATTTTCGTAGCATGGTGGTTTTGCCTGAAACGCTATCGACAATCTCACGCTCCGTGAGAGCTTGATCAGCATTTTCCAGTAACTCTAGAATTTGTGAGCCGAGCCGTTGGGTTTCGATGTTCTCTAGAAGTGAACCGGATTCAATCCAACCCGTGCAAGGATCATATTCTAAGACCGTCGGAGGCAAGTCGTGGCCGTACCGCTGCTGACTTTCAATAATCCTATACTCTGATGTGCGTCTAAGAAGTAGAGTGCAATCCATAGAGCCATGAACAGCGACGCTACCAAGAACGCTGTCCAAAGAATCCGCACGCTCTGATTTTCCGGCGTGGTGGACTGCTAAGATGTGTACCCCAGTTTTTCGGGCCAAGTCTGAAACTGGTGTCAGAGCTTCAAGCACCTGAGTGTAGGAGTTTGTATCAAAGCACCTTGTGAACCGAAAAATTGTATCAATTATTACGAGGCTTGGCTCATGAGCTTCAATAGCTCGCTCTAGAATCCCGTATCTATCGCCATTAACTGAACCACAGTGGACCCAGATTTTATCCTCCGAGTCTGCTCCGAGCCGTTGGAATTCTTTTTTCAACATCGTTCGATGGTCCTCTAGACTGAAGAACAAGACTCCCCCTTGCTTGACCGTGCGACCTAGAAACTCATGACCTCGTGCCACTGCCTGGGCAAGACATCTGGTGAGTGTGGATTTTCCTGCCTTTGGCTTTCCCGCAAGTAAGCTGAATCCACCCCGGAGCAACAAGTCGTTGATGACCCACTCATTGTGTTCGGATGGTTCATTGAGTAGGTCGCCGACTCGGGTCAGAGTAAAAGACTGCAAGGCCGACTTATTTTGTTGCTTATGAATGTCTAACTCGTCGAAGTCTGACCAATCCAATTGGACCCCCAAGTTGTTTTGTTGGTAGCCCAACTGACGGACTGGTCAATTTGTTTCAATAAATGAGGTCAGTGTCATAACGTTCAATAACTCGAATGCCTTTGAAGGTGACATTGGGTCAATGGTTACTATGGAGCGTTTTACTGCATTTCTCCTGTTACTATTCAATCATTCAGAATAATCACAGGCCAAGAATCCGGATTGTCTTGGACGAGCGACTGGCCTATCGCTTTGAAAATACGCAACGCCAAGTAGTGCGGATGACATCAATGGCTTCAAATCATCATCGCTTACTATGGACCGTTTTGAATTCGTCACCTGACTTATAATTGAAAACGATACTCGTACTAACCTGAAGTAATGCAAATTTCGGGGTTCCCGCAACCATGAAACCTCTTACTTTAAACCGTTTTGCCGCAAATATCCTGTTACTATCGACCGTTTTAAATTCCGCTGTGGTCAAAAATGAAGTGGAAGATGACCTGTGCTGGTAGCCTTATAAGTCCTTGTTTCGATTGATCTCTGCAATCTCATTTCTGAGAGGATTGTTGACCACCACAAACTGATGCGCCCAAGTGACCATGGTTAAACAATGCGGTTACAAATTGCTACAGCCCTTAAGATAGTTCACGACTGTGCCATGAGAAATTCCAAGCTCTCTAGATATCGCTCGCAGGGTCATGCCCTTTGCTCGAAGCTTTAACACCTCATCCTTGCTGCCGGCCTGTGGTCGCCCCAACTTCTTTCCTTTAGCCCGAGCATTGTGAACCCCAGCAATCACTCGCTCCCTTAGGATCTCCCGCTCAAAACTTGAAAGAGCTGCAAGGACGGTCGCAACCACTCTCCCGATGGGTGTAGAGAGGTCAAAGCCTTCTTGGTGCGATACTAGAGAAACCTGAAGGTTCTGAAGCTCATCAAGGATAGTTAGTAGGTGTCTTGAATTGCGGCCAAGTCTATCCAGCCGCCAGACAATCACAAAATCAAACTTTCGCTGGCGAGCCATCCTCATCATCCGATCCAATGCCGGGCGACTATCCTTTGTGCCACTGACTCCATGATCTTGAAAGGTCTCAATCAACTGAAGGCCACGGGCTTCAACATAGCAACCGAGGTCATTAAGCTGGATGTCTAAGTTCTGTTGGACAGTGGAGCATCTAACATAAATTGCAGCCCGTTGGCCGATCACTCGACATCCTCGGGCGCATAAGGCTTCGCAATGATTTCACCATAAGGATCATCAACATCAAATTCGTAGTCGGGTTCCCCTGGGTGCGCTGGGTTGCCCTTGATCCAATAGCGGTTCATGAGGTCTTCATAATCAGTTCCACCGATTTCAACCGTTGAAGCCTTGTTTTTAAGGACACTTGAAACCCGCACCCAAAACCGCCATGATCTGCTGTTTTGTTCCGGCGTTTTATACTCTTCGGGTACATGGTTGTCATAAGCAAACTCTGGAGCTTGCGGCAGCCAGCCCCTCTTGCGCTTTTCAGAAATTACGCACCAATAATTATCTCCAGCCCTTGATTTGCGAGAGCGACACAGCATCAAAATAACGGTGCCTAGAGCTGGCCTGTATTCAGCTTTCTGCTTCTTTTCTTTGTAGATGCCCTTATAGAAATTCAAGATGCCCATGACCGCTGAGATCGTATCTTTGTCGGCCATACAGTCTTCGACGCAGACACAGGCAAGAGTGGTGAGTGCATAGTTGGTGTAGCCACTCTCAACCAATACGACAACGGCTTCTAAGATCGGGACCTCAACAAGTAAGCCTATCTTGTTGGTGACGGTGGTCTTGCCCTTAAGAGTAGCTATGACTTCTATGGAGTCACCATCACAACCTGGCCGCATAATGCCTTCCCATCCTGCCAGCTTTGCATGGTCAACAAATTCCTTAAACGGAATTCTGACAATCATTGGTGGGCCTGGATCTTCTGAACTCCAAACGTTCAAAACTGCGCCTTTGCCATCCTTCATTTCATCGTGTTGGCGGATGTTCCATGGCCGTATCGTCAACCAGACATGCTTAGTCTTCGCCTTAGTTAACTGCGCTTGAATTGCATCAGCCTTCATAGTCTTTGTGTCGAGCTTAAAAGGATTCAGAGACCCAAGTGATTTATCAAACTTCACACCATCGGTGAATTGGGGCTTGGTCTTCTGCAGAAGTGCTCTCGGAAAATAAAGCAGAGAAGCTTCGCCTTTTTCAAGATTCTCCAGAAAAAAGACTCTCGCATAGGATTTGCCATCGGTGAACTTGCTATCCCGATCATCAGTATACGCTAGCAATGGGTCCATTCCACCCGTGTAACAACCATAAGATGAATACGAGCCAGCTCTTTCTTCCCACATAGTGGCTCGCTTGCGTGCATATAGTAATCGAGGTGAACTGCGAAAAGCTTTAACAAGACCTTCAGGCAATTTCTTGGATTTCTTACTGTAGGCTAGAATTGGACCAATTAAATCAAGCTGATCTTCAGTGAGGCCGCTTGCAGTTTTCTGGGTGAGTTCTTTTGTTACCATCACTTCTAAAAGGGCAAGATCAAGTGAGGCATTGGTACCGGTAAAACCCTTCGCCACGATGTCACGATAAACCGAGCTGGCTTCGATTGCTTTGAGGTGTTGCTCTGGAGCTGGGTCTTCATCAGCAAATGCAAGGTTGGCGAGAAATAAAAACGCCAATATGATTTTACTCATCATCATCTCCCGTTTTTTTAAACTTTCGCTTATCTGGGATTGCTCGCTCAATTTTCACCTTAAGCCAGCCTTCGAATACGCCTTCAGTTGCAAGCTCCTCTAGCGTCGGTGCTCGCTTGTCGCTGCCATAAAGCAAAAACTCCATTGAGGTGCCGAAGTATTCAGCTATGGCAAGAATATGATCTAGCTTCTGGGGTTTTCCTCCAGCCATCAGACTCGACAAAGTTGATGGAGGCACCTTAGTTTGGCGACTGAGTTCACGGGCAGTAATTTTTCTCTCTTTCATCAGAGCTGCAAGCATCCGATGAAGTTTTAATTCTTTCGACATCTGTAATCCTTAGTGCATTTGCATACTTGCGAAATTCTATTCGGCTTCGATTCGAAAAATTTACGACTAGGTTCTTACGTCCGTACCCGATGATCTGAGGTAGGAACACATTCACGCTACTCATTGGCTGCGCCCCTGTGGTCCTGTTCCGACCTCCGAACAACTTGTTCGGTAGAGTTAGCGATCTGATTGAAATAGAAGGGGCATTTTTCCTGGCATATCAGACACCACTGCCTGTGATAGGCATCGGCCTTGGTGATTTCAATTTCAGGTTGGTGGCGTTCGCAGATGGAATTTTCACTGATATTGTCGAGAGGCTTCTGATTCTTCGGCTTATCCATCGTCTCCTAAGGGTTGGTAAGATTAGGATAAGAGATAGCAGCGACTGATCCAGTAGTATCGAAAGTTTCTATGGGTAAGTTGTTTCAAGTCTACCGTCTGCTAATCGAGATATACTGCTGTTGAAGTTGAAATCTAGATGGAAGAATAATTATCAAATTTCTCCACTTGCTAAAAAGTGCTGTACAAACTTGAGAGTAACCATCCCCAGTAGCCGTCGAAAAGGCGGCCTCTATAATCTGGAAAGCATCCGGTCGCTCAATTTTTAAGCAACTATGCCTTTTGCGAACTTTTTCTCAATTACCTTCCGAATATCGAACAATATGTAAAATTACGCTAAGCATATTTTACTTTTAACTGATTGTATTTGCTTGTCACCAGATTCATTCAGTGGCTCAATTCTAGGGTGAGGTGAATACAATGACTCCTACTAGCTGGCTATCAGTTGAGCAACTTGCGGAATACCTGAGCATATCCAAAGAGACAGTCTATCGCTGGCTCGAAAAAGGCACGGTACCAGCCCATAGGGTTGGCAAGCTATGGCGTTTCCAAACAAAAGAGATTGATGAGTGGGTTAAGTGTGGTGGCGCAGCTATGCACCCAATAAAAAATGCCAACGGTCAGTTAACAAAATAATTTTAAGGAATCTCAATGCAATTGAAGCTAATAGATACAGATAAAAAAATCGTCAAGTCAAAGAAATCTGGCATAGTTAACATTGCATCGGTCCCGCAGCGAAGCCCATTCCGCTATCCAGGTGGCAAGACATGGTTTGTACCAACACTTCGAAAGTGGCTTTCATCAAAATCAAAAAGACCAGAACTATTGATTGAACCTTTTGCGGGTGGGGGAATAGTTGGTCTTACTGCAGCTTTTGAAAACTTGGCGGAGCGAGTTCTATTAATTGAACTCGATCCCAACGTTGCTGCTGTTTGGGAGGTTTTAATTGATGGAGACTATGAAGGTTTAGCCAAGAAAATTTTAAACTTTAACCTGTCTTACGAAAGCGCAAAGTCCACTCTTGAAAGAGCGCCAAAATCGACTGACGATAAGGCTTTTCATACAATATTGCGTAACAGAGTCAGCCACGGTGGGATTATGGCACCTGGAGCAGGTCTTATAAAAAATGGCGAAAATGGAAAAGGCATTTCGTCTCGCTGGTATCCCCAAACCTTAGCTCGGCGGATTAGAGATATCGGCTCAATCAGATCGAAAATATCGTTTGTTCAAGGCGACGCACTAAAGGAAATTGAAGACTTCTGTGACGATAAGAATACTGCATTTTTCATAGACCCACCTTACACAGCAGCTGGAAAAAAGGCCGGGCGCAGACTCTACTCACATCATAGCCTTGATCACGATTTACTTTTCAAAATGATGAAATACTCAAAGGGCGATGTCCTTTTTACTTATGACAATTCAGAAGACCTAGTTGAATTAGCATCATCTCATAATTTCGAAACACAACTTATTCCCATGAAAAACACTCATCATGCAGAAATGACCGAACTGATAGTTGGAAAAGACCTAAAATGGCTAAAGTAAAAATTAAGAGTCTTCCTAAAAATCCATTGGCTGAAGTGTTTGGACATAAAACAGCGGATAAATCTGCATCTGCTCGAAAGCATAGAAGCAAAGAACTATGCCCATTTAACAATATTGTTCCTGAATGTACGAAAGATCGTAAAGATTCACCACTAGCTGTTTGTAGCATCTACGACAAAGAGGACATCGTTATAGTTTGTCCTGTCAGATTTCGAGAAGGTTGGAAAATTTCTAAAGATGCCGCAGAATTTTTCTATGGCACCTCTAAGAATTGTACAGCTCTTAGAGAAGTTCGACTAAAGGAAAAAAATGGAAAATCTGCTGGGAATATTGATCTCGTGATTGCTAAGCATGACTCGAAAGGTAAAGTCCTAGATTTTGGTGCTGTAGAGGTACAGTCGGTCTATGTTTCTGGCAATATCAGAAACCCATTTGAGTACTACATGGAGGACCCAGAAAAACGGTCAGATATGGATTGGTCCAAAGAAAAGCATTATCCAAGTCCTGACTTTCTTTCGTCGTCACGTAAACGACTAGCTCCGCAAATGATATACAAGGGGCAAATTCTAAGAGCTTGGAGCAAAAAACTTGCTGTTGTTGTTGATAGACCGTTTTTCAACACACTTCCAATTATTAACCAAACCAGCAAAGAAAAAGCCGACGTATGCTGGCTCATCTATGAACTAATTGAACATAATGGAAAGTATGAGTTAACCCTAAGCGAACGAGTGTACACCTCCTGGGAGGACGTATTTAGAAGTATCGCAAATCCTGACATTGGCGACATATCAGATTTTATTTCTGTGCTAGAGCAAAAACTTTCAACAATTGAGCAATTTAACAAGTCATCAAAAAACATCAATGTATACGAGTGGGCTGAACTGTGAAGAATATAAGTAATTTAAAAAACGAGAACAATAGGGCATCCAGTAGTCCCTCATTTAAGCAGATCAAAACAGTGAAGGATCTAGTGCAAGGTGAAAATTTTATTGGATGGGCGTACTACATCGACTACCAAAAAGCACATATTTTAACGAATGATCTTTGGAAGTTTCAAATAAACGGCATTCCTCATAATTGCTTTCTAATTGCTGCGTCCTTCGACCCAAGCTCAATCGATGAAGTCGATGAAATAGACCAAGAGGTTATCCTATTACGAGTCACCGGCACCACAAAATTGCCTCAGGATGACGATCTAGTGAGGGGACGTATTGATTATTACCAGCAGCAAAAAGATGCCTTCAAAGAAAAAGGATTGGATCCTATCACATTGAATCAAATGCAGTTTGGGGGTCTTGAGTGCCGAGTCCTGGGAACATTTTATGTTCGGGATGGGAATCTGTGGCTTGGAAGCGATGTTGAATCTTTTCCTTCTGCCTCAAGGCTGAGGGCCTTCAGGCCAAATGGCGAAATCCTTGAAACAATTGTGAACTATATCGACCCCATCAGAAAACAAAAATCAATTGATGATGCAAAAGAAATTGGACTTAGACACCCTCCAGCTCCATTTTATATTGGAACGGTAAGATATACTTCAACTACTCGGCTTCAAACAAAAGCGGGAGAGCAAGTCCGAGTTTCTATCCAACCATCTGACTTTCTTGCTCGGCGAACTGCTGTCTTGGGCATGACCAGAACAGGAAAGTCAAATATGATTAAACAACTTGTTAGTGTTGTGCTCAAAACTAGCAAAGATGGAAATCTTCCGATTGGTCAACTGGTTTTCGATTTAAACGGTGAGTATGCGAACGCAAACAAGCAAGATCATGGCTCCATTGCAGATGTATTCCCAACCCGCACAGTCCGTTATCGTATGATTGATACCGATGGATTTTTACCGCTTCAAAATAACTTTTACGAACAGTTAGCCGATGGCTTTGCTCTACTCAGTGAGCTTTTAACAGAAAAGAAAAACTCTGGAGGCGATGTCCAGCATTTCCTCGGTCTATCATTTGATCAACCGGAGAGTGGCGATTGGGGTGAGATTTCTAAATTCAGCATTAAGAAAGCCGCATATTGGGGATTGCTATGCAGATCTGGTTTCAAAACAAATTCTAAGCTCGTTACAAAGTTTAAGGTAGCAAAAGAAGTTAATGAGATAGTCTCCTCTTACCTAAATGATGGCGACGGTCTGGAGCCAGAAAATGGTATGACTCCAGAGGAATGTAGAAATTGGTTTTCAGCTCTAAGAGAAGCTTACAAAGATGAGCAAAAATCTGAAAAATCATCAAGATCAAAATCGAAAAATGATGACGAAGGCGAGGATGATCGAAAATCGAACAAGAAAAAAACAATCTCGAAATGGGTAGATAGTAAAGATGATGCCCGAGCGATGATGAACATGATGTGCCAGAAAAATGAAAAAGATTCTTTTATCTTAGGTTTTCAGTTGCTCACGGATATTGCTAAGTTCCATACGCCCAACAGAAGTAGCGAGGTTGGAGTTGAGATCTACGGGCACCTAGCCCAAGGGAAAGTTGTGATATTAGACCTATCAGTTGGGAGGCCAAGCCTTCGAGAGCGCATAACTAAAAAAATTGCGGAAAAAGTCTTCAACTTATCTATGGATAAATTTGTTTCCGGAACAACTCCCCCAAATGTTGTTTTGTACATCGAGGAAGCTCACAACCTCATTGGTAAGGACTCCGACCTCGATGACACTTGGCCAAGAATTGCGAAGGAGGGTGCCAAGTATAAAATCAGCCTAGTTTATGCTACACAAGAGGTTTCTGCAATGCACCCAAATATTCTGGCGAACACTGAAAATTGGTTTATCACTCACTTAAACAACATAAGAGAAGTAAACGAACTTTCAAAATTTTATGATTTTGGTGATTTTTCTGACTCACTAATAAGAGCACAGGACGTTGGATTTGCTCGGGTAAAAACATTGTCAGGCCCCTATGTTGTACCTGTGCAGATTGATAAGTTTGACCCTGCCGTCCTGAAGGAAAAGTAAATGCCTTACAAGGGGGAACAAGCTAATAAGGCTTCATACTTTGACATCATCAAAAACCCTGACGTTTCATCATTTTTAGAGTCATGTAGGTTTCTTCGAAATCCATCAGATCAAGAAATTAAAGAAATCACCAATCAGTTTCAGCCCATGAAAATTGAGCCCTTGGGAGATGAGCCCCTGTATTTAATTGCGACAGACGGAAGTTTTTACGAGGCCTCAGTTAGCGACAGATTTCCCAGCACAAAAATTGCGTATGTGAAATTTGGAACTATCTTAATCAAGCTAAGTGAGTACCGAAATCTAAAACACGAAAATACTCACCTACTTGACCCCTTCAAGGTAGCAGCTCTTGAGGACAACAATCGCTCAGTTACATTAACATTGCCTAGTTCAAATATCACACTCGAGGGGAAGAAGAGTGTAACAGAGAGCTTTAGATATGCACTTGACCGATGGTTCAAGGATTTGCGCACAACTATTGATGACAGTGACCCAGAATCTTCATTGATTTATACTCTTGCTGAACTTGAATCAAGACGACATCCTTCAACGCACAAACGAGGCTTTATTAATGTTCACAAGTGCCCCACTTGCAAAAGTCCCGATCACCTGAATTTAGATGTCCCGCTCATAGAGCCTGGGTATTGCCCTAACTGTAACTCTGAAATTTATTCAACCGATTGCCTGAGGTTATGGGAAGAAATTTCAGAATATCAGTCAAACGGAACAGTTCTCGGCCGGCTAATGATGCTTATTGAACACCTACTTCCAGTCCATTACACACGTTATTTGTTAAAAAACAATCCAGACATACTTGGATCAACTGTATTTTTTGTTGATGGACCTCTGGCACTTTTCGGAACTGCTGCCTGGCTACATAGACCGATTATGGAATTTAATTACCAAGTAGGAAAAGATCTTAGATCAAAAGGCTTATCAGGGCCTGTGACAATTAGTCTTCAAAAAACTGGACAGATTGCAGATTTCTCAAGGTTACTAGAACATGATCTGGGAAGATCACACCTTCTACTTCTATCAGATGACTATCGCTATAGTTATGTTCTTAATGGACGTGAACCAGCTGATGTGTGTTTTGGAGATGAAACTTACTATGGACAGGACTTTATTTTCAAAAGTGAAACAGGCAGGTGCTTTGTATTTGCCCTACCATATGAGACTGCTACGAAACGCCCAGTGGAAAAATTTATCTCAATGAAGGAACAAGTCAAAAATTATCCGACATTGGAGAAGGCACTTTCAATTACTCAGACTTTTGAGTCAGATTTGTATGATAACGCAGTTATCCCAATTGCACTTGCGCACAAATATACATCAATAAGCCTTTCTCCAGGTGGAAGAATTTTAGATTTGTTAAGTAAGTCTCTCGTGAAGCCGTAATTAAAATTATGGGCCTCATCGGAACTTAGTATCGAGAAAGTAGCTGCTTTGATAAAGTTGGAGGAATGTTTTATGCCCGTTTGGAATGCAATAGATTTTCAGCAAGCACAGGCTTCACAAGCTACTGCCGCAAATGATCCAGCAAGGGTTGTGAGATTAGTCGCAGGACCAGGCACAGGGAAATCTTTCTCAATTGAACAAAAGGTAGCTAACCTTCTGCAAAGCGGTGTTACTGCCTCATCAATTTATGCAGTTTCATACACAAGGGCTGCGGCCACCGATCTAAAATTAAGAATTGAACAATTTTGTAATACTAGCGGTCTATCCATTACTGGTGGTATCAGAGCTTCAACTGTACATTCTCTTGCTTTGCGGATTCTGAGGTCCGCCGGGATCCTAGGTGCTCAGTACCCAGTTGATCCGATGGTGCTGGATAACTGGGAAGTTGAAAATATATTCGACTTAGAGTTTAATCATATTACACGCTTTGGTAAACCAAGATGCGCAGAAATCAGAAGTTATTGGGAGGCTTTCTGGAGTACAGGCAACCAATCGCACCCAAGTTACAAGCCACCAGCTAGTCCGATTACACAACAGGAACAAACTCAATTTACTGGATTCAAAAATAGGCGATCTAATTTATATTCATGTGTTCTGCCCGGGGAAATCGTACAGCAAGTTGTACAAAGAGCGATAGCAGGAACTCTAAATGTTCAGCAAGTTCTAAATATTTCCCATTTGATCGTGGATGAGTTCCAGGATCTTAATCCAATGGATCTAGAGTTGATGCAGATTCTTATTTCAGCTGGGGTTCAGCTGTTTGCGTCAGGAGACGATGATCAAAGTATTTATTCATTTCGATATGGCTCTCCCGAGGGGATTAGAAATTTACCTTTGCAAAATCAAGGCGTTGGTCAACATATGCTCGGGCATTGCTTTAGATGTACACCAAGCGTGCTAAACCCTGCTGTTCAGCTAATGGCCACTTACTCGGACCCTCAGCGAATTCCTAAAACATATATTTCGATGTATTCAAACTCTGCTCCATCAGTGCTGGGAAGTTTTCATCGATGGATGTTCAGTACTCACAGGGGCGAAGCTCGTGCGATCGCTGATTCTTGTCAAAACCTAATTAATAGTGGACTGAACCCGAAAGATATTCTGATCCTTATTTCAAACAAACGTATCCAGCTCGGTGTTATTGAGGATGAACTAAGGCAACGCAATCTTAACTTCGATTCGCCAAATAACCCGGGGATTCAAGATACAGACGAGGGGCGATTGATAGTTGCATTGATGCGGCTTATTTGTAACAACGATGATTATATTTCTCTGAGAACAATATGGGGATTGCGGTCTGGTATTGGCCCAACTCAGACGGAGACATTGGCTACATGGATTACAAATAATCAGCAAAACTTTAAGACCATCTTTTTCCAGAATCTTCCGTTAACTAATTTGCAGCAGAGAACTGCATCTTCGGTGCAAGTATTGAGAGGTTTAGTCAACACAATCACTGGATGGGCAAAGACTGATACTCTTGGGTGTAGAAATGCAGATATAATCGCAATCTTGAACACCATTTCGGGCCAAGCTGCTGTCGCTTTGTGGACCTCTGCAGTACAAGGAATAGATTCAAATGCTTTACTTTCAGAAGTTCGAGACTTCCTTTGGACTGAGAGCGACGAACAGAAGTCGCAAGTTCTTGCTGCAATTTCTGATAGACTCGAATTAGAGCACACACCGAATACTCTGCCAGACAGAATACGGATTATGACCATGCATGGTTCTAAGGGTCTATCAGCAAAAGTTGTATTTATTCCTGGTTTGGAGGAGCAAATTCTTCCAGGCCCTAATCGTATAGTATCGCCAGGGCTAACTCAGGAGGCCGCACGACTACTATATGTTGCGATAACTCGAGCAAAAGCGAGTTGCATAGTTTCTCTTGCGCAATCTCGATTTGTGAACGGTAAAAGAAAGACACACGCTGCTTCGCAGTTTACTAATGCTCTCGGGGGTAGCTTTTCGACTAGGTCAACAGCCTTAACTTCTCAAGAGGTAAACCAAATTATGTCGGATATAAGTAGGTTATAGGATTCAGTTCGCATGAGCTACTTTTGACGAAGCTAACACCCGCTTCACCATCTCGGGATGCCACTTTTTCCCACGGCACTTAGTTGATATACCCATCTGATCAAGCACCTTGGCAATCTGCCGAAGAGACAGTCCCTGTGCCTTCATTTCCTGAATGGCTGTGATGACTCGTTGTTCAGCCTTAAACTCGGTGCTCCTCCCTTTGACCACTTTCTGACCATATCTGGGCTGTGATGGGTTTCCATGATGTCGAGACTTCTCTCGGATCGGGATCTGATACCTCTCAAGGCCCCGCCGCACGGCTTCCTTGGAGGAACCGATCAGCCTCGAAATTTGCGCTATTGAGAGGTTTTCTAGGGTGTATTTTTGGTGGAGGAATAGCGGGTCGTTGTAGGCTGGAATGTACGAAAACTCAGTGTTGACAACAAGTTGGAGTGGAGGAACTATTAACTCTGCTGTGCGGGAATGGTTCCCGCCATTTTGGGTATAAACCGGGCACATCCTTTGGCTCTTCTCACTTAACTGTAGATAGTTTCAAAAAGTTCAAAATCCACAAGCATTTAGCACTCTCAGTCGATAGTTTTTGAATGAGCGATAACCGTAAGCCCTTCTCTGGAGCAGTATATTGGTATGCTGACTATACTGCTCCCCGATAACTCGTTGACAGTATCATCCGGAGACTCAGCCGGCAATATTGTGAACCCCAGACCCATAAAAACATGGTATAAATGGAGTCCTTAAATGGAGCAGGAAATGGCTAAAACTAGTGCTCAGATTGATTATCAGAGCTACGTGGTGAAACGTAATTTAGAAGACTATTGGAGAGCCGAGGAGAAGGTTCAGCTTATCTTAAACGGCATGACAGGAAAAGTACCTGTCACGACGTTGTGTAAGCTGAACAATGTGACGCCGTCACTTTATTATGAGTGGCGAGAGAAGTTTTTAGCCTCAGGCAAAGAAGGCATGATGGCTAATGGCGGTAAGACTCAAAGAGAGTCTGATCTTGAAAAGAAGATCAGAATTTTAGAGAGATGCATCGGTGGGCTCACTTTAGAAAAAGAGCTCTTAAAAAAAATCGGCGACGAATAAACTAACGACCCGAAAAATTATTGAAAAATTTAAAGATAAGTATGACGTGGGAACCCTGAGCTGCGCTTTGGGCCTCTCACGTCAAAGGGTTTATTTTATTCTGAAAAACGAGATTAATCTAAAGCGGAGAAAAAGAAAAATGGAACAAGACGAAGTTGTGTTAGCAAAGATAGAAGAGATCGCAAGAGAACTGCCGGTCTACGGGTACCGTAGGGTAGCTGCGGTTTTAAGAGCTAAATTGGGTATGGAAATTAATCGAAAGAGAGTTTATCGACTGATGAAAGAGCGTGGACTTTTAATGCCGCCATCGCACTCGAATAAGAAACTATTTAAGGGAGTACCGTTTGCAAATAACGTTAGAGCGGAGGGTTCAAACGAACTTTGGGGCATCGATATGACTTACATATGGTGTGGTCAAGATGCCTGGTGCTACCTTCACGCGGTGATCGATCACTATGATAAAACGTTACTAGGGTACAGCTTTAGTCAGAGTTGCTCCGCACTTGGCGGAGTAGTCGCGCTGGCAGAAGCCGCAGGTCAAAGACCTGTAGAAACTTTAGAACTGCGCTCAGATAACGGCTGCCACTATGGTGCGAAAATTTTTAAAGAAGAAATCAAGCGCCTTGGCATCAACCATACACGAACGATGGTGAATACCCCTAAGGGCAATGCCGTGGTGGAAAGATTTTTTAGATCCCTAAAAGAAGAGTGCGTTTGGCAGCATCGGTTCAAAAACTTTGCTGAAGCCAAAGCAGCCGTTGATCTTTGGATCTCAACTTACAACAGCGACCGACCCCATCAAACCCTGAACTATCTAACCCCAGCCCAGTTCTACCAAAAAGGAGGTACAACTATCCAGAAATTAGCTTAATTTTTGTGTTGAAAACCGGGGAGCACTACACTGACACCCGGAGTACCAATGTTATGATCATAATCTTGCACTCCAAAATTTGTCACATAGGCCACGGTGCCATCGCTGTTAAGTGTAACTTCATGAGGATTTAGTTCTACTTTGACGGTTCCAAGGAGCCTGCCGGTCTTAGTTTCGTAGGAGCTTACAGTGCCATTCTCTTGTTCAACAACAATTAACTTTTTCGATCCAAATGCGACTTGGCCGCAGGTGAGGCCCGATAATAAAAGTGTTTTTAAAACGTTCTTCATTAAATCCCCCATCTGTTAAGCGAAAATGAGGATGACACAGAACCTTTGAAAACCAAAATTAAAGATTCTAAAGATTATCTTTAGCTTTACTAAACAATTTAATCATGCCGACTAAGAGATTCAGCAGTGAATCCAAAATCAGAAAAGAAAACGGAGTGCTCCTGCGGGTCGAACCATCCTTAGATCTCTAAAGAATCCGAGGTTTTCAGCCCCGACCTTGGTGCCGTGAACACGTTGGAGGTGAAAGCTCAATTCCCTTCTAGTTATTCAGTAACTCTACAATTTTTAGGACAAGCCAAACAATTGAAAGAGCAACTTTAGTCACACTCAGAAATTGCCGAATACGAATACAATTGGTTTGTTTTCGCATTTCGGACCTCCTCTCGTAAATCGGACAGGAGATCCTTCGCAGTTAAGACCCGCTAGGAGCGGGTTTTATCTGTGCAGTTTTTGTACCTTTAAAATTTAAAATTTTAATAGCGCTGAGAGTCTCTTGAACTTCGAGAAGATTGAAACTTATCAGTTCTCCTGCGCGGAGAACTTTTTGACTCCTCAGATCTTCTTGCAGGTGAAAAATCGCGTGAGCTACTTGTGCGGGGGGTGCGAGGAGAGTCTTCATACGATCGCTTTGTATCGCGAGATCGCGGCTCACTGGATCTTCTTGGTGCAAAGGAGTCACGCGAGCCGCTGGTGCGCGGGGCGCGAGGAGAGTCTTCATATGATCGCTTTGCATCGCGAGTTCGCGGCTCACTGGATCTTCTTGGTGCAAAGGAGTCACGCGAGCTACTTGTGCGCGGGGTGCGGGGAGAGTCTTCATATGATCGCTTTGTATCGCGAGTTCGCGGCTCACTAGATCTTCTTGGTGCAAAGGAGTCACGCGAGCTACTTGTGCGCGGGGCGCGAGGCGAATCTTCAAAACTTCTCTCTGTGAAAGAATCGCGCGAATCTCTTCGCGAAAAACTTTGTGAGTCTTCAGATCTTCGAGGCGATGAAGATCTGCTAAAGTCAGACCCACGCGACGGGCGGGGAGAGTCCTCTGATCTTCGAGATGAAGAGAAGTCTCTTGAATCACGCGATGATCGCCTAGAGTCTCTGGATCCGTAAGAAAAATCTGAACCTCTTCTTGATCCGCCCCTAAATGATCTGCCTTTGCTAGGTTTACTGGAATCGCCTTTAGCTCCGTTAGCAGTGGCAATTAAACCGTTCGGGATGTCATATTTTTTAACCAACCGATTCCAGTCATGGTGTTCATCAGGTGTTACCAGGCTAATTGCCTCACCCTCGGCACCATTACGGGCCGTGCGGCCAACTCGGTGAACGTAATCTTCATCTTGCATCGGCAGATCAAAATTTATGACGTGCTCGACATGAGGAACGTCTATACCTCTAGCAGCCACATCTGTTGCGCACAGAATTCGTGTGTGTCCACTTTTAAAGCTCGATATTGCTTTGTTTCTTTGCCCTTGACTACGACCACCATGAATCAAATCAACATTGAAACCATACTCTGAAAGGTACTTTTTTAAGCGGTCGGTTTTGTGTTTTGTTTTTAAGAAGACAATCACTGAGCCAGTTCTTGCATTTAGTTCGTTCAATATACATTGGTCTTTGTCTTTGAGCGCAACCAAAACAGCGGACTGTTTTATGCTCGACACTGGCTTTGCCGTATCTAGCATAAGTGAAACAGGGTTAACTAAATACCTTTTAGCAAGCTCTTGAACCTTACGATCCATTGTTGCTGTAAAAAAGGAAGTCTGTCTCTCTTGAGGCAAGAAGTCTAAAATCTCTCGAAGCTGAGGAGCAAACCCCATATCAATCATGCGATCACCCTCGTCGATCACGAGCTTATTCACCCGATGAATTTGAACGGTGTTTCGCTTAAGGTGATCGATAAGTCTTCCAGGAGTGGCCACTATGACTCGGGGTCTTCGCTGAAGTGCTTTAAACTGCTTTCGAATGTCTTGACCGCCTAACAACAATGCAGAATTGAACTGTCGATCGTCAGAGACAAGCGTTCTTAGGAAATCATAAATCTGTTGAGCGAGTTCGCGTGTTGGCGCCAGTACCATGCCCTGCGACTTCGGATCTTCGAGTAAAGTCTTCAACATTGGAATCAAATAAGCACCTGTTTTGCCAGAGCCTGTTTGGGCGCAAGCAATAAGGTCTCGTCCTTCTAGCAGCACAGGAATTGCCTGGCTCTGAACTGCAGTAGGCACTTCAAACTTGATGGCATTAAGAGAATTGATTAATAGTTCAGGGAGACTGATTTCAGCGAATCGTTGCATTTAGATAGTTCCTTTTTTAGTGGGGTCTACTTTTGGACCCGTTCCAATAGAGAACATTGCTAAACACAGATTCCCTGAGAGGATGACATGGATTACAGTCACTTGCGCAATATGTCAATGGGTTTCTTCTTGAAGTACGAAGGTCTTTTTATCCGCAGGAACCGTTTCGAACACAGTAGGTGCCGACGATATCTGGGACTAGTCGCTTTGCCGCCGTGTTAACCATACTTGTTTTTTAGAGGTCTATCTTAGCCACGATCTGGCAAGTTGAAACGAAACAATGCGGCCAAGGCTCGTGTTTATCGGTGCTCCAAACCAGGTTTGATCGGTGTAGGTGAGAGTGCCTGACCACTCTTCATCTGCCATGAAAGATGCGGTGATAGAAGCATTGGCAAATCTCTCATGAGATCCAGGATTAATTGTGTCGCGTTCAAGCTGAACTGGATCTTCATAAAACCAGGTGAGGCTAGTGCCTAATCGCAGGTCTTTTACGCTGTAACCAAAGCCGCCGCCCCAATTGGCTCCGTATCCGGGCTTGAGTGTCCCTTGAAAAGAATCATTCTGAATATTTTTATCAAAACTTCTATGTAGGTCGATCAAGACAAAGGCGTCCCAGGCACCCAATGTTTTTGTAAGTAGTGAGCCGATGCCGATTGCCCAAAAGCCGTTCCCCCGGCTGTCTACACCGCCAATATCGCTTTCAAAACGTGACTTACCGGTAGGCAAAGTAACTTGAAGATAAGCGAGGCCTTTTGGTCGGTAAGGGTTGTAGTCCCAGTCAACAAGGTACTCATAACCAACATTGAGTGCCGTGTCGCCGACGCCCGAATATGTTTCTCCGAGGTAACTTCGACTAATTACGGGGACGGATACTCCCGCTTGCCATCGATCTGCGAAGATGTGGGCACCGCTAAGCTGAAGGGTATTTATCTGTTGGTGATCATCTTGAGTTCGCCACACACCACGTGAGTCAACGTTGTCGATCGCTATATTTGTCTGTGACATAGTCGATGAAAATCTCGCCTTTTCATCGCCAGCAATGAGATTGGGGGCGGCAAAAGCGCTACCACAACAAGCGGCGCCGTAAACTTCGTGACTTAGCAAAAACCAACTAAAGATTATAATCAACAATAGCTTCATGCATGCCACCACTATCTTGATACTGAAAATGAATCTGCCAAAAACCTCTCATAATAAACATGACATTACTCGCCTCATAGGTTCCAACATCAAGTTTTTGCAAGCGCACTTTTGCTGATCCATGGTTCATATCGGGCATCCATAGGTAAACTTTTGCCTCACCAGGAAGATCTTCTAGTACTTTTGATTTATCGTACGAGTTTGGTCGTGATGTCTTAAAGATAAGGGCAAGTCTTTCTCCGGGCCGAGTGGGCTCTGTTTTCCACTGGATATCCAAGCAATAGACAGAGTTTGAAAAAACTAACATGCACTCTGAAGAATCGGGTTTCGTCTGACCGCCCGAGGAAGGGTCGGTTTGCCGAGTTTCATAAATTGGCCGCGCACAGCCTAATGCAACGCTACAAATGAATAGAAGTTGCGCGAGAGCGAAGACTTTTTTTTGGGAATCATACGGACGAACTTGATGAAGGCATTCTTTTATATTCATGAATTAACAAACCTCTTTGTCCAGAAACCTATTTGTTTAGACATCCTTAAAATCTGTCTTGGTTGCGAAGACTCCAGCTAGGAGCGACCAAGATCCACTATTTAGACTACCACTTGCTGCTTGTTCCTTTTATCACGCAGCCGTTTACTGGTGCGTTCTTTTTATCATGCAGCCCAAGGTACGCCCCCGTGGGGTTCGCACTTTTTGTCCGCTCTTTAGATCAGAAATAGCATCGCGTAAGAAGTGTTTTGTTGAAGTCTGAAAATTATTACTGTTTGAAACGCCGCCCTGATAAACAATTTTTCCAGCCGAATTGAGCAAGTAGGCATGAGGGGTCTTGAGCGCTGAAAACTGATTGGCTATTGCAGCAGTATCGTCTTGAATGACAGGAATATTCAGGTTGAGCGAATTAAAGTAAGATTTTGATTCCTCTAGAGTTTCGTCTGAGTTTGAGTGGACAGCAACGAAGTCAAAACTCGGATTTTCAGACCTGAGTGCTTTGAGCTCAACCATGTGACTGTGAGAGCAAGGGCATTTTGCTGACAGAAAAACAACGACTGTTGGGTTGTTTTTTTTCGAGAAATTCAGCTCAAGATCTCCGTCTTCGAGCAGAAGTTTTCCCTTTATAGGGTGAATGAGTGGAGGCGTGGAGGCCACTGATGGAATCGTCATCAGGACTAGCCAAACGCAGGCCGTGGTAAATTGGAGCAGAGTTTTGAGACAAAGCCACGGAGCGCAGGTGGGATGTAGTAATGGGCGACTCATAGGATTTACGGAACTGGTCACGGGCGAATTTTCTCCGAGGGAGGAACCTAACATGAAAGCGATTTATTGAGAAGTCCATCAACACTACCTGCAAAAGCTTTTCATTGCCGACCCGCCAACAATAGAAATCGGCAATCCGATTTTCTTTTCGGTGATGGGATTCTGTGTTATGAGGCTGAAACAGCTCTTTTTGGCCGTGAAAAGAGGTGGGCATGGAACAAGCGATACTCGGGTAAATGTCAGGCGAGACGCGCAAGGAAGGCCGCTGGTAGGTCAGTACTTGGTCTCAGAAATTGACTTTGTCATGCCGGGCACTTGGGAGATGCGTATTAGATTGGTAGATCCGGCAGGTGGCCATAGTGAAATGAAGTCGTTTCCTGTCAAGGTAAGAGGCGAAAATACTGGCAGCGTTACCCATCACACCCATTAGTGCACAACTAAATGGGTTAATAATGAGATAGAGGCGCTGATATATCTGAGCAAGGCACGAGGGTTTTTGGGAGACGTAGAATCTTCACACTCTCTCTTACTGAAAGGTCCCGGCATTGAAATCTTTGGCGCCAAGTGTTAAACTCCGGCCAACCGGAGAAAGTTTTATGTCATTTGCCTTAAGAGTAGTCTCAGTTGGTTTGACGGCTTCTGTTCTATCGAGTGCAGGTTTTTCTCAAGAAGTTTTGCCCTGGAACTGGGTCGGTCGGGCTCCTATTTCTTCTGCAGGAAGCATCTTTGAGTGTAGGGAAGACGTACTTGAGAAAGCGACGAATGGTTCCGACCAGATTGTTGATTCAAGGATTTTTGAGATCTCTAAAAACCAACCGGTTATTGCCTACACACCAATTAGCAGGACTCAGTTGGAGTATTCGATCGTGAAGAATGATTCCAATAACTTTCCTCCGGGGTACCAGGGAATTCCTCGGTATTACGGCGAGGATTTCGACATTCTCAGGGTCGTCAGAAAATCGCAAAACAGCCAAAGTGAGCAGTTAGCAGAGGGCGCCCCCGTGAATTCAATAGAAATTAGCGCTAACTTAGAAAACTCTCTCAGCCATATGTCCTACAGAATCGTGGACCGATCAGTCACAGATAAGAGCCGAAGCCAAGTACTGGAGATTCGCTGTAACTTTGTTGGGAATTCCCTGGGAACTATCCGTTACAAAGATACATTTGAAGCGCCAGCTAGCGTGAGAGATATCGAGTCGGCACTACAAGCTGGTCGAAAGCTCTGTTACGGTGGGCATTACTTAGCGGCGCTTGATAACTTTAATCTGTCACAAAGTATACGCTCAGTAGAGTTTATCGAGATGGTGACTGAATTCGATATTGCAAATGGGAGTAACGGGCAGCAAGTACTTGCCGCTATAGAACCATATAAAATTATTTTCGTAGGAGTAAAAAGTCAAAGCAGCGAAGGCGGTACACGCTTTGTATCTGTTACTCCTTGTGGCGTTACTAAAACGATCATCGAAGTCCGCTAGAAGACAAAAACATATGAGCTATCTGTGCGGCGAGTTTGCTCGTGCGCGCATCTTGGTCTAGTGGCGGGGAAACTTCGTATATGCCCATTGAACTAAAGCTCGATCGCGTCATTGCTATTTTCAGCGCAGGCAGCACGCTTTGCGGGCTCAGACCACACGGAAAACTCTGGCTGCATCCGGGAGCATAGGCCGAGCTAAAGCCGTCAATGTCTACACTTAAAAAGACGGGGCGTTTTTGAGTTAACAAACCAGAGAAAAACTGAGTGATGGCAACCTTTGCCGGCTGGTCACCCAAAAGTATTTCATCCAAAGACAAAATCCGGATGCCGTGATCTTGAGCCCACCTAAGATGAGCGCGGCTATTGCACTGCGATTGAATGCCGACGACCGCCATGTCGCTAAAATCGCCAAACTCTTCGATGATTCTACGAAACGGCGTACCGCTATTGTAATTGTGGCTGCTTTTATCAACTTCAGAATAGGTGCGAACATCGAGATGGGCGTCTATGTTGATGATCAGCGGCTTTTGAGTTTTCAAATTCTTACAAGCGTCTAAAAATCCGGCAACATCAGAGTAGGCGTAGTCGTGACCCCCTCCGAATGTAAGGCATGAAGTATTTTGGGTAACAAGCGAAGAAATGATTTCGCGGGCCACGGCGTGGCGTTCTTTCTGGCTCGTCTCATGCATAGGTAAATCGCCTAAATCCACTATCTCTGGATTCTCGTTTTGAAAAACATTCGCCGTCATTTTGTAGAGAGCGCGCCGTATTTCTGTGGGCCCCAAAGAAGCACCTGTTCGGCCTTTATTAAGCTGAACGCCATAGTCGTCTGGGTAACCCATAATTGCGACTGCATTGGCACTTATCGCAAGCGAGAGTTCAGTCTTTTTGACCCAACAGGAGACTCGCGGGTCTTCTTCGCTGCTCGGGTAAAGCAATTCTTCATCAATCGGCGTAAGGTAGTTAAGGTGTTCTTTTCGAAGCATAATGTTAACTCTTCAAGTGTGGTTTAAAGCTTTGGTAATTTTTCTCTAACCCCTTTTTTGCAAGCACACTGAAGCGGTCGGCATTTTGATATTCTTTGCACCAAAGGTGACAAATTTGAGATCCCCACTTGAGGTCATCAACATGGATTTTTTCAGGTGCCGGCTTACGAGTTATATCATGTTCATTGTGATAATTTATAAGAGGTAGCGAAAGCCCAATCACTTTATAACCAAAAAGTGAAAAGGCAGTGGCCTCGCAACTTCCGCCATCCATGTGTCGTCTCTGATAGCAAAACTTCTTTTTCTTTTTCTTGTGTTCTTCGGCTAATTGCCAAAAACCAAAGCACAATTCAGGATCAAAAATTGTGTTTCTGTCGGCAATCCGAATAACTGGGCCTTTGCCCACTTCGGCTCCCGGTAAAAACCTTGATGCTTCTAAAGAAACAATTTTGCAGTGTTTAGGCAATCGATTGCTTTTCAAAAATGCCCAGCATCCAACAAACCCAACTTCTTCAGCTCTGGTAAACAGGGATACAACATTTTTATACTTTCTTAGGGCCACATCTAAAGCCAGCACGCAACCTGCCAGATCATCGGCGGCCTTCGTAATTATGAGGTCATCTTTTAACGCATAACCCGGAAAGTCAAAATGACCAAAGTCACCGGGACGAATAGCAGCGAGCTGAGTCTTCGAATTCGGAACAAGCTCAATGTTGATTCCCTCACGGGAGTATTTCGTAAAGGCAAAGCGGGCAATCTTTGCTTTCACGGGTTTTCGACTTGAAGCGGAGGAATGAATAACGACCGGTGCGAGAGACATTTTTTTAAAAGGAGCACCGCCAAGCCACTTAGCGTGAACGACGGAGTTTGTAACCTTGGTCACATGAAACCCCGGATGATCAGTGTGGGCCGCGAAAAGTAGCTGCGCTTTGGAAAGGTCACGGAGACGTCGAACACCTGCTACCAAGTTTCCGGTTTCATCGTAGCAATAGGGAATGTGATTTTGTGCGAGAACGGCTTCGATTGCCGAAAGAACAAAGTGTTCGCGGAACGGAGCCGTCGGTTCGCTTAAAATCTTCTTTGCAAGTGCCGTCAGTGTCATAGTATCTTGGATACTGCCATTTTAGAATCCTTGCAAGCTGAGCCAGGGATGAAAAATGATAGGAGAAGTGACGTGAGTCATATCGAAGTGAGCTCGCTGATACCAGCTAAGCAAGAGAAGGTTTTTGAAGTCATTTCAGATTACTCGCTGTTGCCGAGTTTTCTTGATGATCGAATCCAGTTGAAGGCCAAACAAAAGCCTTTACTTGCTCGTGAGGGAGCTGAATACGAGTTCGAAGCTCAGTTTGCCGGATTGAGTCTGCCATGGTGTGTGCGACTTGATGAATTTGTACCTCCTCATAAAATAGTTGAAAGAATGACCCTAGGGTTTCTGAAATCTTGGGAGAATACATACCAAGTCATTGCTCACGATGAAGAATCAGCGCGACTTGTGAACATCGTCAATTACGAAACCAGTTTTGGACTTATTGGGCAGCTGGCGGATGATTTTGGAGTAAGGACTTTACTCGAAAAATCAATTGGCAGAGCCCATGAAAAGGTTAAGCAGTATTTTGAGACTTGATGACCTCTCTGAGCGCATTGAGATGGTCTAAAGGATACTTTCCCATCGCATCAACGTAGAAGATCTTTGCAGCTTCTTGGATTGATTTGCCCTCAAAAGCGACAAGTCTATCAAGACCGTTAGCGATGCCGACGATAACCGCTTCGTCTCTAATTTCGCTTTCTTTAAGCCCCTTAGGGTAGCCTGAGCCATTTGTTTTCTCTTCGTGTTGCATGATAATTTGAACAACAACGGAATCGAAGTGCTTAAGGCCTTGCACGTGCTCCGCGCCTAGACGGGGATGGCTTTTGTAAAGAGTCATTTCAGTGGGGCCAAAATCCGCTAGTGGTTTGTTGATATCTAGCTTTTGAATGGTGTGCCCAAAGTCGTGAAGAAAAGCTCCAAGAGCTAACATTTGAAGAAACTTAGGGTCCTGAAGCCCCAGTTTTGCAGCAACCCCTAGCGCTAGTGTTGCAACGGTTACGCCATGATGGGCGATGTTGCCATCTAAGTTGGCAATGCGTGTGATAGGGGCCATCGCATTGGGTTCTTCTTGCAAAAATTTAACAAACTTCTCGGCACCTTCTTTGGCGATATTATAAAACATTTCATTTTCGGGACTTTCAAGGACGTCTTCTGTTGCGCCTTGATTGGCTCCTTGAATGATATCTGCTCGTAAATCCAGGGATTTTGGAGAGCTTGGATCATAAGCAGAAGTCAAAAGTGTTTGAACGTACTCTCTGTAATTGGGCTCGTCTTCTTCGACAATGTAAAGCTTTTTGAGCTTCTTGGCTTTAAGGCGAACAAGTCGCTCGCCTTCAAAATTATCGCCCTTACGAATGTAGAGAACCTGCTTTCCCCGTAGCGGTAGATAAACATCGAAGTTTATGCGATCATCTCCGCGTAGAGTACTCATTCGTACTGGTAGAAATTTTTGTTGGAGTTCGGGCATTGTTTATCTAGAGTAAATGGAATGAATGAGCTAGTCACTGAGTTTATAGCTGAGTCTGAAACCGCTTTAGATGAGTGCCTCAAAATTCTCGAAGAAATTGAAGGGAATTTTGAGCAAGTTAAGCGGTTAGAAGACGTCGGACAAATTATAGATCGTGTGATGGGTGGGGCAAAGAATATGGCGCTTCTCGAGGAAAGCCACGGCCTTTTGTCGTGGATAGGAGATGCTGCAGAACTTTGTAAGATAGTTGCTTATAGGGGATCGCAAATACGCAGTCACGCGGATCTTTTTAATCTCGTTTCTGCCTTTCTTATAGATACAGTAGAAGTCTTGCAGGAACAGTTGCGACTTTTGCCTTCATTTCAGAAGGAAGCTACTGTGGAGATTTCGAGAGCTTTTTTAGATAGACTGAGCTGGGTAAAAGAAGTTTTTTCGCCAGAATTTCGAAGTAGTGTAAAAGTATCAGACAACCCCTCTCTCGGCGGAGGGAAAACAGTTAACCAAGACGAGATTGATGAATTGTTAAAGCGTCTTACAGGCAGTTGACCTAGGACCATTCAAAAACAAACAAATTTTACCAAATCTTTTGGCTTAACCTCTCTATGTTGATGCGTTGCCTAATTCTAAATCAGTTAAACATGAAGAGTTCGCTCAAAAGATCATGCCTTGATCTCGCTTTAAATTGGTTTTCTCGAGGCGCTCGCCCAAAAGTGAATACGCCTTAAGAATTTTCATCTTTCAGTAAATCGCTAAAACCTAAATTGCGAGCTACGTTTCGAGCGTTTCTTCTAAGGCCAAATGGCTTCGCTCGAGAGAGAGGAGTGCCTTGAAAAGCCGAGCGAAGTTCTTTGTCGGTAGCTGCTAGAAGCCATTTAAGTTCGCTATGAATACCACTCAAACTTTCGTTTGACGTCACCTGTTCATTTGATAAGGCGTTACTTGAAAATAGGGATTCTTTATTCCAAGGGCAAACTTCTTGGCAGATATCACAACCAAAGAACCAATCGCTAACTGCGGAGGCTAATTCGCCAGGCATATCCGCTTTAGATTCTATCGTGTGGTAGGAAATGCATTTTCGAGAATCAACTGTGCGATTGTTATTGATCGCATGAGTTGGACAAGCCTCAATACATCGACTGCAAGTCCCGCAGCGATCGGGATGCTTTATCGCAGGTTCCTCGAGTTCTAGACTTGTCAGTATCTCTCCGATGAGAAAGAAACTCCCTTTTTTTTGTGAAATGAGCATGGAGTTTTTGCCGAACCACCCTAAGCCAGCTCTATATGCAAGATCGCGTTCCAGGATTGGCGACGAGTCGGTATGGCAGCTGAACGTGTGTCGCGGAAACTCATTTAGTAGCTTTTGTGTTGTCCCTTTAAGTTTATTGAGGAGCCAATCGTGGTAGTCGTTTCCGCGTGCGTACCGAGCGATCTTTAAATGTTTTAATGGTAAGCTAGCTCTCTTCATTTCTGAGGGCTGCCTATCGTAAAGGATGCCGACTACAATTGCTGATTTTGCAAAATCATATCTAGATTGAGGATACTCTTTAACGTCTCGATGTTTGAACAAATAAGTCATATCGCCGTGTTGGCCATCACTTAGCCACGTAGAGTAGATATCAAAGCTAATTGGCCGAGACAGTCGGGCCGTGCCAAAAAGGTCGTAGGATTCTGTTGATAATATGCTTTGGGCAAGTTGTGATTCTGTTTTCATTTACCTTAATGAGACGCTTCACTCTCGATGGATGCGGGGGATCTCTCAGAGGATTTTACGGCAAAATTGATGCCTGTCCAGCCTTCTTCGATTAAAGCAGTCATCACGCGTTTGAGATGAACAACCGGAGTTCTTTCGTCAGCCTGCACGTTGACCTGACCCTTGAAGGGAGCATTCGGACGAAGGGTTTGCTCCATAAGTCTCATCTGCTGAAGCATCTTTCTTAGACGTGGCAAATCGTTTGTATGGTCTTCAACATGAACGTTGCCATTCTCGCCGGCGTCTTGTGCATCAAAGATAATGCGGTCTTTTGTGATCGATATTAAAGGAGCCGATTTCAACTCTCTAGCGAAGACAGCATTCGGTAGCTTCAGGTTTTGATCGATAAAGAAGATGTCCCCAGAGCTAGAAAAGTTCATAAGTAGAAAAATGATCAATAGCGAAAACATATCGATCATAGAGACGAGCGGAAGCTCTTCTTCGGCGTGCCCTCTTTTGCCACCCTTGAGTCGCTTGCGCAGATACTTTAAGTCATACTTTGGGCGAATATGATTTGCTGGCGTTTCAATGATTCTAGGGTAGCTACCTTTAACCTTCATTGCGTATTCACACCTACGTCCGGAAAGCCGTTTCCTACCAGCGTGTCGAAAACTTTGATGAGATGGCGATACTGAACATCATTTTGAGTGTTCAAGATAATATCTTTCTTATCAGGAAATCTTGTTCTCCAGTTTTCAATTCCGAGTAATAGCTTACTGTCGTCTATTTCTCCAGATGGCGAGATTATAGGGTAGGTTTTCTCATCTTCTGCAAATTCGACACGATCAGGAAATATGGTAATAGAAAGAACGACTTTCTTTTCTTGTGGTTGATTCATTGGGGTGTCTGTCGAGCTGATAGAGTCCACGTTGGTAGAAAGAGCGTTAATGTGAGTCCAAACAGCTGTTGTAAGTAGAAAAATGACTAACGTCGAAAACAAGTCAATAAAGGGCACTAGGTTAAGGTGATAGCTGCCTTTGTGAGCGGACACCTACTTGGCCCCTTGAATTTTTTCTCGGTTAGCGAGGATAAAGTTGAGAGTGCTTACGCTGGCTTCGTGGATATCGTCGACAACATCTTGGGCCAAAGAGCTAAACCAACCAAATAAAATAAGAAGTGGAATGGCTACAAGCAGACCAAAAGCAGTCGCATTCATCGCTTCAGAGATCGCGGCACTTAGAAATGCTGCCTTTTCCGCCATGGCCTTGGTTGCCACCGACTTAAAGGCGAGAATCATACCACTCACAGTACCTAGTAGTCCGAGAAGAGTGGCTGTGTTCGAAAAAAGTGATAGAAGCGGTATGCGTCTTTCAATTCTTGGAATTTCTCTCAAAGCAACAGCATCCATGGCTGTTTGTATCTCTTCTTCCGATTTTCCGTTCATAACAGCGACAAGGCCGGCTCGGACTATATTTGATATCGGGCTTCGATTTTGCGAAGTCAATGCGATCGCTTTCTCTATGTTGCCCTGAAGAATGAAGGAGTTGACGTGGTTTAAGAGTTCATCTTTTTTGACGTTGAGAGCCGACGACAAAACGCGATATCTCTCAAAAGCAATGGCAAATCCGAAAGCGGAAGTTGCCAAAATAAACCACATGACGAGTCCGCCTTCTTCAAAATGTGCAGCCATTGTGCCGAGCATGAGTAACCCTCCCTAATATCTTATTCTAGCGGTGCAGTTCGCTCCGAGTGAAGCCGTCCTTTCTTTACCAGTCCTAGGTAGGTGCCTCGACCAAGTACCTGCGGCAGCCCTCCTCAAATAAAGGCATTGTCTTAGCAGTTATTTCTACTTGGGTTCCTATTCATCTCCTTAGTCGTCTGGCAGCTCGCTTGCCGGAAAGTTTAAAGTAAGCGATGAGGTTTTGACGAGAGCAAAAAAAACCGCTTCTCAAAGTGCCGACTGCCTTTTTCGTATGAACAGACTATCTAAAGCCTCTGTTCATACGAACGAGTGAAACATAATATTTCTTTGAAAATAATATATTCTGACTTTTTGTCTCTTTATTTAGCTTGCGCCTTATAAAATGCTCAATCCATGATAAAATGATGAAGCTGCAAAATTGATGATTATGAAGTGTAGGCACCTTTTACTGGTCGGTCTTCTTTAGTGCTACCGACTAGCGGTTTCAATAAGAAAGACATTTTGCCCGTCTTATCGGGCAGACCTTTGATGGATATTTCTTCCAACCCCAGCAAGGTAGCGTGCTGGGGTTTTTATCAGTATTGAAGGGAAAACCCTTTTTTGGGAGAGCGGAAAGGTCAAGGTCTTTAAGGCAGCGGAGCAATTAAATCTAGAGGCGCCCGAAAGGGAACCCAATATTAGGAGTCGTGGGCTGACCGTTTTTCGCTGTAGGAAACTTCATCTTAGCAAAAATTCCCATTACGCAGCCGTTTAGGCTATCTGCACCACTGATATCTGATTTTTTGACACGGGTAGATTTCACATTGCCCTCTGGTGAAATCTCCCATTCGTACTCAATTCTGCCAGCCAAATCAGGGTTCGAAAGCAATGACCTTTCATAACAGCCTTGCACTTCGCCAAGGTACTTTTTTACAACCGCCATCACTTGAGCCCGTGTTAACCCTTCAGATGCTCCGATTGAGACAAGTTTAGGATTCCCGACAACGACGCCTGCGACAGCTCTCTGACCAGCCTTTCCGGAAAGACCTTGCATGCCATACCCAGCGCCTGAGCCGACGCCCAAACCTTTTGTTTTAACACCCGCCAAACCTCCCGAAGGAAGTTTGCCACCAGAGCTTTTCAGGTTGCTAATCATCCCCGACGTATTTATCGACGGTGCGGATGCGCCTCCTGCGTTCGGATTTGGGTTAATAGAAACACTTACAGCATCTGTCGGTTTTGTCGAGATAGCCCCAAGTGCCGCGAGAGCACCCACTTTGGTCACATCGACGGCCGGCGCTTCGACCACTCTTTGTGGCAGACTCTTAGCGGGTTGATTTACTTTCTCGAGCGGCTTTGAAGGTTTAATCACGACTTTCTTAGGAGATCGTTGAACTTTCTTTACAATTTCCTTAGGTTTCGGCTTTGGTATTTCTTTTTTTACAACTGGTGCAGGAGTCGGTGTGGGTGTAGGTGTTGGAATAGCCGGCGGGGGAGGGGCAGGAGGCTTTTCTACAAGAAGTCTAGCAAATCGATCGGGCATCCCATCAATTTTTGGAGCATTATGATCAGGAACATTCATTACAAGCATCATCGTTAAGAAAAAATGAAATAGCCCTGATACAAACGACGATTTTCGAAATTCTTCGTCGGGCTCCATAAATATTTTCTTACCGATTTGCTTAGGGGCGGGAGCATAACGAAAGCAAATTCTAATGTCATTTTTAATCTTAAGAGTGCACAGGTCATCGGGATTCAACTTATAAAAATGCCCATGTGAGCGTGCGGTTAGCATTTTTGCACTCAACAAATCAGCCATAGACATCTTGGTGCCAGCTCTTGTCACTTCAACGTCAGCACCTTTTGGAACAAAACAAATCGTTTCCCTACTTGAAAACTTAGCAAGGTCGATGCTTTGCTTAATAGTGGGAAGCCTTAGGTTCGCCTCCAGCGAATTACCAACTTTTACTTTCTCACCAACATTGTATTGCTGAATGTCGTAGACTTGATCTTTCCAAATTACGTAACTTTCGAGAACTCTGCGGCCCATCGGAAGAGCAAGCGAACCTTCTCGAGGACTTTCATAAAATGATAGGCCATCAGCCATTACTGGTTTGGAGCGGCGCTTGTCACGAGGCTTTTTGAGATTTTTTCTTGATACGGATGAAGGAGAAGTTGGCGTTCTGTTTGGAACCGTAGCCCCTAGAGTGGGCATTGTCATGTAACTCAACTCATCACTCCGTCGCTGATCGGTGGTGTTTTCTGATGCGGCGGACATCTTTGCCGGAGAAGAGTTAAGAATTGTAGGAGCATTAGAAATAGCTGTGGGTGAACTTGCGACAGTGTCAGAGTGAGGGGCGGCTTTTGTCTCTAAGACTTTGGTTTTTTCTTCGGCGGGACGGTGATAGACAGAGCAAATGCGCACATTTCCTGCCGCAAACTCCAGCTCATCAGGAAGGATGCATTCGTTGATTCTCTTTCCGCCTACGAAGAGACCATTGCTACTGTTGAGATCCTTAAGTGTGAGATTGTTTGACCTATCGATGTTGATCTCTAAGTGACGTCTCGATAGAGTATCGAGGTGAGGAAGGCTCACTTCACATGAAGAATGTCTTCCTAAAAATATAGGAACTTCTTCGAAAAAATAACTTTTATAAGCACCATCTGCTGCGATTATTTGCAGTTCGAGTTGGTACGGTAGTCTCTTTTTATCACTCACAGTCTAGAATTCCTTGATTCCAGTATTCCAGAAGCTTTGCGTGTGAGCGAGGTGATTCCGCCAAGCCACGACTTACGACAAGCCTTGATTTTGCCATGCGCGGAGAGGTCAAAAATCAGATGGAACCAGAGCGCTTTGACATGTCTACATTGCTGATTGCACCCAGGGGTGTACTGTACCTATAGGCCTACCGGCTCTCTTTGCCTGGACTAAGGTGGATCGAAACTTCCCTTGAAAACCGAATTCTTTGTAGAGCCCGGTTTTACCCCAAAGTGCCGTTGCATCTCTAGAATTTAATTTGATCGCTTCATTGAAGCTAGCGTACGCACTTTCAAGATCATTCATAAAGAGGCTGTTTACCCCTCGTAAAGAAGCTGGTCGGGAGTCCGAAGGGGAAATCTCACTAGCTCTCGCCAATATCACACTGGCCATAGAGTAATCTTGGTTTTTCGTGTAAATATCAGCGAGTCGAAGAAGCAAATTCACATCACGTGGTTTATCATAAAGTGCTTGCCGTATTGGTTTTGTAGCCAGTGGTGAAGTTTCACGTGCGCGTGCAAGCACCTGCGATTCAAGAGCTTCATTGACCTCCTCTTGACCCTTAGACTCACACCCTTTGACGAAACGAGTGAAGATTTCGTATTTTTCTGCGGACTGCATACACTTATTAAAAAAACTATTCGCGCTATCGGCGTACTGTTTAGCTTGCCCACCAAGAGCATTCCTATACTCCTGCACTTGTGCTGCCGATAAACCAGCGGGGACTGGAGCATTTTTAAGAAACCTTTCAAACTCCAGGTTTACAAGGCCTAGCATGTAAAGTGAGGCAATCGTCCACCTTCCGTTGCCGTAGCTAATAACTTTCTGAAGCTGCGCCGTAAGCGCCTTAAGCATCTTGTCTTTCTCTTGAACAGCCTGAGCCTCTTTACCAGCACTCATTTGCACTTGCCTAAAACGATCTAAAGCCCCACGACTTAGCAAAAATAACGAGTGCGCAGCCATAACACTAAAAACTGGATCTTTACCGGACCATTGCGCTGCTTTTTGAAATGCTGGCTCGGCCTGATTCACTTGCCCTTGGCGATAAAGAGCAATTCCTTTCCAGTAGTAACCTCTTAAATCTTTGACTTGTTCGCTTGAGCTAGCAAGAGCCGACCAATTTTGCGCCTTGAAGTGCATTTCAGCAACTTTATCAATTTGCGCAAGATCAGAAAAATCCTCAGCGGCATCTTTGAAATCCCCCATGGACTCTCTCATCTCTGCGGCACTACTAAGAAGCTTTTTACTGTCCGCCATTTTGGGGTATTTTCGAGCAAACATCTCGAAGTACTTCGCCGCACGCCGAAAATCCGCAGTGATTAGCGACATCTGGCCCATGGCTGTCACTACCTCTTGTGCGTATTTAGAATTGCTATGCTGAAACAAAAGCTGCTCTCCGACCTCGTAAGCCTTCGGATCTTTCTTCGATCTAAGAGAAGTGAAAGCCTGATAGAGAGCTTGATCGCCGATGGATGAGCCCTTGTATTTTTGGGCAAACTTTAGAAGATCGGTAGTTGTTGAACTTTTTGAGAAGTCACCAGCTTCTGATTGAATTTTTCTGTATTCCGCCTGCTTAACAATCTCTGTCATTTCTGCTCTTATATTTGCAGGCAGCGACCCTATCGCAGCCAATTCTTTGCCCGCCTTGATCAGGCCAGCGTAATCTTCGCGCTGATTGAAGGAGTCTAAGATCAGATCTGCAGCCAAGCGCACTTCTTCATGATTAGGGTGGTTTCTGATGTAGTCGAAGAAAGATTTAACGGCCTCGTCAAACTTTCGTTCATCGTAGTAAGTGCGGCCAATATTGAACCGCACCGTCGGCAAAGCTTTATCTTTTTGATAGTATTTTACAAAAACTTCACCCACAGCGCGAAGTCCCGATCTGGCCTCAACTAATTCAAGACGACTGAGTGAAAGTGGATTCTTAAGCGCTGTAATATAAGACTGAAGAGCTGAATCGTAGTAGGTCTTTCGCTGCTTGGGGTTTTTCAGTTTGCTTGCAAGTTCTTCGTAGTAGCGACCAGCCTCAACGGAATTTCTGATCTTAAACGCACTTTCGCCGATATTCAGCCTAATCGCATTTGCAAAACGGCTACTGGGAAAAGTCTCAAGATAGGTCTGGTAAGCTTCGATTGCTAAGCGATAGTCAATTTCACCACGACTTTCCTGAGCCCTTTGTTGAAAACGAGTTGCCACATCCCGCATGAAAATTTCGAAGTTGGTGGAATACTTCTTTTTATCCTCTTCAGAGAAAATGGGGGAGCCTTGAATCCTGTTGAGAGTTTTTTGTATCTCCTCTGCAAATCCAACGATCGGCCACTTATTCTGTGAATTCTTCATGGCCTCATAGGTTCTTTCGACTGCCTCAATTTTGTCTTCGACGTTTTCTGAAATTTTCAAAAGTTCAAAATAAACTCGTGTCGACCAGACGAACTTCTTCTTTAAGTTAAGTCTTCGCCCTAAAGCTCGCAGAACTTTTTGGTAAGAAATCTTGTTATTACTTATAGAATAGAAATAAGCGATAGGATCTTTCATGCGAGGGTTCAACCTCTGAATCTCTTGAGCCTTCAGTTCACTGTAGGGCCACACCATGGCCAAAAGTGCATCTCTGCGAACATCGGTTTTGCGGTAAATCGCAGGCATATCCTCGACGTTTATGTCAGCGTCTTGAACCAATACAGCTTCAAAAGATCTAAACGCATCGACGAATTTGTTCTGGTTGATATGTACCCAGCCGATTTTGTAGCGAGCCAGTGGAGTAAATGGGCCCGGAGGTTTTGATAGAATTTTCATATAGACTTCTAGGGCAGTTTCTAAATCTTTTTTGTCTTCAAAGAAGAAATTGCCGAGCAATAATTGGCTTTCTGACCAGTGTATCGAGTTAGGAAAGTCCCGCGTTAACCTACCATACGTTTTTACCATCTCTTCAACTTGCCCCAACTCGCGGTATTCGTGAGCCATAAAGAAAAGCGCTCGGTCGCGCTCAGCTATGTTAGGGAATTTATCTAAAATATTCTGGTAGATCTCAATAGCCTGTTGCTTTGGCCTTTTTTCATTTGTGAAGTCGAGCTCTTCAAGGGGGGTCCCTTCATTCTCCGCACGTTTGATGGCATACATGTATCTGGCTTTATCTACATAAAGCTCGGCGAGGGCAAAATACAAGTCGGGCAGAAAACGAGCATCTCGAATTTCTTGCATTTTACTTCTGGTTTCATCTACAGATTTATTGACTCTCTCCAGATCATGGTAGAGCTGTTGTACGCTCTTAGTGCGCGTCACTTGAGAAAAGGAAGTATGAGCTATTCCCGAAAGTAAAATCACCACCAAAATCTGTGCAAGAGGCTTAGAAGTAATCATTCAAACTCCTCAAATTCTTCTTCATTGGTCTCAGGTACGACATTTGGCATAGTATTCTGATCGCATCGACTCGATATCAAAACCTTGAGGTCATCCGCCTCATCAAACCAAAACTCTCCTTCTTGAGGCCAAAAAATTCGGTCAAACCGAAGGTACGAGATCTTCTCTGACTCATACTTTCTGCCGGAGCCACTTCTAAGTACCCTCAAGGCATCTAGCTTTGCAGAGTAGTCAATAAAGGCCACTTGCTCTTCTGCATCGAGTAAGCGATTCGCAATTTCTCGTGCATGTGGTTCTGCTCGGGCCTCTATTCTCTGAATCATCTCTTTTTCTTTTAGATCATAGGAATCCAAAATTTTTTGCATAAATTCAAAATCATCAAAACCAAAGTCGACTAACCACTCTCTTTCAGATCGCAAAAGATTTACAAAATCAGCCATCGCCTGAAGTGGGTGCTTGATCAGGGTCATTCTCGCGATTTCATCATCCTTAAAAAGCGATCCTCTGCCGCGAATGGCAGTGAAGGAGCTCGCATATCTTTGTGAAAATTCTTTTGCTTGATCTGCAACACTTTCGTAGTGACAAAGATCCCTGTAGATAATCATTCGTAAAATGAATTTTTCGTGATTGGTGGCGACTCTATAAAAAGGAGCTTCTAACGAGGAGAGCAAGCCTAAGCTTTTAGAGTAGTCTTGCAGGTAGTACTTGGTCCATGCACGCTCAAGTATTACTCGAGCCATCTCTCGTTGTGGGAGTGTTCGTATAGTGGAATAGAGTGCATCAGCTGCTTCATAGTCTTTCTTTTCAAATATGAGTCTCGCTTTTTGAAGTCGGGCCCATTCTTTGAGGTTACCTATTTCATCTGCGGTATTAATTATCTTCTCAAATCTTTCTAGCGCTTCATCCGAGCGGTTTCTAGCCACCTCGCCGATTGCAGAGAGATACTCAAGTTTATGGCCCCAGTAGGTTGTCTTGTTTATTCTTGCCTGCTCCTTAAATCCCCAATCATTGAACCCAAAAATAAAATTCCGCATAGACCTATGAAAGGAAACAAATGACTCGAGCTTCAAATCGAGAGGACCAAACTCTGTCTCCCAAAGCAGTTCCTCTGCCAATTCCACTTCGTCGTACGGGAAGGTCTGCATAATGCTGTCAATTCCCCTAAGGGCTTCAATGCCTATTTCAGTTCCCATTCGTTGCTGGATAAGGGCCAAAAATACTTGAGTTGCCGCAAAACTTTTGCCGAGCTTCAGAAGCCCTCGGCCCGCAGCCAAAAGACCTTCTGCTCCGTAATCGGTATCGGAGCCTCTTTCGTTCAAGCGATTACCGCCGCGAACAACCATGGCAGTGAAGTTGCCAGTTGCTTGGTCCTTTTCAATCTCGGCCCAAAATTCAGGATCAACCGGCAAATATTTGATTTTCTCTTCGAGAATAGGCCTGAGATCAGGGCGATCTACCTTCTTTTCGGCTTCGTCAACAGCAGGTAAGACGTCTTGCGTCTGCGCTAGAGCTGAAGTGCACAAAAAATTTAGCAAGACTGTCGTGAAAAATAGTCGTTTTAGCATCCTTGCCTCCGGAGTCTATTTGTCTTAGTTGGGGGAGGCCTCCTCAACGCGGCTTGCACTGGTTATCACTGGCGTACCAGTGTTAAACGCAAAGCCAACTATGAGAGAGAGTATTCCGTTTACACCCGCATCATCGACGTAAATGTGTTCACGAACATCAAACTTCAAAGAGGTCGATTCGGACAAAAAATATCTACTAATCAAACCCAAACTAACGAGCGGCCTCATGCCGCCAAACTGGAACTGTCCTACGCCGGCACCCACGAGAAAGCTCGTCTCGCTATGAACGACGCCCTTGTTAAATAAAAGACTCTTATTGTAGAGCGGGGTGTAGATAAAGTTTGTCGTAGCGTACCAATTAATATAATCGAGAAAGGAGTTCCTTTCTCCTAAAACCTCCAAATTGGGGACGATGCTTCTGAGATCGCCCTTCAAATCCGTCTCTACGTTGAAGGCATAGTTTGCGTTAATAATTTCCCACGCAGTAAACTCGCTGAATTGATAAGTGTAACTTAAACCCGTAATAACCGCTTTGTTGAAGGCGTCTATGGGCAAATAGCCAGCTTGGACTGTCAAATGATCCGCCGGAAGATAGGCCCTGTTCTGAACGGCAACTAATTTGGGAAGGTCATAAACGTCACTGTTAGCCTCTTGCGCTGAAGCTTCAGTTTTGAGCAGGGCAACGGAAAAAAATAAGGCCGAACAGACCAAATGAACTAGCAAGTTGCTACACTTATTCAAATTTCCCCCTAACATCTCTAACTCTATCCAAGCTAATGGTCTGACGACAACTTAAAAAGTTCACTTGCTGTTGTCGCCGCTTTAAATCAAAAACTTTCGAAGTTCACTCTGAGTATAATGGTATTCCGCATAAATGAGAGTGTTTGAGATGCTGCGATGGCCAAGAGTGTATTGAACCAACCTAAGATCTTTTGTCTTAGCATAAAGCCTGATGGCAAACGTATGCCTAAGGCTATGGAGTTTCTTTTTCGCGGGTCGGTAGTTACACCAAATCTTCTGAAACCTTTGATAGGTGATGCCGAATATCCGGCCGTCTTTATCGGTCAAATAGATTCTCAGCTCTCTGACAAGCCAATCTGCGAGAGGAATTTCCCGATCCTTTCCACCTTTTACGGATCTAATAAATACAGATCCTTCATTGGTATCAAAGTCTTGCTTTTCAAGGTTGAGAATCTCAGTTGCCCTTGCACCAGTTAAAGCGGCGAGAGCAATGAGCAAGCAGTCTCGGCGACATGTAGGCATGAATCTCTTAAGAATCGACATGAGGTGTTGGTATTCAACATCACTAAGATATTTCTCTTTTGTGAGCTGATAGGTTGCTGAACTCGATCTTTCTGTCACGAGTTAAGCGTCTCTTTATTTTAGTCCAGGTTCAAGAGATTTGGGCTAGCGACATTGTGACGGAAACGGCGCTCCCGCTTCGCAGGCGGCACTTCCTTGAGGACATTGTGAGGGTTTCGGGCAGCCAGGTGGTTTTGCAGGAGAAGCACCCGACGGACAACGAACCTCCGCGCTACAATCTGATTTAACCTCCCTTTCGCCTTTTACCGGAGTCGGACTGGGATAACAGCTCACCGTAGTTTCACGGCAACACGGAACAGAGGCGCCACACTGGGCAATTTTTCTAGGTATTCCTTCTGGTGAGGGAATCACCTGACAGGTCCAGCTTTTACAAAACGTTGCGGATACGGCGGTTATAACCGTCTCGCGAATGCCTGGAATCCAGCACGTAATCTCTTTTACACTTGGCGGACAGCTGATTCCGGTAGGCGGGGGGTTAGGACTATTTAAAGTAAAACATTCGGTATTTGTGCCTTCTAATCGAGGACACTTCGTATCTTTATAGAGAGTTTGTCCGAAAGATAGAGGCGCAAAAAATAAAGTAAAAACAAGATACTTCATGGATCTACCTCGCCAATCAAACGGAAATCCTTCGGAAAGATGTCCGGTATGCGAGAGAGATTTCCGCCAAGCGTAGAAACGCTTAATTCATGCGCCCAAAACTGTTCGGGACTTTCGCTATTCTCTGGCGAACTTCGATAAACAACAAGGAGTCGGTTTTCGTCGGCACGTTTTCCAAAAATGTTGGGTTTCCCAGACTTTAGTGGCATTCGCTGTAGGTCGAGTTGCCAAGCTTCTTGGTTTTGAGGGCAATCGTCGGCGCTTTCAATACGGCTCTCTGAGTACAAAATTCTGTCATAATCGGCGCTTTCAGGAAAATCGACGGGAGTACCTTCAGCTATCTCCTGTTGATTCGTTCTGCCATCGCCATCGAGATCGAAATTCTTGTCATTCAGATTGGCCTGCGTATTTCGAATCACTTCGACGTAGTCAACAATGGAGTCTCCATCATGATCAACAGAGGTCTCGCCTGGCGCCAAGCCCAATGCTCTCTGATCGCAAGACGTCAGTTTGAACGGTGTCGCTTGCTTGGCCTCTTCTAAACACTGAGCTTTATCAAGTCCGCTTAAGCAAATTGATGGCCCGCCGAGGTCATTGCAAATTTTATCGAGAATTCCATGGGTTCGAGGATTTTCAGGAAGATATCCCAATGCATCTTCATCTGAATCGGCAAGCCCATCTGAGTCCGAGTCGGGTACTTGACCACCTTTGGTCGGTATAAGATTTAGATTCAAAACAAGGAGATTCTGTTTTCTGTAGCGCACAAGAGACGGAGCCGAGGCATACTCACAAAGTTTAACTTCGTTCAGCTTCTGCGCGAAGAGTGGCGCTTCGACTCCTCCGGCTTGAGAGATGTCCTCTAAAATCCTTGCAGCATCTTCATTTTGCTCTCTAGTATTGCCGTAAAAAATCGGCTGAATTTTTAATGTAGCCTGTGAAAGTTCAGCTTCTGCGCGAGTTTTTTCTATTTGATTTGTGTAGCACGAACTATCCTTAGGGTCGATAGGTGTGCCAAAGGGGCCGCCCGTGCAATCTGTTCGAGTCGGCTCGCCATCTGTGACAAAGAAAACCTGGTAATTACGGTTAGTTCCGACATTATTTCGAAGGTCTGCTTTAATAACGCGATCAATACAGCTGAGCGCCCTAGAGTAATTTGTTTCTCGCATATCGAACTGCTGGTAAGGATTGTCCTTATAACTCTGAAGATTTGCCTCCTGAGCGGAGCGAAGTACCTTAGCCGCCGTTAGCGCATCTTTTGCATTGTCGATAAATGTTTCGGAGCACGACTCAACCCCGGCGCTTGAGAAAGTAAAATTTGAAAAACCAACAATGGCATAGCGATTTCGGGTTTGCTGAGAACCGCAAGATTGGATAAATTCTTCGATCGCTTGAAAGCGCTGGCCCTCATTATCAGTACCCGTTGAAGGGTCAAAAGAGTTTTGCCCGGTCTGCCCATCGACTTTAATGCTTCCAATATTAGACATACTCATGTCGACAACAAAAATAAGATTTAAAGGTGACCCCGCAGCCACACCTGGCTGAGAGCAGTAAGTTGCTTTAGAAGTTGTTGCCGCACTTACTGGCGCGGCTGTTTCAAGCCTGGCTCGACTACAACCAACGAGCGCCAAACCAATTAGGCAGCCTGCAAATAGTCGACCGCTTGAAGCAACGTAATGCGTGAAAATACTTTTTGAACCTATGAGAGCCGGATGTTTTCTCATTTGAAACCCCGCTTGAAGGCATCGACGCTTTCAATGGGATCTCTAACAGGAATGTATCTTAGCTTGGATATATCGATCTTGAGATTCTGAAACTGGTCATTTGTAGGAGTTGGAATTGTGTGGAGCGACCAGAGCATCCGGTTGTTACTAGTGGCTTCAGAAATTCGGGCCAGAATAAGTAGTCGGTTGCCTCCGTCGAGCGTGACACCAAGAAGCTGATCACCACGAGCAATTAGATCCTCGGCTCCTTTTCTAGAACTTCTGAAAAGTTTTGGTGTCTTAGGCGCGACAGTAAAAAGTAAGTCTTTAACCGGAGCACTATCGAGAGTCACATCATAGCCTTCAACCTGAACCTGTGTGCCATCATCTCGAGTTTCATTTTTGGTGCCCAATCTTTTTCTTGATAAAACTGTCTTGTATTCTGGTTTTAAGGCACCAACGTCATGATGGGGCATAAGGTTTTGAGCAAAATTTCTTAAGTTAGACAAGCCATCACTGTTGCTATCTTCTACCGAGTCATCCTTGCGTAGAAAATGTGAATAAATAACTTCAAGACCATCTGGAATGCCGTCGTTGTCTGTGTCGAAATCAAGCGGACTAAGCCCCAAGATAATTTCTTCGCATTGGTTAAGTCCGTCACCATCGACGTCTAGTTCAGGATCACAGTCATTGGGCTGCAAAGGCCGAGCGCAAATCCCCGCATACTCTTGTTTCACGGCTATAATGTCTAAGCACTTCCCGTTTCCGCTTCTAGGATTGAGTGGATCTGTACCGAATTTCTCTTCTTGATAGTCAAAAAGTCCGTCAGCGTCGCTATCAATAGAAAGCCTTTCAAATTCATCAAGTCTTACATGAAGATTAAGCGCATACATTTCTACAAGCTTGACATTTTCAACCCCTGGCTGACTTGAAATGATGTCAAATGGCACTTTCTCACTATTGAGCACATAACTTTTAAGCTCTGGCAAACGTCCGCTAAGAGCAGTTAGATAATTCCGATCCGGCAGCAAATCCTCTTGAGGCATATTTTCTGGATGTAACTGGATTAGGTCTAGTTGAACCCGTCCTTCACCCAGGATCAAAGGCAGATTCAATAAAGTAGAAAAGCTCTGCGAGATGGCTTCAATAGTATTTTCGTCAGGCTCTCCCCAATAGTCCTTTAGTTTGTTCAAATCGGCGCTGCAAGCTTTGTTACATGCTGTTGTGTCAGTCAAGCACGTCAATGGACACTCTCGAAGTTCAAATGCCGTCTGAAAGTTTTCTTTAATGGGAGTTGGGACGCCATCTGTCAGAGCAACTACCCTGTAGGATGTTGCATGAAGTTTGCCCTGCGCTTGAATTTCTTTCATATTTTTAAGTAAAAGTTCACTGAGTAGCTGGAGTTTCCTAGCCGGTACAGAGGTACCCATATACTGATTTGCGCCCGCAGATCGAGAAGCACTCAAATCTTTTTGATGCTCGTCGCGTAGTTTAACAAGCTGGTCTCTCGCCTGCGAAAGATCGACAAAACTAACCGGGGGGTCTTGAACTTCGCGGCGAGTTTCGTATACACCGCCGGTGAAAGGCACCAAAGCTATCATAACGTCAGCATCGCGCTTAAATTGATTCTCAATTTGATTCAGCCAAGTTGAGACGGCATCTAAGCGATGTGCCATCGGGTCAACTCCTTTGTCCTGAGCGCAAGGTGCGCCAGGCACGGCGGGCATAATGCCGTCAACATCAGTTGCACAAGGCTCTGAAACCATTGAGAAAGACATATCGATAAAGAAAACAAAACGGCGCGGGCCCTCTAATGGCTCTGGAGCGGTTAAATAAAACGGACTTTCGGCAGAGACCGTTTCAACTCTTTGAAATGTCTCAGAAAGGCGAACTTTGGAACAACCAACAAAACCAACAAAGAGTGCCGGAGAAAGTGTGATCATCAATGTCTTATTGATTAGATTGAATTGTGCCATTCAAGAGTCTTTCGGAGTTACAGCAAGACAATATAAGTCTGTAGAAAGTTGTCGAAATGCTTAACTGGACTCAGCGAAGGTCGCTCAAGATATCGACAAATTATAAAACAAAAATCTCGCGAGAGAAAAATCCGACGGGAAAAGTAAACTGAATTCAGTTTTTTTGTCGCCTGAATAGCAAGGAAATTTCGTGGGGTTTAATGCACGCATAGTAATACCATGTATTTTCGATGCCTTAGATGTTTCACTTATATCTAAAAGTGAAACACGGATTCAAAAAAGGGGGGTCCCAAGGTACCTTTGCTGAATACTACGTTTGCCAGCAGAGAAGAAATAGATGCCTAAAACTATTTAATTCTATTTCACCTCGCTTAAGATAGTATTTTACATGATGTCTGTCGTATTTCACAATATTACTTTAGGTTGGCTTACGAGCTTTTCGGTTGAAAGAGCGCCGAAATGAATCGTATTTTAAGAATTGGGGGAGAAATGCAAAATAGGGTGGAATATCAGGCTGAAATCGACTGGATAAAAAAGAAACACGGAAACCTCGAAGAAATCCGAGCCAAGCTGGCAATGAGCAAGCGCCAGGTGTCACGCCTTTTATTGGTCGACCCATCTGCATGGTCGAGATGGGTAAAGGCCGGCGACAATGCTCCACCTCATGTTTACCGCATGCTAGACTGGTACCTTCGCTTAGAAGAGAAGGATCCCATGCTCACAAAGATGGAGTTTGATCTTCGTAAATACACAGAGTCTTTAAGCCAGCGGTTTTTTGATCGAAAAAAGCTGGAGTTTCAGGAAGAGCCATCGGCTAGTTTTGATGAAGTTAGTCGATTAAACCGAGAGATCGACGGACTAAAGCGTCGCACTGAGACTCTTCAAAAGCGAAGCGGCATTCTATTGATACTCATTGGAATTCAACTGGCCTTTGGGATTTATATCCTGATCAACAACTAGCTGTGTTTACAATGACATCAAAACTAAGCCACCTGCCTAAAATTGTTAGGCAGTCCCTGAAGCAAATACAATCAAGCAAATGTGGATTTAAATACCATCTTTTGACTGCTAAAATTCATTGAACGCTGAAGGTCCTATACAACATTTCGGAAACCCGAATGAATATGAGGCTAGTGGCTCTTTATGAATCCCATCACACTTAAGTCTTTTGTCCTGCTCGCGGTCTATCTATCCTTGGTGGATGCTTACAGCGGCACCGATGAAAAAAAATCTTACTCTTGCCTGGGTGAACATGCCGCGTCCGCCTCGACCTTTGATCTTAGCGAGCTTGCTGATCTCAAGGCACTCGGACGTCTTATAAAAGTATCCGCAGACTCGTTTGAGATTCAGTCAGTGGCGAAGTTTGATTTGCAGGTTTTCGCCTCGGACGATGTGTCTATTACTGCTATTGGTACCCCATCAGAGATCCTTTCTGGAAAAGCAAGAATAGAGAATGATTTGCGAGCCGACGATCTGACTCAAATTTGGATCAACTCACAAATAAACGAGTCAATTTTGAAACCACATATCTGCCTCAAAAAGCTTGCAGAGCGATGTCAGAGTTTGAAAATCAAGTGTTAATTGACAGTAGCTTTACGGATGACGAGGACGAAATCGACACCGGCTCAGTCACGCTAACCTACAGTCGACCGACGTCAGTTCATCCTGATTTTGTCAAAAAATTTGCAGCTGGGTGGCCGCAGTTTTCCTTTACGGGACGTTTGGGATTGCCTTTTGCTTCGCTTTTTTCAACTAAACACAGCAAAGACTCTCTGCCGCTGCCAAAAGACTGGAAGAAAACTGTGGAAAGACTTGCCCAACCTGGTAAAAGCCAAGTTGTTAACCTCACCATGAATTCAGAATACGAGTTTGGCTGCGAAAGTGGTCTTGTAAAAGATTCCGACGTCGAAGAGGATTCTGACGAAGAAATTGAAGACTAATCTGCCAATGCTGCACTGTTCACGGTCTTAAAGCCTGCAATCGCTTTCCAAACCGATGAAATTCTATTAGCATTCTCGGGCACTTAGACGGGAGTTAATAAAATGAATCGATTCGGCTCAGTATTCGCAACTCTTCAAAAAGTGGGACAGTCCTTAATGGTCCCAGTATCTGTACTCCCAGCGGCTGGATTGCTAGTTGCTTTAGGTCGCCTTTTAACGGATTTTGCAGAGTCATCTGGAGCCGAAGCTGGCTCCCTAATCCATGCAATCGGCCAGATTTGCTTTAGTGGCGGTTTGGCAATATTCGAACAGTTGCCAGTCGTTTTTGCCATAGGCGTAGCCATAGGATTCACCGGAGGCGCGGGCGTAGCAGGTTTAGCCTCCGTCGTCGGATATTTCACGATGGTCAATGTTCTCAAAGTCGTCGGCACTGAAAGAGGTCTTGAGCAAGCCATCAACACGGGCGTCTTCGGCGGAATCATCATTGGTCTGCTATCTGCGCGCCTCTATACTAAATACCATCAGACCCGCCTACACCCTGTATTCGGTTTTTTCGCTGGCAAAAGATTAGTGCCAATCATTACAGCAGCCCTTGCGATAGTCGTGGCGTTAGCGCTAGGATTTGTTTGGCCTCCTATTCAAGACGCCATCAATTCTTTCGGGCAATTCGTCATGGGCTCAGATTTTGGTCCAGCATTTTATGCGGCGGGCAAGAGGCTGCTAATCCCAGTTGGGCTTCATCACGTTTACTATCCCCCATTTCTCTATGAATTTGGGGAGTACATGACTCAAGCCGGTCAAATGGTGAAGGGCGAAACAGCTCGCTATTTTGCTGGCGATCCGACAGCGGGAAGATTTATGGCCAGTGAGTTTCCGATCATGCTTTTTGGTTTGCCTGCCGCGACACTCGCTATGTATTTAAGAGCCAAACCAGCACGAAAAAAAGCCGTCGCAGGCGTGATGTTTTCAGCAGCCTTAACCTCTATTATTACGGGCATTACCGAGCCTATTGAGTTCGCATTTATATTTGTTGCACCCGTTCTTTATCTATTTCACGTTGCTGCAGCATTCGCCTCAGGCTTGCTCACCGCTGCTTTTGATATTCATTTGGGTTACACCTTCTCGGCATCACTCATTGATTACGTGATAGGATTTTTTAACCAGCACAACAGTCTTTATCTATGGATAGTTGTCGGCCCGGCTATCTTTGCCCTCTACTTTGGCGTTTTCTATTGGTTGATCAAAGCGTTGGACCTTAAAACTCCCGGCAGAGAAGACGAGACTTTAACAGAAGACGTCGAAGCCATCGATACTCGAGATCGCTCAGCAAAAGCTGTAGGAGTTCTCGAGGCGCTTGGAGGGCCTTCAAACCTAAAACACATTGACGCTTGTATCACACGGCTGCGCTTACAAGTGAATAATCCTGCGAAGGTAAATAAAGAAGCACTTAAAAGCCTTGGAGCAACTGGCACAATGGATGCGGGCGGCGGAAATATTCAAGTGGTTTTTGGCGTCGAGTCGGATCATTTGAAAGATGAAATTCAGCGGATCATAAGTGATGGACCTCAATTGTCTCAGACTGTTAGCAGCGGTAGTGAGAATAAAACGCAGACTTTCTCTCGGCCCACGCCAAGTGCAAGACTTGATATAGAAACTATATTTGCACCGATGCGAGGGCGCGTGATTAGAATGTCTGATGTTCCTGACGAGACTTTCTCGCAAAAGATTTTAGGAGAGGGCATCGCCATAGAGCCAGTTAATGGTGAGGTCTTTGCTCCTGTTACAGGCGTTGTTTCGCAGATGTTTCGCACCGGACATGCCATCGGATTCACCTCGGAGTCGGGCTTAGAAGTGCTCGTTCACGTCGGAATCGATACCGTAAAGCTCAATGGCGAAGGTTTTAACCCCCTTATCAAAAAGGGAGATGCTGTCACGGCCGGCGATTTGATTTTGAAGTTCGACCTTGCAAAGATTTCGCAGAAGGCAAAATCGACGATAACGCCCATCGTTATTACCAACATGGGGCTTGTAAAATCCATCGACTTTACGAAATCTGGCAGCGTTAAAGAAAATGAAAAACTAATGGAAATCCAACTTTAATCTAACGGGGGCGATAGTATTGATCTCTCAAACTGTTACGTTAACGAATGAAACGGGTATGCACGCAAGACCAGCTGGAATTTTTGTCAAAGCGGCTTCGCAGTTTCAATCTGATATTAAAATCGAAGCAGCCGGACAAGTAGCCAATGGCAAGTCGATTATGAACCTCTTAGGACTTGGCCTAGAAAAAGGAATGAATTTTACGATTCAAGTCGATGGAGCCGACGAGGACGAGGCATTAAGTACCCTTGTCACTCTGATCCAAAAGCAATTCGAGGCATAGAGACACTTAGATGGCACCAAGTCGTTCAGAACTACCATTGAGTGGAACACCTGGCTCACCCGGATTTTGTGTTGGCAGAGCGCTTGTACTCAAACATGACTCATTAGAAGTTGAACAAGTCGCTGGGGCGGGACCATCCCAAGAGTTGTCAAGGCTCCAGAATGCCCTTGAACAGTCGAAGATCGAATTGGGTCGAGTCGTCGAAGTTACCCGAAAGTCGATGGGAGATGATAAGGCTCAAATCTTTGAAGCTCATCTTATGGTTCTTGATGATCCTGAAATCCTTGCTCAGACCGAGAAAATACTTAACTCCGAAAATTCAACGGCTGAATGGGCGTTTTCAAATGTGATGGATCATTTTGAAAATGTATTTAGCTCCATGAAAAATGAGTACATGAGAGAGCGAGCCGCTGACGTACGCGACGTGAAATCTCGGGTCTTGCGTCATTTGCTTAACAAAGACGTGATCGACTTAGTGAATCTTCAAAATGAAGTGGTCTTGGTGGCGGATGACCTCGCCCCTTCAGATACCGCGACTATGAATCGATCGAAGGTGCTCGGGTTTTTAACTAACATTGGTGGCAAGACATCCCATTCAGCGATCATGGCTAGAACCTTAGGGATCCCTGCGGTGGTGGGGCTAAAAGATGCCACCGAAAAAATCAAAACTGGCGACTGGATTGCTTTTGATGGCTCGCAAGGAGTGGCGTATGTTAACCCCCCAACTGCACTAAAGGATCAGTATTTAGGACTTCGGGAAGAATTTCTGAACTACAGAAAGTCTCTACTGGATTTGGTCGGCCAGAAGAGTGTCACGTTAGACGATCATTCCGTCGAGCTAGCCGCAAACATTGGTACAGTCGATGACTTAGAGTTCGTAAAAAAGAACGATGCAGAGGGCGTGGGCCTACTTAGGACGGAGTTCATTTATCTTAATCGTTCGAGCTTCCCGACAGAAGAAGAGCAGTATCAAAGCTACAAACGAATTGTTGAGGGTTTAAAAGGAAAGCCAGTCGTTATACGAACCTTAGACATAGGCGGCGACAAGAACCTGAGTTACTTTGACATAGGAAAAGAACAAAATCCCTTTTTAGGCTATCGAGCCATCCGCATTTGTCTACGTGACAAGCCTCTCTTTCATACCCAGCTGAGAGCACTTCTTCGAGTGGCCCCTCTTGGGGACCTGCGTATCATGTTCCCCATGATTTCTTCTATAGAAGAAGTGGTGCAAGCTAAAAAAGAAGTTCAAATTGTTAAAGCACAGCTCGAAACCGAAGGCTTTAGAGTTGGGAATTTTCAGATCGGAATCATGATCGAGGTTCCTTCGGCAGCTATAATGGCTGATGAGCTTGCCGAGCACGTCGACTTCTTTTCTATCGGTACAAACGACCTCATTCAATACACTTGCGCTGTTGATCGAATGAACCAAAAGATTCAGGATCTCTATAACCCACACCATCCGGCCATATTTCGTTTGATCAATCAAGTTATCAAAGCCGGACATGCCAAGGGTAAGTGGGTAGGCATGTGCGGGGAGATGGCAGGCTCTTCGGAGTTTCTGGCCGTACTTGTAGGTCTTGAGCTCGATGAGCTGAGCATGAACCCATCTAACATTCTTGTGGCTCGAAAGTCGCTAAGAAAGTTAAAATTCAGCGATGCCAAGAATCTTGCCAAACGGATTTTATCTCTTTCTGATTCGAAGCAAATTGAAGAAGAGCTGAGAAAATTCAACAGTTCATTAGAAAAAGCTTAAATCCAGTGAATTCAGCGCCAAGCATCGATGTGGATTTTACTTGGCTTCGGAGACAGCTTTTCCTATCGTCATTTGGCAGCCTTCATAGCCATAAAAGGGTAGAGGAGTTTCACAATGGAAAACTTTGAAATCATCGAAGAGCAAGGATCCCATGAACAGGTTCTTTTTTGCTATAACAAAGATGTGGGTTTAAGGGCTATCATCGCTATTCACAATACAGCTCTTGGGCCTGCCCTCGGTGGAACCCGGATGTGGAATTATGCCTCTGACAAAGAGGCCCTTATCGATGTGCTCCGCCTTTCTCGTGGTATGACCTATAAAGCCGCAGCGGCAGGTCTCAACTTGGGTGGCGGCAAGGCAGTCATCATTGGCGATCCTAGAAAGCAAAAGACAGAGGCTTTATTCAGATGTTTCGGCCAGTATGTTAACTCACTGAACGGGCGATACATAACCGCTGAAGACGTAGGAACTTCTGTTTCTGATATGGAGCACGTATATGCCGAGACTCCATGGGTAACTGGAATACCCGAAGATCTTGGCGGCTCCGGTGACCCCAGCCCCTTTACTGCACATGGCGTATTGATGGGTATTAAGGCATCGGTGAGTAAAAAACTGGGAACTGACAGTCTTAAGGGGCTTCGTGTTCTTGTGCAAGGTTTAGGAAACGTGGGATTGAATTTAGTTAGCTATCTTCATAAGGAAAAAGCTGTCATCACTGTTTCTGATATTGATATTGATAAAGTAAAGCGAACAGAAGAGCAGTTTGGTGTTAAGAGCGTTGCCCCAGATGACATTGTAGCTCAAGAGGCAGAGGTCTTTGCACCTTGCGCTTTAGGAAGCGTTATTAACGACCAAACGATCGATAAACTCAAAGTAAAAATTGTCGCTGGTGGAGCTAACAATCAGTTGGCTGAGGACCGACATGGCGGACTTCTTAAAGAAATGGGCATCTTGTATGCTCCAGATTTCGTGATCAATGCCGGCGGACTCATGAACGTGTTTGTCGAGCTTGAAGGTTACTCAAAAGAGCGCGCTAAAGCCCATACTTTGAAGATTTACGACAACGTCATGAATTGCTTAGATATTTCTGAAAAAGAAAACATTCCCACGCAGACCGCGGCTTACAGATTGGCTGAGCGCCGTATTGAAGTGATCGGTAGGTTGAAGCAAAAACACAGTGGGCTTGCTCAAAGAGTATTCGGGAGCCTCAAGGTCGACGGCAGATAGGAACTCTCTCTAAAGGAGAATCCCACCATCCACAACAACGTTGGTCCCGGTGACCCATTGTGCATTTATGAGATAATCGACTGCCGGTAGCAAGTCCGAAGGCATGCCCACACGGTTCATTGGCTGCAAATGACCATCTTGAGTTAAATCTCTACCCTGATGGATGGGCGTTTCAATGATCCCTGGGCTAATGGCATTGACTCTAATATTTGGCGCAAACTCAATGGCTATAGATTTCGTCCAGTTTAACATCGCAGCTTTAGAAGCCGAGTAAACAGATGTTTCAGCAATAGGACGAATACCAAGCGTTGAAGCAATATTTATAATAGAAGATGGCTTTGCCAAAAAGGGGAGCGCAGCCCGTACAACGCGAAAAGAGCCAAACAGGTTAGTTTCAAATTCCCTTGTCCATTGCGCCTCGCTAGAGTCTACGAAGGTGCTTCTTTTTATAATACCGGCGTTGTTAACGATCACACTGATCTTACTTTGATAAGCTTCGAAGGCTTTACTCAGTGTCGGCACACAATCGCTCATTGAGACATCACAGGCAACTGGCATAAAGCAAGGACCTAACTCTTTTTTTACCGACTCCAGTTTTGCTTCAGATCTAGCAATGCCTATTACATTGTATCCTAGGCTACAAAGGTGCTTTGATATAGCAATGCCGATTCCGCTGGAAGCTCCTGTGACAATAGCTGTTGTGTTTTTCATAAAGTTCTCATCATTCTAGTTTTTAAGCCGCAAAATTTGCCGGATTCGAAGAAAGCGATTCGAGTAGATCACGAATCTCACGTTTTTCAAATGAGCCAGCATCTGGAAAACAAAGACCAACCCCTTTTGAGTTGCGATCAATGCGAACAACCTTGGCTAGCAACTTGAGGTCTTGATCAAAGTGCTTAACTCTCATAAAAAGTATGAGACCAGGCTCAAGATAAGCATCGACTGTTGCAAAGCAACCGCTCACGCTCATATCAAGAATTTCACCTTCAAATAGTACGCCATCTATTTGAAACTCCGCTGAAATATGTACTTTTTGGCGCCGAGCTCTTTCCCACCAGCGAAGTCGGGGGTTGAAGTAGGGTGCCCGAATCTCTTTACCAAGCAACGCTACTGACATAGCAACTAAAACGGGAACTGCCAGCCAACCAAAAATAGAAAGTGGAGTTGCCATAAACTCCCAATGAGAGATTAAGAACGTAGAAAAAAGCACTGAATGTATCATGAAAAGCCAATAGCCCCACCGAGTCACTCGAACAACTCCGTAGGCGACAAACAAAGTCGACAGTGAAAGTGCAACGGATGGTGCATCAAACGCTTTGAACATAAAGTGGGTAGTTAATGCAAAGGCAACACCTAAAATTAAATAGATGGATGCAATGACTTTGACTATTCGTGGCTTAACACTCATTTAGTAGAACACCTTGTCAGGCAGCTCGACGCCGAGTAAATGCATCTGACGACTTATAGATATCTGCCTCAATAAATATAGTTAGTAGTTTTGAATCTAACTTTCCTTCCTTCGCTTCCATTTCTAAAATTTCTAATGCTCTTTGCGGCGAAACAGCCTTTTTGTATGGACGGTCCATCGCGGTGAGCGCGTCGTATATGTCTGCTATGGTCATCATTCTTGACTGAAGCGGAATATCTCGTGCAATCAAACCTCTTGGATATCCTGAACCGTCAAGCTTTTCGTGATGTGCATGTGCGATGTCGGGCACATGCGCTAAGTCATCTGTCCAAGCTATTTGCTTTAAAAATTCGAAAGTATGTGAAACATGGCTTTGAATTTCATCACGCTCTTTGATACTTAGAGTACCTTTAGCTACCGACAACTTTTGAATTTCATCTTCAGTGAGAATTGTCTGCCCCAGGTGTTGACTTGTTTCTTTGATCCACGCGACGAGCTGATGAATGTCAAAATCTTGGTCGAGAATCTGAGGTTCATTGGCTGTAAGGATTCCCTTTTGTATCTCTTCAATTCTTTTATGGAAGTTTTCGATATTCCATGAAGTTTTAGCCAGACGAACAGCACCTTCATCTGTGCGAGATCCAAGAACTTCTTGCGCTACCTGACGCCACTGAGCCGATTCAAAGCGGGATCGAATATTTGATAGTCTAGAAAGTACAGACTCCAGCTCGTGAGGATACAATTTTTTCGGCTTTAAAAGAATATTTTCTCGAACCCCTATCTTACCAAAATCATGCAAGAGAGCTGCGTAACGAATCTCGCGTATTTGATCGAGCGTGAACTTAACACCTTGGAAGGCTCCAAATGAAACCGAATCCAGCTTCTCTGCGAATGAGACTGTTAGTAGTGCCACGCGATCACTATGACCGCTTGTCGACGGGTCTCGAGCTTCGATCGCTGAAACCGATGCTTGAACAAAACTTTCAAACTGAGAGGCAATATCCCTGGTTAACTTTACATTCTCTAGAGCTATGGCCGCGTATGTGGCAAACGACCCAATAAGTCTCTCGTCGTTGTCTGAAAACGCAATGATGTCTTTACGCGGGGCAACCTTAAGGGACGAATCTTTTCTACGCCTTAGCGGCCGAACCTTGTTCACTACTTGAACGACTCCAATTACAGCCCCTTTAACTGTTCGAATTGGGGTACATAGCACCGACTTCGTGCGATATCCCACTTTGCTATCGATTTCACGTCGAAAGTGAAACGGGGCATCCGCGTCGAGATTGTAGCAGTCGCGTATCTTAACTGTTTTTCCGGTAAGAGCCACGTAGCCAGCAATGCTCTTGGTGTTAATATCGAGTATCTGGTTAACCATAGATACAATACGCACATTCGAATAGTTGTTACTATTGTAAAAACGCAATATGTGTTTGGATTTCCCCCCGGCTGAACTCGATTCCTCTGAAGTTGTGTCCTTGTCTATAAGATAAATGCTTCCACCGTCTGCATTCGTTTGCTCAATGGATTGCTCGAGGATTGTATCAAGTATCTGACGAGTTCGATCATCAAGTAACTGACTATCTACGACAGCCATATGTGTCGCGTGACTTTGTTTGTTCGATAGCAAATCGTCGCCCGGCTCGGACTTGTCAGTTTCACCATCGTGAAGCGTTAAATGTTTTCGGGTTTTACCGGTAGACATCAAATGCTTATCGGATACTGCCGGCCCTGTCCTGAGAATGGAATAGAAACGCTTCAGAATCTATTACACTAAAGGCGAGTTAAAAAGTAACTCGCCTTTAGGAGAGACTGAGCAATGATGGCATTGCCCGACATCAAATTTTTGCTGTGAACTATGCAGCTTGTTTTTGTTTGGCCAAAAACTGTGTGTATTTTCGTTCAAAGTCCTTAGGCTTTTGTCCGTGCTTGCTGATGAGCCCTTCCTTAAACCAGACGAAATGTTCAGAGCAAAATTGAGCTCTTTTCTGCTTGGATTTACATCCGTCGGCAACACATCTGTCATTTACAACAAGTGGAAGTACTTTACCTCCCTGTTGGGGGCTGCCTCCCTCTTTCTTTTTATTACTATGCTCGGGTTGATGAGTACTGGGTTTCTCTTTTGGCGCTTCCGACATGAACTATCCCCCTTTAAAGTGAGTGGCCACGCAGTTTACGTGACATCCTAGTTCTTATCGGACGTAGGGCCAGAAACTTGACTATCGACGGGATGCAGCTGGCTCAAGTCCATTTGATTCAGCTCATTAATATGCCATCCCTCAAATTCAGCAGAGCGCAGCATAGCAAAATGAATTCTGCCTTGCGGTATAATGCCGGCTCGATTGATTAAAAGTTCGACACCTTTACGGCACAAAATTTTTCGTTCAGATTGACGCTTTTCTTTCTGTAAGTTCACTATCAATTTCTCGAAGTCAACATCATCGAACTTCACAAAGTTGTCTTTGTGACCTCGGGTAAAACCTTCTATGGCAGCTAAACAAGTTGGTCTATCTAACGAAAATCCATAGCGAAAAACATCGGCAGGGCGAGTCTCTAAGGAGTTTCTATAAACCCCAGGCTCTAGTAGTTGGATTTCTGTTTCAATTCCTAGGTGCTTCTTCCACTGCCCCTGATACCACTCGGCAACTCTTCTGAGATCATCACCACCTTGGGCACTAAGAGCAAACGTAAGTTTTTTTTGTTCCCCACTCATTTTCGTTTTCGCAAGCTTAGGATCAAAGTCTATGCAGGGCCATTTGTCGACAAAGCTCTCTGGGAATCCCGGACACCCTGGCCTTCCTGATGCACTAAAGGCTCTTTTGAATTCTTCGAAATCAGCGGCTCGACTGAGCGCGAATTTTAAATCCTTAGACTTAATGCTTGGTGAAAAACCAATGTAATCAAAACGAGAGAGGGGAGTAAGAAAAAATTCTTTTTTTGTTTTGTAAGCAGGTATGAGGGCCGCCGGCAATCTGCGCAAAAACGAAATCCGCCCAGTTTCAAAAAGATGAAGTGCGGCGGAGTCTTCTGAAACAAAAAATATCTCCAATTTAGGTCGTTTCGGATTTCCGCCAAAGTAATGGATATTAGGCTCGAGCATCATGCTCTTGCCTCTTTGCCACTGCGACAGCACGTAGGGGCCGCAAAACTTCGAGGGCGCTGACGGATGATCCTTTGTTGGTACATCGGGCGGGAGCGGAACCAAGGCTGAAGCCGCTAGCTTGTATTCAAGATCCGAATCGGGCACCTCAAGCTCGAATCTTAAGATTTCGCTCGTGATAGCCTTGATTCCCAGCTCATTGGGTTTACGCTGTCCAGTCTGAATCTTTTTGGCGTTCTTCAACGTCATCAGCAAGCGTGCGTGAACGGAAGCAATAGCAGGATCAATGATTCTTGTGAAGCTCCGTACGTAGTCATCGGCTACGACTCTCGTGCCGTCACTCCACTTAAATTGTGGGTTTAAGTGGCACTCTAAAATCTGAGAGTTCTTCCACTGGCACCTCTTGGCGCCTTCAGGTCGCAAGCGACCTCTTTCATCATACCTGTAGAGGCCACGAAATAAGTTGGAAATAACGTAGTTAAGCTCAATCCCGTCTAGCGCGATTGGATCAAGAGTCGCAGGCTCCTCAAAGAGGTGAAACCGAAAAGTTTTGTCGGCCCCAAAGACTTGTAAGAAAAAAAGGTTCAAGAAAAAGAATAAAAACCAATGCTTCATGCATCAATCTTTATCGGCCCAAGGGCGTTATTGTCAAAATAGAAAAGCTACTGAATATTTCCGTAGCAAACAGATCTTGCTTTGGTAGTTCGCCCAAACGAAGGGCATGCCTTGGTTCCAAAATGTATGTATCTGCTTTGGAACCACTAAAGAGTTACTTCCAACAAAATAAGAGAGTTGTTCTTTGACGTTATTCTTTGATAGTGACTGGGTCAAAGGTCACGCTAATCGTGGCACCTTGTGCAGGTATGTAGCTTCCATGAAAGAATATACTGTTGGTTTCAGCGTTGTACGACCAACCATTCAATCGATTTTTATCTTCTGGCACAGCCTTACCATCAACGATGACAATGATAGTAGCAGGGTCAGGGACACGCGTTAGGTAGAACTGAGTCGACAACTCGGCAATACGATTTTGAATTGCATCAAGAGTCGATGCGAAGTCATCGCAAATGGAGCCAAGTACCCCGTCTGTTGCTTCTACCATTTCTTTGTAGCGGTAACCAATGTAACCAAAATCGTTACTAGCTTCACAAGCTTCATCAAAAATGGCCATGGCCGATACGCTATATCGCTTAATGTAATCGGTGCTGCCGGTTACTCCATCAAGAAATGATGTGTAGTGGCTGATAGGATGAAGATCTGGATTGTCGTAGTCAGCTAATACGGTTGCACCATCGTGAGAGAAGTCGTCTTCGTCGCTCACAACAATAACAGCTAAGAATGATTTTTCACGCAGAAAGCCTTGGTTGTAGTTGCTTTCTAAAGAGTATTTCATGCTTTGAAACGCGCGCTCGTCACCAGATCCAAAAATTCCTTGGATAACGTTATCTTGAAAAATTGCTATCACGTCGTCGAGTCCAGGAAGGATAATCGGATAGGTAGGGTCGCGATCGCCCTCAAAGCCTCGAAACTTGGCACGCTCCGGTTCATTGAGAAAATGACCACGATAGGTATCTGTAGGAATTACCGCAATCTGAAAGTCATAGTCTTTTTGCACGAAAGACGAAATAAACGATTCAAAGTTGTCAGCTAAGTTCTGCTGATCATCTCCCATTGAGCCGGAATTGTCTATAACCCAAAGGATATCAAGTTTGTTTGATATATCAGCGTCGGATTGTTTAAAGACATTTTGATCAGCTAGCAATGAGTAAGTTGGATTCACCTGCCCGCAACCCGGCAGAAACAAGACAATTAAAGCTGCAAGAAATAGTATAGATACAAATCCAGGCGGAATAATTTTCTTTAGATTAATGATATTGGGTTTCATGTTAGCGGCCCCCTTCAAACAACGCGCAAGAGTCTTACCAGTGAGGAATTTCGTCTGAGAGAACGTACCGCTTTTAAAGGCTCATCGAATAAGCCCTACTAGACTTTTCGACAGTCTAGCTAAGTCCTTGAGATCCAATCTAGTTTCGAAACAATGGTAGGTAACACCCTGAATTCACTAATGATGTAGTGGTGGGTCTCATTGAGAGTCGCTGTAAGTATTCGAAACCACTCGACACTCAAAATTTCGACAAAAACAAAAAAATTGCACCCGACAAACTCTTTGACGAAATTCTCATACTTTTTTGTCGAACTTTTATTCGTTTTCACGAATTCCATTTAATCAATTCGTTTTCAAGCATCTGGTACGAGGCTTCATGCTAAAGCAGCTCCCCTCAATATCCAGTATACCAACGACACAGTGATGCTAACTACGTGACGCTAAGCCATTAAGCTTGACTAGTAATTTTGCCTTTTCCGTTGATGTGACCTTGCGATTTAAACCCGTTGGTTGCTTCCGCATTAACATCTCACAAGGTACCTCTCTCTGATCTTACGAGTTCAACTGTCCCGCTTGTGACAAACTTTTTCATCGCCCCTTGGCGGCTTCAATAGAGCGAAAAATCAGTGTTTCAAAACCCGGTGTAGAATGCTTCGAAACCAGATACGCAAGCGAGAAGCGATAAGACCAGAAATGAAAGGGAAGGCTCTATGAAACCAGACAATATCTTTTTAAGAAAGCTCCACAATAACGCTGTCGAAAAAACCGCACAGTACCTAACTGCTGAAGCTGAGCTTATTGAGGCGTTAGACATAGTCGAAGAACATAAGGCCTTTCTTCGCCTTGGCTATGGAAGCCTTTGGACTTATTGCACAGAAGCTCTGAAACTGTCGGAGTCAGTGGCGGCAAGCTTTATTGGCGTTATGAGAAAATCTCGGGAAGTGCCCGAGCTGAAAGAGGCCATTCGAGCAGGAGACTTCTCGGTATCGAAAGCCAGAAAAATCGTCAGCGTCATCTCACCGGAAAACAAGCAGATTTGGATTGAGTTATGCAAAACCCTTCCATGTAAAAAACTAGAAAAAGAAGTCGTGCTTATTAACCCGAAAGAGACCGTCTATGAAGGTGCGAGACCGGTTCAGGAAAATCGAATCAAGCTAACGATTGGTGTTAGCGAAGAGCTTTACGAGAAATTTCAAAGGGCTCAGGACATCTTGTGTCAAAGAACTCAAAGGCCACTTAACTACGAAGCGACACTTGAGCAAATCGTGGAGTTTTTTGTCGAAAAAGCGGATCCAGTAAGAAAGGCCAAAAGGGCTTTTGAAAAAAAAGCCAAAGGTTCAAACGGCGACAGCAGTCGATCGAGGCATTCAGAAAAGGTCCACAGCACAGGGGCGACAGAAGATCTGAAAGTCGATGCTCCATTTACTAAAACGAGAAAAGCGGAAATCGGAAAGTCGGAAGAATCCCAAAGGGATACTAGCAAGCTAGCCACGGTGAAAAACGCGAAATGCGGCGAAAACTCTCATGAATACGCTGAAGTGGGTCTCAAAAGCTTAAACGAAAATGTCACAAACCAATTGTTCACAAGAACAGTAAAATTAAGACTGACAAGAAGATCCCTAAACCGTGAGCAGCGAGGTCATCGCAAAAACCTTCCGGCTGAAGTTCGTCACACCGTGATTTTACGCGATGGAAATCGTTATAAGGGAGGCACCTCAATAGAGGCTCTTCGTTTAACTATGATTTAGGCCAGATTTTGGTGACTTAAAAACAGCAGAGCCCAATGAAAGAGGATGGTATGAGTTTGGTTTGTCGTCTCAAACCAAACTCAATCTTTTGTTAGGAATTGCGGTTTAACCTGGCTAATAGCTTCCGTGAGCGGTTGATTCCTTAAAGCCAGAGACGGTCATTTCTATAAATCTGGCTCTTTCGGCAATCTCTTTTAAAGTGACAGCGTTCAAGTAACTCATGCCTGATCTGATGCCGCCACACAACTCGCTGACGACGTCAGATACATGCCCCTTAATAGCAACAGATGTCGCTTCACCTTCGGCAGCCATACCCTCTGGTAGCTCGCCTCGCCAAGAGACTTGCGCCGCTTTGGAGGCCATTCCTCTATAGGCTTTTCTGCCGCTCTTAATTTCTCCCGGAGTTTCAATTGTTCCCGACAACAAACTTCCGAGCATGACGAGATCGGCTCCAGCAGCGAGAGCTTTTACAATATCACCGGAAGTTTTAATCCCTCCATCAGCAATCAAACTGACGCCGCTCTTTGCACACACCTCCGCACATAGGGCAATCGCTGTTAGCTGCGGAACACCGCAACCCGTGATGATTCTCGTTGTGCACATTGAGCCTGGTCCAATCCCAACCTTTATGGAGTTGGCGCCGGCTTCGATAAGGTCTTGCGCAGCTTCTTCTGTTGCCACGTTGCCGGCGATTATTTCGACCTCGGGGTACTCGCTTTTAATGTACGAGATCGTTTGCATCATGGTTTCGCTATGGCCATGGGCTATGTCGATAGTTATCAGGCTACAGCCACTGTCGATGAGTGCTTTCAATCTTTCTTTGTAATCTCCCGAAACGCCGATGCTTGCACCGCAATCAAACCCCGCATCTCGAACACTTTTGTACTGCTCCACTTGATGATCAATTGATAAGAATCTGTGGAGGATTCCAAGCCCCCCCAGTTTGGCCATTGCAATGGCCATATTGGTCTCAGTCACTGTATCCATGTTCGCACTTATTAAAGGAGTTTTTAGCCGAAAGCGGGGAGTTAGCTGTGTTGATAAATCAGGATCTTTTCGCGATCTCACTTCTGAGCGGCAAGGCACAAGCAAAACATCGTCAAACGAATAACCTTTTTCTCTGTCCGCGAGAGTGCTGGGCTTAAAAAACAAAGACATTTTTAGCGACTCCTTCGATAGTCATAAAAAGAAGCTAGAAGCATAACTAATACTATTTGTGATAGCACAACAACATAAGAAGCCAAGCTCCAGCCAATGATATTTGGAATGCCCAGCACTCGTGAGGCTTGATCAGTCAGCCAGAACTCTCCAAAACTCCATGCCGCCATGACAGGGGTAAGAAAAAGGGCCCAGTGCCCCATGAGTTTCGCCGAGGATGCCAGAGCGTCAACCTGGCCGTCATCGTAGTTTTTATCTAACTGCACAACAAACCCGATAAACGCGTATCTAGTTATTAGATAGAGCCCGGGTAAGACAAATAGCAAAAGACCAATAACGATTCTTAGTAAGGCGCGAGCCGTTTCAATGAAGGTTTGTGCGATGTATTTTTTGAAGTGGTCCTTGAGAGGGCCCTTGTGATAGTGAGCCCACACGTAGATGGTGAGAGTGAGCACTGATAAAAAAAGGTAGGAGATCATTAAGGGTAGTTGAGCGAGAAGCCTTGTAAGACCGCTTAGCGGCTGTGTGGATTCTCGAAGCCAGGAGTTGATGCCTTCAAGAGCGGGCAGTATGAGGAGCCAGAACGGCCATGCCCTGTAGAGTGTTTGCGGCAAAGCCTTAAAGTGTTTGTTTAACTGCGTCAAATGAAGGATCCTACTTATTTAGAGCCACCAATTTTGATAGGTTCTTTGCTTCATCGTCAAGCCCCGGTGGCGAAATTGGTAGACGCACAGGACTTAAAATCCTGGGTTGGGTTAAACTGACGTGCCAGTTCGATTCTGGCCCGGGGCACCATTCTTTATTTTCTGTTTTTTCAGCCATTTTTATCAAGACCGCAAAAGGCTTTTTCAATTCAAATCGCACATTTAGACCATCGAGTGTCGGGTTCGAGAGTATCAAATCTAGGAACTCACGACGTTCTTGAGGCGATTTCGAAATCCACAACGATTTCGCAGAAGTAGCCAGTTCGAGAACGGTCCTCGCAGTTTCTAATACTACAGAGGTTAAACTCTTTTGGTGCATCTCGAGTTGCTCAACTAAAGAGTCTCGATTGGAGCGCACTCGCTGAAGTTGTTGGTCGAACAACGCTTTGTCGATCTGTTTGCTGATCATTAAATCGACGAGGGCGTCTCGTTGATTATCGAGCTCTTTCAATTTGTAACTGAAGCCTTCGATTTGAAGTTCGACAACTTTGTGGGCTTTCTTTTCGGTTTTGTTCAAGGCATCCGCAATGTCCTTTGCGAACTCATCACTAATATTAATTTTGTCGATTAGATCGCCAAACTGCTCCCAGAGTTTGTCACCTTGGATGTTCTCAAGCTTGGGATGAGACTGTTTCCCGTTCGTGCAATGATAGTAATGGTAGGTTTTGGTTTCACCCGTGGTTTTTATAAACTTCGTTTTGGGATCATAAATAATTCGACATCCGCATGAACACTTTAACCACCCATCTACTAGGGTAGTATGCTCATCCGTAAATTCACGTTTAGTATTGCCTCGCAAGCCATTCATCTCATCGACTTTAGCTACCCAAGCTTTCGGCACAAATAATTCGTGCTTCCCTGGGTAGCGCACTCCGCGCCACTCGTATTCGCCACGATAGAAAAGGTTTTTCAGACGATATTCAATGGAGCTTTTTGAATAAGACAGCGCTTTTTTACTAGAAATCAAACCTTCACTTAAAATTGTTTTTCTAATTTCCTCATAAGTGAATCCTTTTGATCTCAGTTCAAATTCTCGAAGAACAATTTTTCTATTGTTCTCAATTGGATCAAGACCAATGGTTGTTCCTCGATTCTTAATTCTTCCAGTAGCATTGTCTCGGACTTTTACAGTCACGTATCCAAGTGGAGGTTTGTTGCTGGGATACCAACCACTTTTAGCTTTTGATTCCATTGCATCAATAACCTTTTCGCGTGTTATCATAGAATTAGTTTTAGCTACTGCGATTTGGATATCTCTCGTAAATAGCTCACTGATTGGTGTATCACGATGAAGGATTCTTCTGTCGTTCACATAATGAATATTGAATTCACCAAGCAATACTAGTCGCTCGTTTTTCTCACCGTCAGTTGAATTGCGTGTTTCTCTGTCCTGCATATAAAATAGAACATTACCGACTTTTTTCTTCTTAACATACGCCATGGCTTCATTGTATTTCTTCCGATGCTGACTATCCTTGGCACTTTCCGCAAATGTAAACACATTGACGAGATTAAGCCCCAGCTCCTCAGCGTACTCTCGGCACTTGCTCTCCTGGACTTGGTGAGAAACGCCTCCGTCAGTTTGCTTGACGCTACTTACGCGAAGAATTGCCACTGCATTTTTGTTTCTATAATAGATTTCACTCATATATCACCCGACCTTCCAATTTACCGGATTGCCATCATTGAGCCCAGTCAATTCCGGTTCGAGTGATTCCGACTGGGTGTCTTTTGAATCCCTCAACTTTCTGAAGTAATCGAAAATTTCAACTATTTTAGCGAACTCTTCTTCAGTGACCTGAAATGAATCACCATTAGGTTTCTTGTAGGTCCGCAACTTATTCTTCGCTTCCTGCTCACTCATTTCGCTAGAAGCTGGCTGAGTTGTGCCATCTTTGGGGTTGTCCATAAAACTCACCTTTAGGGATTTCGTTTATCGGGGTGTCCCTAACCTAAGAAATCGTCCGATCTCCTAGGACAGGATATTGGATGGGCTAAAGTTTGTGACTTCGACCGCGAGAGGATGGATTGCCTTTCTCTAACGCGAAAAAGCTACCCCAAATATAAAAACGGCTTTAACCTATTGATGATGGGCGTGATCTTAGAATTACCTAGAAGAAGTACAGATCAGGAAGATGAGAATAAGGCTGTAAAGACATTCTCAGAGCTTCTCGAAAATAGTAGTTTAAGCAAAAAGGCTTATATCTATTATGAGGTCCTCTTTCGCCAACTTATGATGTGTGACGAGGCTAAAACTGGCATTCGCTACGATCTTGATGAACCCAAAGCACATTTTTTCTGCGGTAAGCTTGATCCTCAAGAACGTATCAAGCGAATAGAAAGCTTTCTATCAAGCCATCGAAATAAATCTGTATATGCATTCAATAGATTGACCTTCGACAAAAAAGATAAAGTTCGAGAAATTTCCCTCGATATTAAAAAAGCCCTGGAGAGTGTTGAATTAATCAGGGAGCGAGCAGAATCCGTAATTCATGAAGAGAACATTCCATTTATTGATTTAAAAAAAGAAGCTGAAGCGCTTCATAAACGTATTGTAAGCCAAGCCAAGAAAAAGATTTCGCGTCTTAACGGCGGTAGCGCTGGTTTTTTGGCTCTGGATGAGAACAATCGTCTGACAGTTAATATCACTCAGTATGAGTTCTTCAGGCATTATTGCCGAATTTATTATGGACTTATCGAGGCGCATTTTGCTCTAAACAACGTCAATGACAACTCTGATAGAAATGGCTGTCAGGCGTTTATTGCTTCGAAGTTGAATTTTGAATTCGGAAGCCATTTAGGAATGACTTTTAATTCTGAACTTGTACGCAAACGACTTGATCTAAGAACCAAAGATTCAAGTCATGCATTGGCTTCCAAAATTAAAATCATAGATTCAAAATTTGTAGAATGTCTCATTCCGGGACTCAGCTAGTCTAAGTATTAAATATCATTACAGGCATCTGTAACATTAGCTTTTCATCAAATTCGCGATGAGCACCCGGAGCTATGTCCTTCGCGGTCGATGTCACAATTCGGTTCTCAGCCTTCATACTGGTTTCAAGTTGGACGATGTCCGTTCGGCAAAACCAAAAGGAGGCTATATGCCTAAAAATAATGTGTCCCCGGTTACTGAAGCTAAAGTTACTCAATCCCAAATTGCCAAGCGAGAAGCACCGCAAGCGACTCCGAAATTCAAGAGTGTGATCTTGACGCTAGAATTTTGCGATCTGGTGCGGACAACGTCATCTGAGATTATCGAGAAAATGGCTAATCTTTCAAATGGAGAAAAAGAAGTTGGTGCTATGATTGTCAAACTCAAGAATGAATTTGATAGTCATGCGGATCAGAAAAATATTTCTGGTTCGGAAATCCGGAAAGCATTTAACGAATATATCCAAGTCGCGTTCGGGATACTTCCCGCAAGAGCTTACGATTACATGACAGTTGCGGGTAAAGAAGGAGTTTCTAGTCTGCGACTATCAATTTCGTCGCTTGTTGAACTTGCTAGATTATCCCCCGAATCGCTTTCTGCACTTCTAGAAAAAAATGATGAGTCGCACCTTCGAACGCTTTCATATCGAGAAATTAAGGCGCTAGTGAAGACTTACAATCGCAGAGCTCAAAAGAAAGAGCGAGCTTCAAATAGAACTACAAGTAAGAACTCCGACCTACCGTTCGGGTCTTCCTTCGATGCAAATATGAATAGCTTTTTTAGAGAAATCGACCGCGTAAACATTCCTGACGTTCCTCTGGCTAAGGTCGTTTCTATGAACAATCAGTTTTCAGAAAGAATGTCTCAAGAGAATCTTGTGGAAGAATTCCGAAAAGCGTTTGAAAAGGTTCGTTCTGCATTTTCAGATAAAAGGACTACCTCTGAAATCGACGCTTTGGTTGAGGAAATCGTCGAATGGCAAACGGGAAAGTTTTTAGAAAGAAAGGGGGCTTAATATGAAAGCCTCAGAAACTCCCGATATGTACGTCGAATTTTGTAATTTTAAGAACGTTAACAATCTTGAATACAGAAAGGCATGGGAGGTTTTATTGGATCTCCTGTGCGCAGTGTACGCCCATAATGCGACGAAGGAACTGTTGGAATACCAAGCTTCGTCGCTACCATTTTTTCACGCCTATTTTTTTGTCGTTAATAAAAATCCCTTTATGGATCACCTGGGTCCAGTTTTCGAGAGAACGACGCGCGAGTTTGGAAAGGTTCAAAAAGCTCAGCATTTTACACCCAACCCGATAGCAAGACTCGTTGGAGAGCTTTATCAATTAAGAGAAGAAGACTTCAGGGATAGGGACGATGTCTCTGTAAATGATCCTTGCGTTGGCTTCGGTGCTTTGATCCTGGGGTTTATTGGTTCATACAAACTTGCTAAACCTTTGAATATATTTATAAACGACATTGATCTGATGTGCTGTAAGGCTTCATTTGTGCAAATTTGCATGGCTATGACGTAAACGCTCCATCTCGTCTTATTGAAGCGGTGTATTTAGGGTGCTAAAAGAAGTTCGGTGAGTTTTTCATAGTCTTCGATAGTGTTTGCAAGCGGCAGTTCTTTTAATAATTGCGTGAGAGCTTTATAAGGATTTACACCATTAACCTTTGCCGTAATAACGAGACTGTAAAGAAGGGCGCTGGCATCGGCCCCTGCCGGTGTATCAGCAAACAACCAGTTGTTGCGTCCGATGGCAAACTTTCGGATAGCTCGCTCAATCATGCCATTGTCTGGGCCGAGTTGACCATCGCCTAAATACCTCGTCAGGTAAGAGTGTTCGTTTGTGAAGTACGTAAACGCCTGCCCAAGTTTACTCTTAGAGGGCACTTTGCTTTTGTTCTCATCAACGATGGATTTTATCTCGTCAAACAAAGGCTTTTGCTCTTTCTCTCTAAGCGCGACTTTTTGCTCAGGCGGCGCGTTGGCAAGGTCCTCCTCAAAGTCGTAGATTTTTTTATAAAGATCCATCACTTGGCCGGCGATCGACTTTCCTGCCTTTGCACCGTCCTTAGCCGCTTGCTCAAACTTTCGTCTTGAGTGCATATTGCAGCCAAATCTGATTAACGTTTCCGACTCAAGTGGACTGTAACTCTGAAGGCCATCGCATAGCAGCCGCCCTTTGTAATCGGCAAAGATATCTTTCATCGTCTGGCCACTTCTAGAGATAGAGTAGTCAAAAAGAACAACTTTTTTATCCTCAGAAGGGTTCATACGCGCGATCATCCAAGACTTTGTTTGCGCCTCCCTGCCATCCTCTTTAAGCACCTGCATAGCGGTCTCATCACAAGCAATGGCGTAGGAGTTAAAAAGGCGATCACTCAGCACATTGCGTATCGGTATGAGCTTCTCAGCTACCTGCACCATCCAGCGAGCCATGGTGCCGCGGCCAAGGTCGATGTCCTGGCGAGCAAATATCTCCTCAAGCCTGTAGAGGGTTAGTCCATCGGCGTACTTACCTGTGATAATGGCAGCTAAAAGCTCTTCTGTGGCAATTCCCTGGGGAATCACCGAAGGTATTGGCGCAGCGGTTTTGACATAATCACCACTATCCACTCCGTACTTAGCTCTATGATACTCGGTCACGCTCATTTTTGCTGGCTCGTACTTGAGCTTCTCTGAGACTTCCCAGCCAATAATCTTTAACCTCTGACCATCTTCTGAGAACTGCTCACTCTCTGGAAGTTTTACCTTCACAACTTTGCGCTCTAAATGCTCAGGCAATGCTTTTCGATGGCCACGTGCTTTGCGCTTATGTGAGGCTACCGTAGTTGCTGACTCTTTTTCGGCAGCAGTTGCGCTCTGCTCTTTGCCTTCATCGTTCACCGCCTCCAACTCAGCTTCGTTGAACGTCATCTTTAGCTGCTCTTCGGACTGCCAAGCTTCAGATTTTTTACCGTAATTAGAGCGCTGTAAAGATTTTAGCTGCTCACGAAGCCACGTGTTCTCTTGCTCAAAGTATTTTAACTTATCAATTTGAAGTATTAAAAGCTGCTCTAGATCTGCAATCCGCTGATCTTTTTGTTGTTCATCTGAAAAAAGTGATGTCGGCTTTATCATATATAGATGACTACAAACATCACTTCAATTGCTAAAGAATTTCAACAAACTTTTTCAAATTTTAATTCTGCGTGCGCTCGCATCTTCCAAATGTCATATCCCGTCAATAACCACTGAAGCTGCTCTGTGGATATGTGGATAACTTCGCTTGGATCTTTCTTCGGCCATACAAATTTAGCTCTCTCTAGACGCTTTTGCCATAGACAAAATCCGCTTCGATCAAAGTAAAGGATTTTAATTAAATTGCGCCTCTTGCCGGAAAATACGTAAATCGTAGAAGTACCCCGTATTTTCAAATTCAAAAAAGTTGTTAGCTTAGATTCAAAGACACAGGGAGGTGTTTGTGGATTTAGGGATTTTGAGGAAGAAGCTCAGCACGTATCGTTCGCAAAG
>Ga0210057_1000366_pt1 | contig 75752 bp, 74 predicted proteins | sample CryGeyCG2114_010_2_FD_183968 | JGI IMG/M metagenome (GOLD analysis project Ga0210057, IMG submission 183968) | Groundwater microbial communities from aquifer - Crystal Geyser CG10_big_fil_rev_8/21/14_0.10 (SPAdes) (version 2) | ecosystem: Environmental > Aquatic > Deep subsurface > Groundwater ... | reverse complement strand
ATGGTGCATCACATTGAGCAGGCCTTGAAAGCTGAAACTTTGTTTAAAAAAGATAAAGATTATGTCGTTAAAGATGGCGAGATTGTGATTGTGGATGAATTTACCGGCCGTTTAATGCCCGGCCGCCGTTACAGTGAAGGCTTACATCAAGCCATTGAAGCTAAAGAAGGCGTTGAGGTGCAACGCGAAAGCATGACGTTGGCGACTGTTACTTTCCAAAATTATTTTCGCCTATACGAAAAATTATCTGGTATGACTGGTACCGCAGCTACTGAAGCAGAAGAGTTTGCCAAAATTTATAATTTGGAAGTCACTGTGATTCCAACCAACAAACCAATGGTGAGAAAAGATAAAGTAGATAAGATTTACAAAAACGAGCGCGGCAAATTTAAAGCAATAGTGGAAGAGGTGAAAAAACGCCATGAAGCCGGCCAGCCGGTTTTGATTGGTACGATTTCGATTGAAAAAAATGAGATGTTAGGCGAGTATTTCAAAAAAGAAGGGATTCCGCACGAAATGCTTAACGCTAAAAACCACGAACGCGAAGCCATGATTATTACCCAAGCGGGTAAACCTGGAGCGGTTACGATTGCCACTAATATGGCTGGACGAGGCGTGGATATCATTTTAGGCGGCACCCCGTATGATGAGGTTGAATATAAAAAAGTGATTGATGCGGGCGGTTTACACGTTATTGGCACCGAACGCCATGAATCCAGGCGTATTGATAATCAGTTGCGAGGTCGTTCAGGACGCCAGGGGGACCCAGGCAGTTCCCAGTTTTTTGTATCTATGGATGATGATTTGATGCGAATTTTTGGGTCTGACAGGATGCAGCGCGTGATGGAAACTTTGAAAGTACCAGAAGATATGCCGATTCAAAATAAAATTATTTCTAAATCCATTGAGCAGGCCCAAAAAAAAGTTGAAGGCAATAACTTTGATATTCGTAAACGGTTGGTTGAATATGATGACGTTTTAAATAAGCACCGGGAAGCGATTTATCGCCGCCGTCGAGAAGTTTTGCATAACGACGATATTAAGGCTCAAATTCAAGACATGGTGGAAAACGAAATAACCAATGTCGTATCTTTTCACACCGCCGTGGAAGATGAAAAACAATGGGATTTAAATGAGATTTATGAAGTGGCAACTACAATTTTTCCGCTAACTGAAAAAGAAAAAATAGAGATTAAAGATTTAGGGGCTGGAGCAGGGGATAAGAAAAAAGATGCTGATGCCAGGACTAAGATTATTAATTATCTAAACGATATTGCCAAAAAGCGCTATGAAGAATTGGAAACGCACGTCACTGGGCTTTTGGCAGGGCAAGAAAAACCGATGAGGCGGTTGGAGAAGCAATTTTTATTACGCGCGATTGACACTTTGTGGATTGAGCACCTTGATGCTATGACGGCGCTTCGTACTGGTATTGGTTTACGCGGCTACGGTCAAAAAGACCCGCTAGTTGAATACAAAAAAGAATCTTATCGGTTATTTAACGAACTGCAAAATTTAATTCAACGCCAAGTTGTATACTCTATTTACAAAGTAGGTGAAGGAGCGCAAATTGCTCAAGCCGCAGTAGCTAATCAGGGCGTACAATTAACCGCGCCGGCCAAAACCGCTGACCAAGGCCAAACGCAATTTTCCAGTGCTGGCGTTGAAGCGATGGCCAAAGAAGCCAAGCGTCGCGTAGCTAACACTGAGCAACACACCCAGCAAACTCAATTTGAAGGCGCTAAAGTCGGACGTAACGAGCCTTGTCCTTGCGGAGCGGTGAACGATGACGGAACGCCAAAGAAGTTTAAAGCGTGTCATGGGAAAGTTTAGAAGTCCAAACGTTGTCACGGGAGGTAAGGAAAAAAACCACCGGCTCCATCTTTGCCCCCTCTAAAGAGAGGGGAGAATAATAAGAAATTGACGGCATGGATAATTTAGAACAAAAAATTAAAAAGATTGAAGAGCGTAACGAAAAAGTTGAAGCAGATAAAGCATGGGAAGTGAGTTGGACACGCCGTGGCTTGCTGGCGTTGTTTACGTATTTAGCGATTGGGGTTTATTTGCGCGTTATTGAAGTTGATAACCCGTGGTTAAACGCCATCGTGCCATCGTTTGCCTTTATGATTTCAACGCTGACCATGCCGTGGTTTAAAAAAATGTGGTTAAAAATGCGTAATCATAAGAAATAATCAAAATGGCAGACGATTTAAAAATAATTTTAGGCTCTCAATCAAACGAAAGAAAATACATTTTAGAAAAGTACGGGTATAACTTTAATTGATGAAAGTAAAATCCGCGATGATGATCCCGAGAGGTTGACGGCTGCGCTCGCACAAGCTAAGGCTGATGCCTTGCTTCAAAAAATTAAAAGGCCAGCGCTTTTAATTACTTCTGATAATCTATGTGTGTGTAATAACGCCGTTCTGGAGAAACCGAAAGACGAAACAGAAGCGCGTTTAATGCTTGATATGGTAGCGAAATATCCAGCGTACTGTATTAGTGCTGTGGCAGTGACTCACACCGGGAGCGGCAAGCGTGCCGTTGCTGTTGATAAGGCAATAGTGCATTTTAATCCTATACCCAAGCATGTACTAGACCAATACATTGCCGAAGGGCATCCGTATGTTCGTGCGGGGGCATTTTCAATTCGTCTCCCGCTTCTCCAGCCGTATATTGATAGAATTGAGGGCGATATTGAGTGCGTTATTGGGTTATCAATGGCGCTAACAAAAAAATTAATAGCAGAAGTACAAAACTGAATAATATGGTGAAGTTAAAGAGTAAACAATCAAACGATCAGCTACTTAAGGCGATGTTAGGATTAATTAAGAAGCGTCCCGGTATTCGTCCGCGAGAAATGCATACAATTTTAGGATTGGAACATTCGGCACATTTACGAAATACATTAATCAAACGAGGATTAGTGAAAAAGCAAAGAAAAGGCGCCGCAGTGCATTATTATCCTTTTAAAACAGGCAAAAAATAGGAGTATTGCTTCGGGCAATAAAAGGTGTTAGACTAAAATTACTATGCTGAGCGAATTTATAGAGAAAAAACTCAAGACTGCACAATACAAACTCTTGAAAGATAAAACCTATTTCGGGGAAATCCCAAGCCTTCAGGGAGTTTGGGCAGAGGCTAAGACACTGGAAGATTGTAGAGGAACGTTGCGTGAAGTTTTAGAAGATTGGATACTGTTAAAAATACGCAGCGGCGACACCATCCCTGGTTTTAAATTAAAAGTAGACCGGCGCGAGATGGTCAAGAATGCCTAAAAATATCTCGTGGAGAAAACTCGTCAAGCGCTTTCGTAAGTTTGGGTTTGATGGCCCCTATTCAGGCGGCCGTCATTTGTTTATGATAAAAGGAAAGCTAAAAGTTCGTATACCTAATCCGCATACCCGCGACATCTCCAAGCACCTATTGTCTGAAATTTTACGCCAAGCAAATATTGAAACAGATCGGTGGGAAAATAAAAAGTAATGTATGAGCCAAACCAAGCTACTCTATCTAGAAAATTTTGAGCTTTTGGAAGCCAAATCAAAAGTAGAGTCGGTCAGTACTGAAGATGATAAAACAGTAATCACGCTAGACCAAACAATTTTTTATCCTCAAGGCGGGGGACAGCCATGTGATCAAGGAACGATTGAATCAGGAGGCGCGAACTTTATAGTTGAAGAAGTTCGGTTTGTGGATGGAGTAGTAAAACATATAGGGCATTTTGAATTTGGTGATTTTACGGACGGTGATGAAGCCACAGGTAAGGTGAACGCCGCGCGCCGGCAATTGCACAGCCGTCTACATTCAGCCGGGCATATAGTTGATATGGCTTTAAATGGATTAGGGATTAATTGGATGCCAGTCAAAGGTTATCATTTTCCGGAAGGGCCTTATGTTGAGTACCAAGGCGACATTAGCGAATTTGATAAAGAAAAACAAAAGAAGAAAATTGAAACCACATGCAATGATATTATTAGAAAAGGAGCACAAACTAAGTTAGTTTTCATGGATAAAAGCGAAATGAGCACGGTGTGTCACCATGTGCCCGATTACATCCCGATAGATAAACCGAGCCGCGTTGTCATGTATGGCGATTTTGGCGTACCCTGCGGCGGTACGCACGTGGTAAACTTAAAAGATATTGGTAGAATTACAATTAGAAAAATAAAGGCCAGCAAAGGTAATATTAGGGTGGCCTATGACGTTGAAAATTAATTTTACAAATGAGTCTAAAAGATACGTATGACAAAATAGCTGAGGATTGGTTTGCAGTACATAAAGTGGATAGCTGGTGGCATGAAGGCATAGATAAGTTTATCAGCTTAGTCGGCCAAGGGGGGACTGTGCTGGATGCCGGCTGCGGCGCCGCGGTAAAATCAAAATATTTGTCGCAAAATGGCATGAAAGTCACTGGTGTGGATTTTTCTGAAAAAATGATAGGCATTGCCAAGCGCGAAGTCCCGGCGGCTGAATTTTTAGTCGGCGATATAAAAGACTTAGATTTTTTGAACCAAAAATTTGACGGTATATTTGCTCAAGCCGTATTGCTGCATTTTCCAAAAGATGAAATTAGTGAAGTTTTAAATTCATTGCTTAGTAAGCTAAACCCTGGCGGCTATATTTATATTGCGGTAAAAGCTAAACGGTTGGATGGCCCATCAGAAACTACCATCACTCAAAATGATTTTGGCTATGAGTTTGAGAGATTCTTTAGCTTTTTTGCTTTAGAAGAAATAAAAGGCTTTGTATTAAAGGCAAATTTGAAAATAGTTTATGAAAACACCGAAGATACCGATATTGATGATTGGATTCAGTTAATAGCTCAAAAACTTGAATAATATGAAAAAGATATCATATTCGGACTTTGAAAAAGTTGATATTCGGATCGGCAAAATTATTGCCGTAGATGATTTTCCGGAGGCACGTAAGCCGGCGTATAAATTAAGCATTGATTTTGGAGAGGAGATAGGGGTTAAAAAATCTTCAGCTCAAATCACAACTCACTATACCAAAGAAGATCTTTTAAATAAGCAAGTTATTGCGGTTGTAAATTTTGAGCCCAAGCAAATTGGCCCATTTATCTCAGAAGTTTTAACTTTGGGTTTGCCTGACGAAAACGGGGAGGTCGTACTATTGCAGCCAACCCATGATGTTCTCATAGGCGGAAAAATGTTTTAAAGAATCGTTATCCTAGGCTCCGATGTTCATCCTGAGTAGGCATTAGCCTACGTGAGGATCTCAGGCATGCCCCTGGGAGGGATTGCTACGTCGCCTGTGGCTCCCTGCCTGCCGGCAGGCAGGCTCGCAATGACAAATAGAGAAAGAGCTGACGAGCCAAGCAGTTCGTTTTTTGATATACTATTGTTTGTAACCTTTTAGCCAATACCTCGTATAATTTTACAGAGGGTAATTAAGCAAAAGGTTATGTTAAAAAAAATAAAAGAGTTTTTACGGCCGGGGGTTTTGCAGCCTTTAAGCCATAAAACTTTGATAACCATTGGCTTAACATGGAGACAAGCGAACTACAAGCCATCCAGGAGTGCCAACAGGGAAAATTAGACTCGTTTGGCGCTTTATATGATTTGTATATTAAAAAAATTTACAATTTTATCTATTACAAAACTTTGCATAAAGAAACGGCTGAAGATTTAACCAGCAAAACTTTTATTAAGGCCTTAGATAAAATTGGCACTTTCAAAATTGATCAGGGAACTTTTTCAGCTTGGATTTACCAAATCGCCCGCAACAACGTAATTGATTATTACCGATCACAAAAACAAGAAATTGACATTGAGGACGTTTGGGATTTAAGCGCTAAACCATTTAAGGCAGAAGTAGAAGCTAAGATGGAATTAGAAAAAGTACAAAAGTATATTCAAGGCATCCCATCCGAGCAAAGGGAAATAATAATCTTACGCGTTTGGGAGGGGCTGTCGTATAAAGAAATTGCTGATATTGTCGGCAAAAATGAAAATAATTGCAAAGTTATATACTCAAGGGCAATGTCAAAATTACGTCAACAAATGCCGTTAAGCTTGTTACTAATATTCCTTTTAAACGTTTAATTATATGAAGTCAGAAATTAAAAATTTATTAGCTGAGCTTTACGAAATTGACCCGAAGCTAAAAAGTCATGAAAAAAAGTTAATTGTCCTAATTGAAGAATTGCTATCCAGCCGGCCGGCTGCGCAAATCGATGAGGCGTTTAAACGCCAATTAAGAAAAGAAGTACTAGCAAAGGCTAAAAAGCTTAGCGCTGACACCCAAGAAAATTTTATTACCAAATTTATGAATTTCAACAAATTACAATACGCTTTAGGCGGTGGTTTAATTGCCTTAATTATAGCCATTCCTTTGGCCCGAAGTCTGTTTAGCCCTAAAAATATTAACGAGCAGTTACCACAACTATCATTTTTGCCAACCTTTAATACCGTCAAAGACAATGCCTTTGGTAATTTAGCCCAATTGGATGAAGCTAGCCCAGAATCTGCAGCGTCCGCATTATCGGCTGAGGGACGCGCCAGAACTCAATCTGGCGGTGGCGGTGGCGTTGGTTCATCAGGAAGTGTGGCGCCAAGGTTAATTTATCCAGCGCCGGAGTTTATTAATGTTGAATATTTATTTGACGGTGAAATCGAGGCGCTGGAACCGCAATCTTTGGTGTACAAAAAAACGGAAGGTGTAGCAGGTACGCGCCAGCTCGCTCAAATGTTACAAACGGTTAACTTGGGGTTAGTCAATTTGGATGCCGCTCGCAATTCGGCCTTGCAGCAATTTACTATTATTGAAGATAGAGATTTTGGTTATATTATCAATGTCGATTTAAAAGAGGGGAGCATTAGCATAAATGAAAATTATGAACGTTGGGATAGGCCACAAAATCGCTGCCGTGACGAACGTTGCTTTAACCAATACCGAATACGTGAAAATGATATCCAAAGCAATTCTGAGATTATTAAAATAGCCAATCAATTTGCAGAAGAGTATGGCCTGAATTTATCATCCTACGGAGAACCGGTGGTAGGGGATAGCTGGAGAATTGAATATGCCCGCGCCCAAAACCCAAGTGATTTTTACTTTCCTCAAGCGGTGAGCGTAGTTTATCCGCTAATTATTGATGGGCAAAGAGTTTTTGACCCAAGCGGTTTCCCAACCGGTATTCAAATAAGCGTTGATATTTTGTTGGACAAAGTGACTGGCGCTTATGGGCTAACAGTCCAAAATTATGAACGATCACTTTATGATACTTCAACCGACGTGGATAAAATCAAAGAATTTGCCAAGCGCGGAGGTATGTATGGATATTACACTTTGGAAGGCAAAAAAGAAGAGGTTAAATTAGATAACCCAGAACGTGGATTTGTTCAATACTACAAATACAACCAAGAGAAATCAAAAACCGAAACTCTTTTAGTCCCTGCTTTAATTTTCCCGGTTGCCGAAATTCCAAAGGAAGCTCAATTCATAAAGCAAAACGTTGTCGTTCCTTTAGTCACTTCAATCTTAGAGGAACAGTTAGTTGAACCGAGGCCCGTGCCAGTCCCATTAGATGAGCCGGTTATTTTAGAGCAAGTGGATCAAGTCCAAGACGAGCCAGAAGCTGCAGTAGAGGAGTAAGCATAAAAAACCAGCCAAAGGGCTGGTTTTTTGGTATACTACATAAATGCATCAATCGTTAAAACAAAAAGGAGGATTTTCTTTAGTTGAGTTATTGGTTGTCATTGCAATTATCGGTTTACTTGCCACCATCGCAATTGTGGCTACCAATATCGCTAGACGTAAGGCTATGGTTACCAGAGCTCAAGCCGAAGTAAGGCAAATTGTGACTGCTATTGCTTTATTAGAAAATGACTCGGGTGAATGGCCGGGCCACAAAACTATTGAGGATGTAGAGTCTGGGGGGAGCGGTAATGAAATTTGGGATTTAAATGTTGATTTGGCAGGAATTGCAGGCACTGACGGAAATTTTTCAGGCTGGGATGGGCCATACATGAATAGTGTGCCGTTAGACCCTTGGGGGAATAATTACTTTTTTGATACTGACTACGATATTGACCCTGGCGCCGGGCAAAAGTGGGCGGCAGTTGTAGGTTCATTTGGCCCTAACGGAGTTGGTCAAAACGTTTATGACAGTGATAATATTTTTTTAGTTTTAAGTGTCGGGGAGTGAATAAGTTAAGTTTTGGCAAACACAGGCACTATAAAGGCAAAGATTATGAAGTGATAGCGTTGGACAAGCATAGAGAAACGCTTGAAGATTTGGTCGTTTACAAAAGTTTATACGGCAATAATCAAATTTGGGTTCGACCGCTAAAAATGTTTTTAGAAAAAGTTGAATACCAAGGCAAACAGGTGCATAGGTTTAAAAAAATTTCAAAGTAAAATGAATCGGCCCGGGCGTCCACAAGGGAAGCCCGGGCCTAGGGAGGCTGTGTCTTACAATCCGGCGCGCGCCGTATTGGTGCCGAAGTTGCACTGAGCTGTAAACCTCCCGAAGACTTCGGGACCAGTGTCCCACAGCTTTGTGCCGCCGTTGTAGTTTTGGAACGTGACAGCGGCGCGCTCACAACCATCGATGGGTTCCTGGCGGTCCACACCGAGAACACGTAGAGTCGCGTTTCCGATGCACCGGTTGGCGTCATCCCCCCAACAGCATCTCACCGTCACCTGCCTGCCCTGGTCCTTGAGTGCGTCGATGAACTCATCCAGCGATGGCAGATCGCTTAGGTGTATAATGCGGGGCCTGCATGTGGCCTGAGTCTTCATATGGTCTCTTAACATGCCCCAGTGGGCACCGTAGTGCCCGTTCGGGCATAATATCCGATCCCCAACGACCGGAATTACCTAGCTTTATAAATGAAAAAATTAAAAATGTCAACGCTAGCAGGGTATGACAGTAAAGCATTTTTTTGCTAAACTAGTGGCAATATGATTGTGATTTTAAATTTTGGCGGACAATACATTCATCTTATTGCCAGGCGCGTGAGAGAAATGGGAGTGTATAGTGAAATTGTTCCGCACAATATCAGTGCGCAAAAGCTAAAATCATTAAAACCAGAAGGCATTATATTATCCGGCGGCCCGGCTTCAGTGTACGCTAAAAATGCGCCCCAACCAAACAAAGCTATTTTTAAGCTGGGAATACCCATGCTCGGTATTTGTTACGGACACCAATTAATTGCCCGTTATAACGGCGCTCATGTTGACCCGTCTGCACTTGGTAGATTTGGTAAGATTCAAATGACTGTTAACAATAAGTCAGGTTTACTTAAGTCACTTAAAGGCAAAGAGCAAGTTTGGTTTTCAAATTATGATGTCGTCACAGCAGTTCCTAAAACTTTTAAAGTGACAGCCAAAACAACTTCTTGTCCGGTGGCAGTAATGGAAAGCCAGAGTAAAAAGCAGTACGGTTTACAATTTCACCCAGAAGTAATACATACTCCATCTGGCAAAAAAATCTTAGAGAATTTTGTGTTTGGTATTTGCCACGCCAAAAAATCTTGGGAGACCAAATATTTACCTGAAACTTTAGGCAAGAGCGTAAAAAAAACGGTTGGTCAGAATAATGTGTTGTTGGCAGTTTCCGGCGGTGTCGATTCCACTGTTGTGGCAGCATTACTGCATCAGGCGTTGGGTAGCCAGCTTTATTGTGTGCATGTTGACCATGGTTTAATGCGTAAAGATGAGGTAAGTGAAATTAAGCGAATGTTTAAACATTTAAAGGTCAAAAATTTTAAAGTCGTAGATGCGTCAAATTTATTTTTACAGCGTTTAAAAAATGTATCTGACCCAGAACAAAAAAGAAAAATCATCGGGCATACTTTTATTGAAGTATTTGAAAAAGAAGCCAAGAGACTTAAACGTTCTGCTCATATAAGTTTTCTAGCCCAAGGTACCATTTATCCAGATCGTATTGAATCAGGCTCTACTTCCAAACAGGCTGCTAAAATTAAAAGTCATCATAATTTAACTTTGCCAAAAAGGATGCAGCTTAAAATTTTGGAGCCAATTAAAGATTTGTACAAAGATGAAGTTCGCGCTTTAGGCTTGCAGCTAGGGTTGCCGAAAGAATTTATCTATCGCCACCCATTTCCGGGCCCGGGTTTAGCAGTCCGAATCTTGGGGCCAGTTGATAAAGCTAAAGTAAAAATTTTACAAGAAGCTGACGCTATTTTTATTGATGAATTAAAGAAGCAAAAAGAGTATCACAAAATTGCTCAAGCGTTTGCGGCTTTATTTCCTGTCAAAGCGGTGGGGGTGATGGGGGATAGCCGCTCATATGAATATGTTATTTCCCTGCGCGCTGTTAGTACTACAGATTTTATGACGGCAGATTGGTACCGCATGAATGGCAATCTTTTATCGGATGTCTCCAACCGAATCGTCAATGAAGTTAGAGGTGTAAACAGGGTGGTTTATGACATTACTCAAAAACCCCCGGGAACAGTAGAGTATGAATAATTATGCCGGAACTTCCTGAAGTCGAAACTTTAGTTAAAGAACTACACCTTAAATTAAAGGGTAAAAAAATTAAAGCCATTGAGGTTAAAAAACCAAAAATGGTGAAATTGCCTTTGGCAAAATTCAAACATCAAATTGCTGGTAAAAAAATAGTATCAGTTACCAGGCGGGCGAAAATGATTATTGTTGATATTTCTGGGCCGGCTTTTTTACTAATTCATTTAAAAATGACTGGGCAGTTGGTGTTTTTAAGTAAGCGGGGTAAAAAAATATCTGGCGGACACCCTATTGGTGATTTGGGCGTATTACCAAATAAGTATTCCCATGTCATCTTAACCTTTACTGATGGCGCTAAGTTATTTTTTAATGATCAGCGCCAATTTGGCTGGCTGCGCATTGCCAATGATAAAGAGCTAAATTCAGTTTTAAAAACTTATGGCCCGGAACCTTTGGAGCCTGGGCTTACTCAAAGCTATTTAAATTCCATTATCAAGCGTTATAAAAATAGAAAGATAAAGCAACTACTTTTAGACCAATCTCTAATTTCTGGTCTGGGAAATATCTACGTTGATGAGGCTTGTTTTTACGCTAAAATAAAACCAACCCGTCGCTCCGGCAGTCTAACATCAAAAGAACGCCAAGACTTATTTTTAAGCATCAAAAAGGCTCTTCGGTTAGGCATTAAACATGGCGGCACGACAATGGATCATTATCGCCATTCTGACGGCAGTCAGGGCAATATGCGGGAATACCTTAAAGTTTACGGCCGGGCCAATAAAACTTGTCTAAGAAAAAATTGTTTTGGCACAATAAAAAAAATAAAACTTGCCCAGCGCGGAACTCATTATTGCAATGTTTGCCAAAAATAGTCTAGGTAATTACAAAAAATAATCCAAAAGCAAAGTTAGGATAATTCCAACTAATATACCGACCACAACCTCAACTGGTTTATGCCCAAGCCGTTGCCGCAACAATGGATGATCGCGATTATCAATGTTTGATTTTTTTAACAAATCACTTATCAAGCTAGATTGTTTTTGCATTGTATAGCGAAAACCGAAAGCATCTCTAATAATAACTAAAGCGAACACTAAGCTAACCGCAAAGATAGGCGAAGACAGTCCTTCACGCAATGCAATTAGAGTGACTAAAGAAGTTACAAAAGCTGAATGTGAAGACGGCATCCCGCCGTAGTCGGTAAAGATATTCTTAATTGTCAAACTACCCTTAATGCCGTCTACGGCTAGCTTTAAGATTTGAGTTAGTAATGTTACAATAATTGGTATAACAAACAAACTATAGTTCATGTTAACAGATTATTTATTATCCATTGCTGCCGGCGCCATTCAGGGGGTAACAGAATTTTTACCGATTTCCAGTTCCGGCCACCTAGTTTTATTTCACAATCTGTTTAGTTTAGTTGAAAATAATTTAGCTTTTGATGTGGCCTTGCATTTTGGTACGCTAGCAGCGTTGGTATGGTATTTTAAAGAGGATGTCATTAATTATATACAAGGATGGTTAAAAAGTCTATCACGTTTTGATTGGCAAAAGCCGGAACAAAAAATTCCTTGGCTAATTATTTTGGCAACTTTACCGGCAGTTATTTTTGCGTTATATGCCGAAAACTCAATTGAATTAATTTTTAGAAATAATTTATCTGTTGCCACCATGCTTATAGCCTTTGGCGTCTTATTAATATTAGCGGATCAATTCAGTCAAAAAAAATTTGACATAACTAATCTTGGGATTGCGGCTGCTTTGTTTATCGGGGTGGCTCAAAGCTTAGCTTTAATACCGGGAGTTTCGCGGTCTGGCATTACCATTATTGCCGCTTTGGCGGTCGGCTTAAAGCGTTTTGAAGCCGCTAAATTTTCGTTTTTATTAGGTATCCCAATTTTACTTGCTGCTTTTTTAAAAAAACTTACGGATTTAAACGCTTATAACAACAATGATTTAGTTTTAGTAATTTTAGGCGTTTTAAGCTCTGCTATTGTCGGTTATTTAGTAATTAAATATTTTTTAAAATTATTGCAAAAAAAATCGCTTAAGATTTTTGGCTGGTATAGAATCGCGCTTGGGCTGTTTATTTTAATTTTACTTTTATGAAGTTGATTAATAATCTTATCGATGAAGGCACAATCAAAACGCCAGCCATCATTTCTGCCTTTAAGGCCGTTTCGCGTCAAGATTTTTTACCGCCAGAAAGTAAACATTTAGCCAATCAGAATAGACCGATACCAATCGGCCACGGCGTAACTAATTCTCAACCCTACACTGTGGCTTTTATGCTTGAACTTTTACAACCACAAGCCGGCCAAAAAATTTTAGATATTGGCTCAGGCTCAGCTTGGCAAACAGTGTTGCTTGCTCATATTGTCGGAGATAAAGGTTCCGTTTATGCGATTGAAAGAATTCCTGAAATTAAGAGGTTCGGAGAGCAAAACGCCAAATTATACAATTTTAAAAACATTTCATTTTATTGCCAAGACGGAAGCCATGGGTTGCCCAATCAAGCGCCGTTTGATAGGATAGTCGTGGCTGCCGCAGCCGCCGGGGATTATCAAGCCATAAAGCAACAATTAAAAGTTGGTGGCCGGTTAGTAATTCCAACCGCGGCTCAAGATATTAGGCTGATAATTAGAGAATCTAAGCACAACTACAGAGAGCAAATATTTCCAGGCTTTGTATTCGTTCCGTTAATTTCTGACTATTCATGAAAGCAATAATTTTAGCTGGCGGCAAGGGCACGCGCCTGCGCCCGTTGACTTTAACTACGCCCAAGCCATTAATCGATGTTCATGGCATTACGCTAACTGAACAAGTTATTAATATTTTAAAAAAACACGGTGTTACCGAGGTAACATTAAGTTTAGGTTATATGGCTGATAAAGTGAAAGAGTATTTTGAAGACAAGAAAATATCAGGCGTTAGTATTGATTACTTAATTGAAGAAGAACCTATGGGCACAGCCGCTCCGTTGATGTTACTTAAAAAAGCCGGCCGGGAGATTAAAGAGGATTTTGTTTGCGTTAATGGAGATAATCTTTTTAGTTTAGATTTAACAAAAATGATTGAGTTTCATAAGCGTAATCATGCGGTTGCAACCATTGGCCTGACTACGGTTGATGATGTTAGCCAATTCGGCGTGTTTGCTTTTGATGGTGATAGGTTGGTTGATTTTGTAGAAAAGCCAAAACCAGACGAAGCCCCAAGTAATTTTATTAATTCCGGTTACTATGTATTTTCGCCTAAAATTTTTAATCATATTGAAATTAAAGATTTTTCACAATTTGAACTTGATGTTTTTCCCCACTTGGCTCGGGGCGGGATGCTTTACGGTTTTAAGGATAAAGGGCAATGGTTTGATACCGGCACGCATGAACGTTATGAAGCGGTTAAAAGAGACTGGAAAGACGTTTAAATATGCGAACTTATTTATATAAAAAAAGAAAATACAGCCGGGGCAAAAAGATAAGTCTCGCGATTTTCTCGATATTGTTTTTGGTAATAATTTGGTATCGACTGGCAATTAACCAGCCAAACGACATCGCTTCAGTTGAATACCAAGTTAAATCTGGTGACAGCGACCAAACCATCAGCCGGGAGTTAAAAGAACTAGGCATTATTGATAACCGCTTGTTTTTTCAAATTCACGCCTGGTTGTCGGGTGTTAGTGATGTATTTCAAGTTGGAGTATATGAAATTCCGGCTGGCGCCACTATTTCCGATATAGTTGCCCAGCTTACCAAAACCGCTGAATATAAACCTCGCGAAGAGATAGCGGTTACTTTCATAGAAGGTTGGACCATAGACCAGATGGGAGATTATTTGTTTGCCGAGGGAGTGGTCCCCAGTAAAGATGAATGGACGAGCGTAGTATCCAGCATCAAAAGATTTAAATCGAACTATGATTTTTTACAAGACGCGCCGAACAATGCCAGCCTGGAAGGATTTTTATTTCCGGATACTTATCGCATTTTTAACGATGCAACACCTGAAGATATAGTTAAAAAAATGCTGGATAACTTTGGGTTGAAATTGACCCCTGATCTTAGAGCTCAAATTGAAGTGAATAACATGAGTATCTATGATACAATAATTTTAGCTTCAATTATTGAAAAAGAAGTTTCCGCTCCAGCCGACATGGCTAAAGTCGCAAGCATTTTTTACAAACGCTTAAACGCTAATATTGGATTACAAGCCGATTCAACCGTTAATTATGTAACTAAAAAAGATTTACCTGCCGTGACATTAGAGGATACTCAAATTGATAGTCTGTATAATACTTATAAATATGCTGGTTTGCCCCCGGGGCCGATTTCTAACCCTAGCCTTTCGGCAATCAGCGCCGCGGCACACCCTGAACGAAATGAATATTATTATTTTTTAACAACTCCTGAGGGTCGGGTAATTTATAGCGTGACTTTTGATGAACATAGGCAAAATAAATTAAAATATTTGTAATATGGCTAAAACGTTCGTTTTTTCAATTGGAGGGTCGCTTGTGGCTCCAAGCGAAATTAACACTAAGCTGATTAAAGAATATAAAAAGTTGTTCTTGAATTTTGTTAAAAAAGGTAATCGAGTGATTTTAATAGTGGGCGGTGGGGATACCGCTCGTCGTTATCAAGCCGCCGCTAAACTGGTTGATCGTAAGATTGCGAATACTGATTTAGATTGGGTTGGAATTGTCGCAACCAGGTTAAATGCGGAATTGATAAGAGCTATTTTTGGCGGCTTGGCTTATTCCAAAGTGTTGGGCGATCCGGCAAAAAAAATTAAAACCAAGAAAAAAATTATTATTGGTGCCGGCTACGAACCAGGTTGGTCTTCAGACCTTGACGCTATTTTAGCTGCCCGAGCAAATGGTGCGGATACAGTGATTAATTTAACTAATGTTGATTACGTTTACGATAAAAATCCCTTTAAATACAAATCAGCCAAATCATATCAACGTTTAGGTTGGCGGGAATTTAGGAAAATTGTTGGGTTTAAATGGGTGCCGGGCGCGCACGTACCGTTTGATCCGGTTGCGGCAAAGAAAGGGGAACAGTATAAGCTTAAGCTTGTGGTCATGAATGGCAATAAAATTTCAAATTTGAAAAAATTTCTCGCAAGTCAATCGTTTAAAGGTACAATCATAAAAAATTAATTTTAAGTTAAAGCAACTCCCGGTGCGTGCGAAACGTCCGGGAGCGGCTCTTTATAATAATGGCATAGTGGCAATTACTGCCGTAACCGCCTCGGGTCCCACATGCCACCAATGATACTTGGCGGCAACAGGCGTTCAATGGGCAAACAAGTTGCCGATTGAACTTCAGTTGGGGAAACCAGAAGGTGAATGCCTGCCGGAACATGCCCGTTAAGCGGCATCATTTCGCAAGCTACTACTTCGCCATCCCAGGGGGTTAGCAGCGGGACTCGTTCGTTGAAACGTTCACCGATAGCGGCGATACGTAGCCGTCGTTGCAGTACCGCTACCCAGTTGGTATCGGCAAAGCCTGCCAATTCCTCTGGGCTGACGTGCCGGTAGCCAAACGCCCGTGCAACCTCAAAGGCCGCACTAGTATCGACGGCACTGGCAAATGAGATTGCCGTGTGCTCGCCAATTGTTGTCCATTTGGTAGTGGTAAAGAGGGGATTCCATCCTGACACAGGGAACCTTCCTTTGTTGGGGTGTATGCCAAATTTTTGGCGGGGTGCTTAAATACAGCTTAATAAGCCTCTCGGGAACGCCCGAGATTTCTTACAGTAGCTGATTTCAAACACTTTTGCCCGCTTTTTAAAGAGCCGTTTAGCCGAGCTGAACTCGACGCTATTTTCTCCTCCTGCCTTTATTTTATAAGACGCGAACTAACGGTCAAGGGTAGGCCCCTTGACGCGTGGATGATATATGCTATACTACTCAAGTGATTTTATCCACAGACCACAAGGTCCCATATAACCGGGATTAAACGTATACTTTAACGCCTTGTGTAGGAATCATAAAGATTTATTGTCTGTGGTTTTGGTGCCACAGTTTTTTAATAAATAGAAATATGGCTAAATCTAAACAACAAAAGCAATCCACTGTTTCTGATTTTAAAGATAAGGCTAACCGAGCTAAATCTTTGGTCTTTGCAAATTTTGAAGGTTTGTCAGTTAATCAGATGGAAGATTTACGCCAGAACGCCCGTGAACAGGGTGGCGAAGTAATGGTCGCTAAAAAAACTTTGATGAAGCGGGCCTTGAAAGATGTCGGCATTGACGTGGACCCTAAAACTTTTGATAAAGGGGTGGCGACAATTTTTGGCTACGAAGATGAAATTGCTCCGGCTAAAGTAAGCGCCGAATTCGCTAAAAACAATGAAGCTTTAAATATCATTGGCGGTATTGTAGAGAGGAATTATTTAGACGCAGCCCAAATTAAGGCCTTATCTAAAATTCCAAGCAGACAAGAATTACTGGGTAAATTGGTAGGCACAATTCAAGCTCCAATTTCCGGGCTAGTTAATGTTTTGCAAGGTAATATTCGAGGCCTAGTTAATGTTTTGGGCGCAATCAAAGATAATAAATAAATTTAACAAATTAAATAATAATAACACTATGGCCGAAGAACAAGTCAAAGAAGCCACTGAAGAAAAAACAGAAGCTTCTACCGAATCCGCTCAACCGCAAAGCGATGATAAAAAAGAAGTGGAAGTGCCGGCTAAGTTCAAAGACTTAGTTGCCGAAATTGAAAAAATGTCAGTTTTGGATTTATCAGAATTGGTTAAAACCTTAGAAGATAAATTTGGTGTTTCCGCTGCCGCTCCCGTAGCAATGGCTGCGGCTCCAGCCCCTGGCGGAGAAGCCGGAGCGGCTGAAGAAAAATCAAGCTTTGACGTTGAATTGACTGCCTCTGGTGACAATAAAATTGCTGTCATTAAAGCCGTGCGGGCGGCAACAGAATTAGGCTTAAAGGAAGCTAAAGACATTGTTGATGGCGCGCCTAAAGTTATCAAAGAAGGCGTTAAAAAAGAAGATGCTGAAAAGATGAAAGCCGACCTAGAAGCCGCAGGCGCACAAGTATCGTTAAAATAACAATTTTAACGATCTTCCCAGGCTGGGGATTCAAAATAATTTATTAAAGCAAAAAGCTGCCCTTCCTCAGGCGGTTTTTTGTTATTCCAGGTGGGTTGCCGGAATGCCAAAAATTTTAGAACCGTTTAAAATATAAATTTGTTTAGCCGCTTCGTCTACTACTAAATCTTTTAAATCATCAAATGCGTCGGAGTGGTACTGGATTATCAATGATCCTTCTTTATCCATAACAATTACTCTTCTGGTTTGGGCGGCCAGCAAATACAAATAATCAGAGGTTTCTTCCGTCCAAATCTGAACAGCTCTTTCTATCGGGGGATCAATAGTTCCGTTGGAATAATCTGACAGACCACCGCGCAATAATTTTATAATTTTACCATCAGTTTTTAAGACATATATAAACCCGTCAATAGCCAACGACACGGCGCCATCAATATTAACTTGGTTGGTAATCCAAGCCTGCGGAGTTCCATATCCATTACCGGTTACCGACGAGCGATAAATTTGGTTTTCAGTTTTTGATAGGTGATATAGTGTGTTGTTGTAGATTTCTATATCGTCTACAGCGGTAGAGTTATTCCAGTTACGCTGTGAGATTTCATCATTGGCAGCACTATATTGGAATAAATTTCCAGAATCGCTTATCCATAAAGTTGAATTTGGGCTAATCGATGCGGCGTGGGTAATTTTACCAAGATTAACTTCAGAACTAATTGTATCTACAACAAAATTTTCAGTATTAGTTTTGTATAATGATCCGGTCCGACTATTTTGAGTTAGAATTATTTGTCCTTGCTTACCAATGGCTGGGGCAATTTCAGCTTGCTCATCCAAATTTTGGAAGTTTGTTATCATTGCTGGCTCAGCGATTTCTACTATGTGCCTTAATTTAGTCAAACGTGACCGCACGGTTTGCTCCAATGTCGAAAGCTCGCTGACTAAAGATTTATTGGGCGCTTCTAACCCGGTTAGAATTTGTTCGGCTTCCTTGAGCCTTTGACGGGCGCGGTCCTCATCATTAAAAATAATACTTGCTTCCGCTTCCTCGTATAATTCTTGGGCTTGTGTAAATTGCGTTTGAAAAGCTTCAAGCCTTTGGCCCTTGACTTTTTGAGTGGTCAGCCTAATTAAGCTGACTAACAAAACGATCGCTAAAATTATCGAGAGGACGACCGCCGCTTTTTGTTTGGTTGGTAATGATTGAAATTTTCGCAGCAGGGATCGCCACAACCGTGCCACTAGGCTTCCGATTTTTTTAAATATCGGATGCCGAGCCGCTTGGCCGATTTTAGTTTTTGTTACGTAAACACTGGCTCGAGTCACATTCGATACCGGTTTTAATTTATTGGCCGTAGCCTTTATACCCTTACTTAAGGCGGGGGATTTAGGCAGAGCTGATTTTGTTTTTTGTGCCGAGATTTCTCTGACTTTAGAAAAGTAGTTTTTAAAAGTTTGGTTTAGAGCTTGCGAGTACCTTTTAAGTTCTAGTTTTACGGTGGTATTCAAAAGTTTCTCAGTGGCCTTCTCCGTATCAATCAGTTGTTTAATAGAATCTTGAGAAGCGGCTTCCCGGATGTCACTTTGGGAGATAATTTTTTCTGGCTTGAACGCGGGGCTTTGTAGCGGCGCTGGCAATTTTTCAACCTGCAAAGTTGCTCCGGCAAAACTCATTGGACTTTTGGTGTCTAAGATAATTTGTTTTAATTCTAAGGTTGCTTCCACTATCGGCTTACCGCCAAAAATATTTTTTAACTTTTCTAAAGAAAAATAATCTAAAACCGAAGCTGTCAGTAAAATTAAAGTATCTTTTTGGGTAATTTTTCCAGAGATGATTTGCGAGAAAAACTTTAAGGGATTTAGGTTTGATTTTCCTCCTCCGCTGGCTTTTTCCACGATGTCGATAATGGTGTAATTACTTTTGCTTCTCTGGTGTATTAAAAAGGCGTGGATATCACCAACTTGGGTAAAATGCAGGTCTTGGTTTTTCGTTACGCCCAAAATAATATTAATTTTTTTCAAGTCAATAGTGACTGAAAATTGTTCTAAATAATTCAAAATAGAAGTGTTCGTGTCCTGAAGGGCTTGTTCGAAAAATTCATTCACCAAAACGGCTTCTAAATCTGACAAATCTTCTATGAGATCCAGTTGTTGATAGTAAATTCTTTCAAATTCTTGCAATACAAAATCAGCAAAGTCGGTTATACTTGGATTTTTTTCTCGGATATCAATTAGTCCGAAAATTTGGCCTAGGTGGTTTAATTGGATTGGGTTGGGAGTGCCAACCAGAGTTTTAGTGACCGTGCCATCCTTATCTGATTCAGCGATGACAAATTGGTTGAGGCGAGCAATATATTGGTTCATTGATAAGTGTTTGCTGTTATGTTTTAATTAGTATATTATACTATAAAAGTTATTTAGGTGCGAATTGCCTAAAATTGTCCCCATATGCTTGAACAATTATTTGGTTCAAAAGCCAGAGTCAAAATTTTGCGTTTTTTGTTAGCTGACCCAGATGGCCAGTATTATTTACGTGAGCTAGCAAGAAAATTAAGAATCCAACTAAATTCGGTTAGGCGGGAAGTGAATAATTTAGAAAAAATGGATTTGATAAAAATTGCTACCCCAGAGACTGAGAAGGCGGGCGGCCAGGGGAAAAAGTCTAGGGCTAAAGTAAAAAAATCACAGAAAAAATTTTATGCTATCAATATCAACTCAATTTTATATCCGGAGTTGAGGGCGATGTTTATGAAGGCTGAGCTTCTGATTGAAAATGATTTGGTTTCAAAAATTATGAAGCTTGGCAGCGTTAGGCTACTAATTTTAACCGGAATTTTTATGGGTTTTGATGACTACCCAACTGACGTATTGATTGTGGGCAATGTAAACCGCTCAAAATTAGCAAAAATTATGAAACGATATGAAAAAGAACTCAATCACCCTATCAATTACACGGTTTTTAGTAAACAGGAATATAAATATCGTCGTGAAATAACTGACCGCTTTTTGTTTGATATTTTGGAGAGTAATAAAATTGTAGCGCACGATTCTATACACTAGATATGTTGTTATTTATTAATTCTGTAAGTTCACGCGGGGCAGTAGCGCTTGCTAAAAAGAACGCAACAATTATAAAGGCTAAAAAATTTACAACTGACCGAAAAAAATCAGAGTTAGTGTTGCAAAATATAGACGAGCTTTTAAAGTCAACAAAAATCCCGCTTAAAAAAATTAGTGGCATTATCGTCGTTACCGGCCCCGGTCCTTTCACAGCTATTCGCGTGGGTGTTAGCGTCGCTAATACTTTGGCTTGGGTTTTACATTGTAACGTCGTTGGTGTATCCAATACGGCAGGCACCAACCTTGAGGATCTAATTGCTGAGGGCATAAAACAATTGGCCAGGCATAAAACCAAAACGGCTAAGCCGTTATACGGCCAACCGCCAAACATCAGTCAACCTAAAAAGAAAGTTTAATGGATACTAAGCCAAAAATTTTAATTGCTGAGGATGATCCGGATTTGATGGACATTGCTAAAATTCAACTTGAACAAGATGGATTCGAGGTTTTAAGTGCCGGAGACGGCGGAGATGCTTTAACTATTGCTCGAGAACAAAGCCCGGATTTTATTATTCTAGATATTTTGATGCCTAATATTGATGGCTTAACGGCGTTGCAGGAGTTAAAAAAAGATCCGAGGACTAAAGAAATTCCAACTATTATTTTAAGTAATTTGGGAGATCAGGCGAGCAAAGAGCAAGCTAAAAATATCACTGATGTTGAATATTTTGTTAAATCAAAAGTCAGCATCGATGAGATTATTGAAGTTATTAGGCGAAAACTGAAAATCCCAATTTAATAATCTCGCCTTATCAAGAGGGAGTGAGAAAGTTTGCATAACACACAAGATGCTTGTTACAATAACGCATGTAGTTTGGATAATTACTAGTTAGTTAACATCGCTTCGCTCGTCGATTAACGTGCCGTGGCTATCGTCGCCGTTATCCAATATGCCCATCTCCAGCTTCGCCGGATCCGGTCACGTCGGATCAGCCGCGGCGCGTTGTGCGAAATAAATTTTTTATCTATACTAAAATAAGAGGTTAGTGTGTTGAACAAAGACGAAAATTTGATTTATATTTTCTAATAAAAACATTATGGCAATGAATACAAACGGGGATGAGAACAAATCGAATAATCCTGCTCAAAGCCCTTTTTCTCAGACATTCTTCCACGGCACAAAGGCTGACCTAAAGATTGGTGACTTTATCACAATTGGTCTTAACTCAAACTACGGGAGCAGGAAAAATGCGAAATATATCTATCTCTCGGCTACTCTGGACGCCGCTATCTGGGGCGCTGAACTTGCTTTTGGCGAAGGACGCGAAAGAATATATTTAGTAGAACCTACAGGTCCAATCGAGGATGATCCCAATTTAACTGACAAAAAATTCCCCGGTAATCCTTCAATGTCTTACCGCTCAAAAAATCCGTTTAAGGTTATTGGTGAGGTTACTCTTTGGCAAGGACACTCGCCAGAACAAGTCAAAACAATGAAAGACGGATTAGCCAAACTTGCGGAGCAAGGTCTTGTTGAGCCGATAGAGGACTAAATAAAAATATAAAAATCAAATTTTCTTTTAGTATCTAAAATTGGTGAAATTAACCACGTGATAAAAATTTACATCGCACAACACGGCATATCTGCAAGGGCTGAAGCCACATTTCACCACTCTAATTTAAAAAAATATAGGAAGCGGCGAAACGTCTGATATGCCGAAACGTTATTAGCAATTCCGCTTCGCTCCATTGCAAATAACGCGCGCGGATACCTCCGCTGTCATACTCCATTCCGCTCCGCGGAACTTCGTATAACAGCGGATATGAGATTCAACTCTTGCAGAGCCTCAGCCCAAATTGCTAATGCAACTTCTCATATCATCAAACGTTAGGCGCAATAGACCATATAATATAAATTTATGAAAAATTTATAAGAGAAAATAAAGGAGACTAACTATGCTTGACGGTATTATAGTTAGTCTCTAACCTGCTGGCAACATACGAGGAACTGCCGCAATTAAAAGCAGACTACGAGTATAGTCTGCTTTTAATTTGATCTAGATTAAGGCGCTTAACTGTCGACCCGTGAATTTTATTCGCCATTCGCTATTCGCCATCTTGTGTATAAGTGGTTGCCAAAAACTATCAAGTGGAGTATAATGGATTCTAGTGGTATAAAGTGGATAAATGTGGGGATATACCAAAATAAATGTGGATAACTAAACTATTCGCTAAAACTAAACAAAAATAAAAAAACCACGATGTTTATTGGAGAATATCAACACGCTATTGATGATAAGGGGAGAATTGCCGTACCGGTTAAATTTAGAAAAGATTTAAAAATTGGAGCAGTTGTTACCAAGGGTTTAGACAACTGCCTTTTTTTATACACACAAAAGGAATGGAACGCCCTAGCGCAAAAGTTAGCCTCACTCCCAATAGCCAAAGCTAACTCGCGCGCTTTCGCCCGTTTAATGTTGGCAGGCGCTATGGATGTCTCGCTCGATAAACAAGGACGTATCATTTTGCCTGATTATTTACGTCAGTTTGCCAACTTAACAAAAAAGGTAATTGTTGCCGGTTTGTATAGCCGAATTGAAATTTGGGATCAGGCCGCATGGAATAAATATAAGCAAGGTACGGAACGGACATCGGGAGATATCGCGGAAGCTTTGGGGGAGCTGGGAGTGTAGTTAAATATATGTATGGATCAGTGGCATATTCCAGTATTACTTAACGAAGCAATTACAAATTTACAATTAAAGGCCGGTGATACAGTTATTGATGGAACAGTTGGCGGCGGCGGGCATCTGGTCGCAATTGCCAAAGTAATTGGGCCACAAGGCAAGATACTCGGATTCGATTTAGATGAATTGGCATTACAGCAAGCACGTCAGCAAATTAAGGAAAATAAAATTAGCCCAAAGGTCACTTTAGTAAAAAGCAACTTTAAAAAATTAAAACAAAAAATATATGATCAGGGAATTACTAATGTTGATGGCATCATATTCGACTTGGGCCTATCTACGGGTGAGCTCAAGGATCCAAAACGAGGATTTTCGTTTACGATAGATGCGCCACTGGACATGCGCTTTGATACAGCTGGAATGATCAAAGCGGCCGACATACTCAATACTTGGCCAGAAAAAAAATTAGCTTTGCTCTTTAAAGAAAATGGGGAGGAACCGTTAGCCAGGCAAATCGCTGCCAAAATTTTTCGCCAACGTAAGATTAAGAAATTAGAACGCACTTTTGAATTAGTTGATTTAATCGCATCAGTGTATGGCGCTAAGTACAATCGGCGCTCCAAAAGTCATCCGGCCACCAAAGTATTTCAAGCCCTGCGCATTGCCGTGAATGATGAGTTAGAAAATTTAAAAAGCGTTTTACCTGATGCGGTGGATCTGCTTAATCCTGGACGCCGCCTAGCAGTTATCGCATTTCATTCTTTGGAGGATAGAATTGTCAAAAATTATTTTAGGCAAGAATCTAAAGATTGCTTGTGCCCCAAACAAATGCCAATATGCCAATGCCAACACAAAGCGGCAATTAAACTGATAACGAAAAAACCAATTACTCCTAATTTTGACGAAATAAATCAAAACCCCAAGAGCCGCTCCGCTAAGATGAGAGTGGCAGAAAAAATATAAAAATAAAACAAAATTATGCCTCGTTTCTTCTTACTTGCTAAAAAAACTAATCCGGTAAAAGCCAAACGGCGGACCCAAATTAAATTTAAATTCCCGCCAGTTCACATCGAAAAGTTGCTGGGCGCTTTAGTCGTAGTTTTTTTAGCCGCTTATCTAGTTTTAACTAATGGTGTTTCGACCAAGGGTTATCAAATTGAAAAATTAGAAAAACAGTTAAAAAGCCTACAAACATCAACTTCGAATTTAGAAACGCAGATCCTTGAAGCCCAATCCTCAAAAACCATTGACGGCAAAGTCGCCGATTTAAATTTAGTCTCAGCCAGTTCTGTTACCTACTTAACCATTACAGATAACGCCGTCGCACTTAATGAATAATTCATGGCCTCAATAATCGGGCAATATCGCTACAAAACTGCTAATTTATCAGATGGCCGCATATTTGTGCTGAAGGCCATCTTTTTGGTTGCGATGGTCATTTTAATTGCTAAATTATCTTTTTTGCAAATTGTTCAGGATGATTATTATCGATCATTGTCAGACAAGAGGCAGCAGGTTTTGCGACAGCTACAACCAAACCGCGGTAAAATATTTGTCAAAACTAGATTGGAAGACGGGGCGTATGAATATTTTCCGGCCGTAACAAACCAAGAACTTTTTTTAGTTTATGCTGAGCCGAACAAAGTAGAAAGCCCGAATAAAGTTATTGATACTATCGTTCCGATTTTTGATTTAACGCCGCAAGAGTGGCAACCCTTATTGCAAAAAATTGCCGATGACAAGGATCCCTACGAACCCTTGGTTAAGCAAGCCACCCAAGAGGAAATTGAACTTTTGCAAACCAAAAATTTAAGCGGGGTTGGTTTTATCCCGCAAAATTATCGCTACTATCCCGAAAACAGTTTAGGCGGTCATCTCTTTGGCTTTGTTCGAACTATTGATGACAAGGCGGTTGGACAGTATGGATTGGAATCATATTTTAACGATGAATTGTACGGCAAGGAGGGCGTATTGGTTTCACCAGTCGACGCCCAAGGTTCGTTTGTGACTGCCGGCGAACGTGAAAAAGACCCGGCTACCAATGGAGCTGATTTGTATTTAACCATTGATAAAAGGGTTCAAATTACAATCTGCCAAATCATCGCCCGCGCGGTTGAAACATACGACGCTGTTAACGGGTCGGTAGTAGTTATGGATCCAAGAACGGGGGCAATTATTGGAATGTGCAGTGCACCTGATTATAATCCTGATGTGTTTAATCAAGTTGAATCAATTGATATTTATAACAATCCAGTGATATCTTCTCCTTATGAACCGGGGTCAGTCTTTAAAGCCATTACTATGGCGGCTGGCTTGGATATTGGTTTAGTCGAACCTAATTCAACTTATATTGACGAAGGCGAAGTCAAAATCGGTCCGTTTACCGTACGTAATGCGGATTTAAAAAAACACGGCCAGCAAACTATGACTCAGGTGTTAGAACAATCACTCAATACTGGCGCTATATATGTGGCTGATTTAGTGGGCAAAAAAGACATGCAAAGATATATTGAAAATTTCGGTTTTGGCAAAAAAACTGGCATCGCATTAAGTAATGAACTAGGTGGCGATATATCCAGCCTAGACAAAAGAGGAGACATTTATACGTTAACCGCTTCGTACGGACAAGGCATTACTGTTACGCCCCTCCAGCTAGCCGCTGCCTTTTCGGCGATAGCGAATGATGGTAAACTGGTAAAGCCTTATATTGTTGATGAAATCCATTTTGGCGATGGGCGAATTGACAAAACCGCGGTCCAAGAAATATCACAAGTTATCAGCAAACTTACTTCAATCAAGCTACGCGGTATGTTGACTTCGGTTATCACAAATGGGCTTGGCCGCAAAGCTGGCGTGGAAGGTTATTATTTGGCGGGCAAAACAGGGACAGCCCAGATTGCTGCCCCGTCTGGCGGCTACGGCGTTGATACAAACCATACTTTTGTTGGATTTGGCCCGACTGAAGACCCACAATTTACTATTTTAGTTAAACTGGAAAAGCCAACTGCCGTGAGATACGCTTCGGATTCTGCCACCAATGTATTTCGGGAGGTCGCAGCATTTTTAGTTAATCATTTACAAATCCCACCATCTAATGGTTAGAAAAATATTACAAGCTAAACTTAGACTCATTGCTTGGCTAGTGGTGCGAAAACATAGCCCTTTAGTTATTGCGATTACCGGCAGTGTTGGTAAAACCGGAACAAAAGATGCAGTTATCAAGATAGTCTCAGATAACGGTTATCGCGTGCGCGGAACTAGCGGCAACTATAACAATGAAATTGGAGTTCCGCTGACGATCATCGGATCAACTAGCGGCGGATCTTCATGGCTGAGTTGGTTTTTGATAATACTTAAAGGTGTGCGGATGGTTTTAATCCCGGCCGCGTATCCGGATGTTTTAGTTTTAGAAATGGCTGCCGACCGCCCAGGCGATATTGGCTATTTGGCAAAAATTGCACCGCCCGATATCGCGATTGTTACCGCGATTAGCTCCGTTCATTTAGAGTTTTTTAAAAGCGTGGAAAGTGTAGCGACCGAAAAAGGCAGTTTGCTGCAATACTTAAAATCTAACGGCACAGCCATCCTAAACGCTGACGACAAAAGAGTGCTTGATTTAAAAAGCCGTTATCATAAGAAATTTTTGACCTATGGCATTATTTCAAAAAGTGATGTTCAAGCAAACAATATAGCTTTAGTTTATGATAAGGACCCTCACCTTAAAGCCATTGTCTTAGCTCATGCCCAACAATGCTCTTTGATCTTGCCTAACTTTATCGCCCGGCACCACCTTTACGGTATTTTGGCTGCAATTAGCGCAGGGATCGCTTTAAAGATTCCATTAAGTAATATTGTCTTGTCGCTTAAAGATTTAACCCCGCCAAAAGGGCGGATGACCATTTTACCAGGCGTTAAACATACAACGATTATTGATGATAGTTACAATTCTTCACCCCAAGCCGCGGTAGAAGCTTTAAATACACTGAAACAGCTTGCCGCCCGGCGAAAAACCATCGCGGTTTTAGGTGATATGTTGGAATTGGGAAGCTACACTCAAAAAGCTCACTTTGAACTCGGCCACACTTTAGCGAAATTGAAAATTACCGACCTTATAACAGTCGGTGAAAAAGCAACGGATATTGCCCAAGGAGCAATCAAAGCCGGGATGAGTAAAAGTAAAATCTTTAGCTTTGACAACGCTCCAGCCGCCGGACGTTTTTTACAAGATCGAATGCGGCAAGGTGATTTCATTTTGATTAAAGGTTCCCAGGGAGTGAGGACGGAAAAAATTGTTAAAGAAGTTATGGCTAACCCTGAAAAGGCTAAAGATTTATTAGTGAGGCAAGGGCCAGAATGGCAAAGCTAACCCTATACAATACATTAACCCGCAAAAAGGAGGTTTTTAGACCGATTAAAAAAGGCCTAGTCGGGCTGTACACTTGCGGTCCGACAGTTTATAACTACGCTCACATCGGTAATTTAAGAACATATATTTTTGAAGACATCCTTAAACGCGTTTTAGTATTAGCTGGTTATAAAGTGAGGCATGTTATGAATATTACTGATGTTGGTCATTTAACTTCTGATGCTGATACGGGTGAAGATAAAATGGAAACAGGCGCGCAGCGTGAAGGGAAAACAGTTTGGGAGATTGCAAATTATTATACCCAAGCATTTAATAGAGATATTGAAAAACTTAACATTATTACGCCAGATAAGTTTGCTAAAGCGACCGATACGATTGGCGAACAAATTAAACTAATAAAGAAATTGGAAAGAAATGGTTTTACTTACACTACAGATGACGGCGTGTACTATGATACGTCAAAGTTTAAAGACTATTCCAATCTTGCTCGCCTGAATTTATCTCAGCAAAAAGTTGGCGCTCGGGTTGGCGTTAATGCCCAAAAAAGGAGCCCGACTGATTTTGCGTTATGGAAATTTTCACCAAAAAACACTCATCGTGCTATGGAATGGGAATCGCCGTGGGGCACGGGATTTCCAGGCTGGCATTTGGAGTGCTCGGCTATTTCCACCAAATACTTAGGCAAACATTTTGATATTCACGCCGGCGGCATTGATCATATCCCGATACATCACACCAACGAACGCGCCCAAAATATTGCGGCTTTTGGCAAGCCGGTCGTTAATTATTGGTTACACGGCGAATTCTTAGTAGTGTCAGACCAGGCGAAAATGGCAAAGTCTAAGGGGGAATTTGTGACCTTGCAATCATTAATGGATAAAGGTTATTCGCCATTGGCTTATCGTTATTTAGCTTTGATGACTCATTACAGGCAAAAATTAGTTTTCTCTTGGAGCAGCTTGAAAGCAGCGCATAATGCTATGAGTAAACTCGCAAGCCAGGTCATTACTTGGCCACATGGCGGCAAGGCAAGTCGTCAAGCAGTTAATAAGTTTAAGGATGCTATGTATGATGATTTAAATACGCCTCAAGCGGTTGCCGTTGCTTGGGAGATCGTTAAAGACACTAAAATAAAGCCAGCCGATAAGCGAGCAACTTTAGAAAGTTTTGATAATGTGCTCGGCTTGGGTTTGAACGCTTTGAAGGTAAATGTATTTAATGTTATCGAAATAACGCCGACAATAAAGGTCCGAGTTTCCAGCGATATTACAATAAGTTCTGAGGTCAGAGCTTTAATAAAAGAAAGAGAAATTAACCGACAAATGAAAAACTGGGAAAGATCAGACGAGTTACGAGAATTAATCGAGAATAAAGGGTATCGCATAGAAGATACTCGTGATATTCCACTCGTCAGTAAAAAATGAAATTCCGCTCTCGCGGTATTTTATAAAGCTGATCGGTATTTAAAACGGATTGCCGTAGACGTACAATGCCAAAATGGAATGAATGAGAACCGAGATAAAAAAGCCCCACCAGTACCAACAATGCCATTGATAGAATTTTCTAAACCAGGGTTTCGCCATCAGCGGTGCAATTAGTTTTCCGCTTAGGCAGCGGCAGGAAAAGAAAATTAAAATTAAAAAAAAGATATTAGTTAATCCGGCGATAAAAACAATTTTGGCGGCTAGGTTTGGGTCAAGCATACTATTTTAATTTATTACCAAATTATAAGTTAGTCGGTAATTTTGGTTACATTGTTTATCCACTGAAGAAATTTTGGATTCGCATCAGCCGCAAGCCTTTCAATGCAGGGGACCTCGTCAGGGTGCAATTTTTCTATAATTAATTTGACTCGTCCCCAATTTTCATTGGCTGTTTTAAATAACCCAACTACTTCTCTTTCGTTAATAATTTTGTCTTTCCACCGATAGGAGCTCGAGATTGGGAAATAGTTGGCGCAAGCGACCAGTTTTTTGGTCAGTAAAATTTTCCCTATTTTTCTAGCTTGGACCAAATTTTTGTGGGTGGTATAAATAAGTATCATGTTTCATACAGTATAGCAGAATTCTTGATAATATATAAATAATGGTATAGGGTATGGTTGGGTATGAAAAATTTTTGGCAGGAGCTACAACATAAAAATGAGCCGATTTTAGCACTGGCTCCGATGGCGGGGGTGACTGATTTTGCGTTCCGTGAAGTGTGCAAGTCATTTGGCGCCGATATAATTTATACGGAGTTTGCCTCTGCGACCGCATTATATTATGCCAAATCAGATTCGGCCATAGCAAAGACAATGGAACTGATGAAATTTTCCGATGGCGAACGGCCGGTCAACATTCAAATTTTTGGCAGTGAACCGAAGCATTTTAATTTTGCCGCTAAAAAAATAACCGAAGAATTAAAGCCTGATGGCATCGACATTAATTTTGGCTGTCCAGCCAGAAAAGTTTTTACCCAAGGCGGCGGCTGCGCGCTGATGAACCAAGTTAGTTTGGGCCGAGAAATAATTAAAGCTACGTTGGCAGGCACCAACTTGCCTGTATCAATTAAAATTAGAGCTGGCGTGCACGATGTTGACGCTGTCACTTTTATCAATAAAGTTAAAGACTTAAATATTACCGGGGTGATAATTCACGGGCGAACGTACGCTCAAAAATTTGCCGGCGAGATACAGTATGGCCAAATAAAGGCGATCAAGGAAATGCTAGATATACCAGTCATCGCGAATGGGGGGATTTACACGCCCGAGGACGCCAAAATCATGCTAGATAAAACCGGGGCCGATGGCATTGGTTTAGCCCGCGGCGTTAACGGCAAGCCGTGGCTATTCAAACAAGTCCGTGATTATTTAGCGGGCGGAAAATACCAAGAGCCTACTTTAGAAGAAATTACGTCCGTGGCACTAAAACATTCCCAATTAGCCTTTGACGCTAAGGATAGTCGGGGGATAGTTGAAATGCGTAAGCATTTAGCTTGGTATGTTAAGGGCATGCCTAATGCTAAGGAGGTTAGGCATCAATTAATGTATGTGCAATCCTTGGCAGAGATAGAATCCATTTTAACCTAAAATTTTAGGTTTTATATTTATTTTACGACGCCTAGATATAAAAATCCTATTCTTCACAAAATCAATGCCGGCATCCATATTTAGCTTAGCCCGCGTTAGTTTATTTGTGGTGATGAGATATGCGAATTACAAATTAAAACCAGCCTTTCTTTTTAAAAATCACAAGCATTAAAGTTGCCACCGAAACCATCATTGCAATAACTACCCAAAAGCCGTATTCGTTCTCAATGAAAGGCATGGATTTAATTGTATTCATGCCAAAAATTGCCGCCATCAAAGTTATCGGGAAAGTGATAACTGATATGATGGTTAGCGTTTTCATGATTTGATTGAGTTTAAAGGAAATAAGGGAAGTGTTAGTTTCGTGCAATGTTTCGATGTATTCTTTGCTGCTTTCCAAAATACTCCAAAGCTCCTTGGTAGTGTCAATCAAGTTTTCAAAATAGTGGTCTGAACTATTCATCATAAAATTACTATTTTCACGAAAGGTCTCCAAGGCTTTGATTAAAACATTTTTATGCCCTTGCATTGATTTGCGCATATCGGTTAAATTGCTGCGGATGGTCAGAATGCGCCTGACGTTATTTTGCCCTACCTTCCGGCCGCTGAAAATTGCTTCTTCAATTTCCTTTGAAGCTTCGCTAACATGATCAAGCATTGGAAAAATTTTATCGTAAAGTTTAAACATAATGTCATAAAATAAATACTCACTGCTGGTATGTGAATTATAATTGTTCTGAGCCACCTCATTAATTCTTAACATATTAAACATTTCATTAATCACGCCAAATTTTTCCCGTTGCACAGTAACAAAAAAATCTTTGCCGACAAAAAAATCGGTTTCAGCGGTCGTCATTTGCTGTTTGGTTTTGTTGTATATTGGAAACAGAAAGGCAGCAAAAATATAATTTTTATAAGTGTCTATTTTATTCCGTTGGTTTTCAGAAGAAACATCTTGCAAGTCGAGCGGATGAAAATTAAAATTTTGACGGATAAAACGCAACTCATTTTCACCAATATTAGTAATATTGGTCCAAGTAAAGTGTTTAAAATCTAATTGCTGGATTGTCGACATGTGGTTAAATTGAATATATTATACATAATTTTTTGTCCACTCTCAATGCACAGGTGCTTATTGCCCAAAAAATCGGTATGTAGTAGAATTATATTTACTTAAAATCAAAATAAAATCAAATAAAAATAAACAAATTTAGCTAAAATAGAAACAAATTAAAACAGATTTAAACTCAAATAAAATAAAAATATGGGGGACGCTAAGGCTAAGGCAGCCAAAAAAATAGCCGATGAGGTTGAAATTGCCAAAACGGAAGGTGAAATTTTAGCCCAAAAAATTGAATCTTTACAAAAAGTTTTAGAAATTATTGAAGCCAACGTAAAAAATGCCCTAAAGCTTATTGAGGGTTTTGGGGATCCCGGAACTTTACGCGATTATCCTCAGGATGGCGATGAGACTGAACAGCCAGTGGAAGAAGAAGGCGGCGCGCGGGTAGTTGAAGGAGTATTTAACGGTCAGATTATGATTGGTTCTGACGGCCAAGAATACTCAGTTCCAGCTAACTACGCTTCAAAATCTAAGCTAGTAGAGGGTGATATTTTAAAATTGACGATTACTACCGACGGAAGTTTTATATATAAACAGATTGGCCCAACGCCGCGGAAAAAAGTAATTTCCACATTGGCTAAAAATGATATGACCGGTGAGTACTACGCCGTCAAAAACGACAGTAAATGGAGGCTATTAACAGCTTCAGTGACTTACTTTTCTGGCGTGCCCGGTGATGAGGTTGTAATTTTGATCCCTAAAAATGGTCACAGCCAATGGGCTGCGGTTGAAAACATTATCAAGCGGGGTTAATTTAAGGATCTACCGCAATCGCCCTAATCCTAGGGCGTTTTAATTTTCCTTAATTTATGGTAAACCTATATAGTTAAATACTATGGCTCAAACCTTATATCGCAAATATCGTCCGCAACAATTTGATCAGATTGTGGGACAAAATCATATTAAAATAACTTTGCAAAACCAGGTTGCTTCAGGCGAAGTTGCCCATGCTTATATTTTTGCCGGGACTCGAGGGGTGGGCAAAACAACAACAGCCAGAGTTTTAGCTAAAGCCATAAATTGTGGCGAAGGTAAAAAAGCTAAAAAGGAATTAGCCGAAATTGGCAAGCAAATTATGGAAGGCAAGGCGATTGATGTGATTGAAATTGACGCGGCGTCAAACCGCGGGATTGATGAAATTCGTGAGTTGCGAGAAAAGGTTAAGTACGCACCCGGTGTGTTGCCGTTTAAAGTTTATATTATTGACGAGGTACACATGCTAACCACTGAAGCTTTTAACGCCTTGCTTAAAACTTTAGAGGAACCGCCAGTTCACGCGATTTTTATATTAGCTACAACAGAAATTCACAAAGTGCCAACGACCATAATTTCACGGTGTCAGCGTTTTGATTTTAAACGAGTTAACGCCAGTGACTTGATGAAACGGCTGGCTTGGATGGCGGAGCAGGAGAATAAACAAGTCGACAATGATGTATTAAGAAATATCATCAATAATGCCGAAGGATCAGTCCGCGATGCCGAAAGTCTGCTAGGCAAGTTATTGAGTTTGGGTACCAAAAAAGTTACACAAAAAGAAGCTTCATTAGTCTTGCCTGAATCTGATTGGCCATATATTGTTAATTTTGTTACCGCTCTTCTTAATTCCGATGCTACCAAAGCTTTGGAGCTAGTCAATCAATTAGTTGATGAGGGCGGAGACTTAAAGTCGTTTAGCTCTGATGTAGTAGAATTTTTGCGAAAGATGTTGCTTAAAAAAGTGAATCCAAAACTTAATCAGTTTTCGGTGGAGCATGATTTAAGTGTTGAAAAACAGATAGATACGCTTTTGAGTAACGTTGAGGCTGGCAGGTTGAAGGCGATGATTGAAATTTTGATTGAAGCATCTCAGTCTTTGAAATATTCTCAAATTCAGCAATTGCCGTTAGAGCTCGCTGTCGTGAAGATAATTGAACCTGAATCTTCGTTGTCACATTTAAGATCAAAAGATAGCACGATATCTAGCAGTGAGCCTAAGCCTAAGCCGCACGAGCCGATAGTTTTTAAGAAGCCTTCGGCCCAAACGGTTGAGGCAACTCCCAAGCCAGCCGGCGAGAGCAAAAAAATCAAGAGTTTAACCAAAAAAACTAAGGTTCAAAAATCGAGTGGCCAGATAATTAGCTTAAAGGAAGTATTAAATCAATGGGAGGCAGTAGTGGCGGCGATTAAAGAAGTTAACCATTCTTTAGCTAGCACCTTGCGCATGCATAAGCCAAGCGAGATTCATGATTCCAGGTTGACAATTCCTTTTAAGTTTAAATTTCACAAAGAGCGAATTGATGACAATAGTAACAAGCAAGCTTTAGAAAACATTTTATCTCGGCATTTTGGTAAAGATTTGCAAATTGACGCCGTGATTGTGGAAGATCTAGAAATATCAGTGCCGGATGAGAAAAATAACGCAGTGGACACTGTGCTGCAAAATTTCGGCGGTAAAGTAGTTGATTAAAAAAAATTTTATAATTCGGTTAGTGTGACCGTTTTTATATTCGGGGATCGTCTAATGGTAGGACGCCTGGTTCTGGTCCAGGTAATCGGGGTTCGAATCCCTGTCCCCGAGCCAAATAGGATGATACGAGTTCTCCGCCTCGGGGCTTCGCCCCTCGGCGGAGCAATCTTTCGCTAAAGCTACAGAATTGCATGCACTATTATTACATTCTATTAAGCTCAAAATCTCATATTTTTTTACTTTGGATCCACGAATGATCTGAAAGATCGTCTTAAATTACATAATAAGGGTGCAGTCAGATCTACTAAGTCACATATGCCATGGCGGCTTGTTTGGTATGCAGCTTTTTTAACTGCCAATGAGGCTCAAGATTTTGAGCGCTATCTTAAAACTGGATCGGGCAAAGCCTTTGGTATAAACGTTTTATCTCAGTAGCTTTAAAGAAAGATTTTTCGAGTGGCAGAAAAGGTAGTCCGAAACTTAAGTGAAGGATACCCTGTCCCCGAGCAATTAAAAAAAGCCGATTGGCGTTTTTGGGTTAATTTGATTTATCGGCCCCCCTTAAATTGTCTGACTAAAGCCGGTGCCAAAAGTATGATTGAAATTAAAATAAGCAACCCTAAAAGCCCAGTTTGACTGGCAAACTCTAGTAAAAAAATAATTGGCAGTAATAATAAAATACTTAAAAATCCTAAAGCCATATACTTTCTAGTGATAAATAAAGGCACTGCCAAGATTGTGAATATTACTGCCAGCCAAATTCTTGGCATTAGATTATCTAAAACGAAAATGTTAACCCCCAAAAGAATAATAATTAAAATAACCGTTAATAAATAATCTCTAATTTTTTGAGAGCGATGGAGATATTCTTGGCGTGAGAAAAAATTCCAAAACTGAAAGTTGTCAGATAGTTCATCGCTTACATTATTTAAATATAACCCAGTCACTAGCAACCCGGCTAGGCCTAAAATAATAGACAACATGATAACAATTAAGGTCATAAAATTTATCTTATTGTAACACGGACAAAAAGCCAAAGTCTAAAATTTTAATATTAGGCACTATAACCAATATGCCTCTGCAATTTAAAGATTCTGCGCATTTGTGGTATTCACTGATTTTGGCTCAGGATAGTAAAGTATAGATTGGTTTTTAGTTTGTAACTCTAAACAATTTATGTCTATACTAATGTAGACATTAAGTAATAATTTAACAAAAATCAGGGTTTTTCTTAGCAATTGTTTAACAGTGTATAAGCGGGATAATTTACCTTGACAAAAATTATCTAATATTGTAAGTTGACCTTGAACAAAAGCTCTTGAATTTACTGGAAGGGTTCGTTATTTAGAGGCGGGGAATTTCAACGTTAAGGAGGGTCAAGTAAATCTAAAATGCTTGAGCCGTATTTAATAATTAGTTTGTTTATAAAATTGAATAATAATTATATGGGTCATCGTCTTCGCACTTTTTCAAGAAAGGTCACGCCTTATTTAGCTCTTTTTTCCATTTTATTTAATTTTCATATATATGGCGCCTCTTTAACAGTGGCAACGCCTGCCTTAGCGAGAGTCGGGGGCATCGACACAGAGTGCCAAGCCAACGGTTTTGATTTTGGTATAGCCAAGTGGGAATGGGACGACGATGAGTATGAGCACGCAGAAGGCGATGTTAGTCCTTATACCACTAGTGTTACCGGCGATGATGAAGAAGCTGATTGGACGGCTAGCCCTGCGGTTGATGGAGTTTTAGTTAAACGCGGAGGCGACACTTCTGTTGAGTCAGGGGGCACTGCGGGCACAGTTTATGAAAATGATCACGCAATTAGCCACATTACTTTTTGCGGCAATGAACAAGAAGACCCAGTGTGCGGCAATGATATACAAGAAGAAGGCGAAGAATGTGATGGCGAAGGCGGAGTGAGCGAAAACCAATCATGTTCCGGGCAGTGTACTTTAATTGACGAGCCATATTGCGGTGACGGTGAGGTGAATTTAGAATGGGAACAATGTGATGACGGCAATAATGAAAATGATGATGGCTGTGACGCAGAATGCCAAGAAGAAGTTGATGAGTGTGAAATTACCGAATTGATTGAAAACGGCGGTTTTGAGGAGCCAGATGTATTACATGCCAACTTATGGAATATATACGTCACTCCGCTAGTTCCGGGTTGGAACATTGAGTGGGTTTCAACCGTCCCGGCTTCATTTGGTTTAGAATCTCGGCCAGATGATGCCTTGCTGGAGCTTCACAATAGTTACTGGACTCCGGCTGAAGGCGACCAATATGCTGAACTTGATACTGACTGGGCAGGTCCCGACAGCGGTTTAGATGGAGAGCCAGCTTCGGTTGATATTTACCAAGATATTTTAACTATACCCGGTGAAGAGTATGAAGTTAGTTATCAATTTTCTCCGAGGCCGTTTATTGGAGCCGAAGATAACATTTTAAATGTTTATGTGAACGGTGTGCTTAAAGATACTGTTAGCGCGGCCAATGTTACTGGCGATACTATTTGGGAAGAAAGAGGCTTCAGTTTCATTGCCGATAGTCTAGTTTCTCGAGTTACCTTTGAGGACGGAGGAGAACACGATTCTTACGGCACTTTACTTGATGATGTTAGTGTATTGGGTTGTGAAGGCGAAGGGCCAGAACCTTACTGCGGTGACGGCATTCGCCAAGAAGGCGCGGAAGAATGCGATGACGGCAACAATGAAGACGGAGATGGCTGCAGTGCTTACTGTGGTATTGAGCAGCAATTTAGTTGTCCGTTTGAGGAGCAAGAAGGCAGGACAATTGTGGATTTTGGAGACGCTGGCTTGCTTTCAAATCAGGGTCTATCAGAAGCTTCAGCCGGTCCGGTAGCTGTTGATTTGCCGGCCGGTACGTACTCGGTATCCTTATTCTCCTGGGATTCTTACGCCAGCCGAGATACCGCCAGCGTACAGCCAAATGAATCGTTCAAAGTTGTCCTAGAAAACGAAGGCGGTGTGGTCGCGGAAACAAACGCCACCACTGATTTAGTTGACGGTGTTGATGCAGCTTCTAACGAAGAAGAGGTGAATAGCGATTTAGTGCTTAGTGAAGCGGTGACTTCGGCTACTGCCTTACATGCCGTGTATCCAGACGGCTCAAGTACCAATAGTTTACGCGCCTCATGTGCCGCTTTTGATTTAGTTAATGATCAAGGCTGCGAAGAAAACTGTGGCGGTGGAGAAGAAGGGTCAACGGTCGCCGGTTATAAATATTTTGACAATGACGGCGATGGTGTCCGCGATGAAGGTGACGACGGTATTGAAGATTGGAAAATTACCCTTTATAGAATTGGTGATTTAATTGAAACGGTTGAGATTGATTCTACCGATCCAGATGGCAGTGATTCTGTAGCGGCGCTAGAGTCGGGAAAAATATATATTTTAGAAGCTAACGGGACTTATATATTTGGCACTAACGGTTTTGGCAATCGATACGCGGATGTTGAATGGTCAAGCAGTGACAACCAAGCCACTTGGGATGAAAATCTTAATCGCGAAGGAGTTGACGACGCCCTGGATGTTTATGTTGATCAAGATGATATATATTGGGGAGTATTTAACCTTGGTCATCAATACTACGCTGTATATGAGGGTCAAGATTCCTCCGCTAACTTGACTATTAGCGATTGGTTAGAAACCGGCCAAGACAAAATGGATGACAATGAAGGTACTTTAGAAGTTAAGATTTATGAAGTTGCCGGAATGGACATGACCCTAACTGACAGTGACGGGCTGTATAGTTTTGGTGACGTTCAAGCAGGTCATTACTTGATAATTGAAGAACTAAAAGGTGGTTGGGAAAATACCACCGCTCATTACCGCTATTTGGAAGTTGGAGAGAATGAGTCAATAGAGGTCCTGTTTGGCAACTGGATTGAAAATAATGCCGAAGAGGGCAATATTTGCGGGTACAAATTTTTTGACCTAGATGGTGATGGCGAATGGGATGAAGGTGAGCCAGGATTAGAAGGTTGGACTATTCGGGCGGAAGATGGCGATACTTTCTTTGATACTCAAACTAACGAAGATGGGCGATACTGCTTAAATGTTGGCGCCGGTGAATGGGAAGTTATTGAAGTCGTAATTGACGAAGGCTGGGTTAACACCTATCCGGTAGCTTCTCATGAGGTGAATTTAGGCGAGGGAGAAAGCGAAGACAATGTTAATTTTGGTAATCGCCGCACTGAATGTGCTGATGAGGCCGATAATGACGAAGATGAGCTGACTGACTCACAAGACCCTGCCTGCCACACTGATGGTGATACTGAAAATGAAGAGTCCTACGATCCAAATTTAGATGATGAAAGTAACGACCCGGGGGAAACTGAATGTAATGATGGCGTCGATAATGACGATGACGGAGATATTGACTACCATGAAGATTCAGATTGCAATTCATATTATGATAATGATGAATCCGGCGATGAAGGCGAAGAAAATGGCGGCGGCGGAGGCGGCGGAGGCGGCGGTGCCTTTACCGGGCTAATTATTCATACTGAACAAGCTGGCAGTGATACGGTTACAGCCACGATTACATGGTTCACGAACAAGCCAGCTACCAGCCGCGTGGTTTGGGATACAGTGTCACATCCTGATTTAGAGTTAGGGTCAGCGCCAAATTATGGCTATGCCGCGTCTACTCCGACCACAGATACTGACCCCAAAGTAACCTACCACACCGTAGTAATAGAAGGGTTAGATTCTGGCACAACTTACTACTTTAGGCCAATCTCTGCGGCATCGCCAGAAGTTTTAGGCATTGAGTTAAGCATTACACCAGGCGGTACAACGCCTGAGGGTCCAACGGGTAGCGAAGAAGAGCCTGAAGGCACTGGCGGTCCTGAAGTTGGCAGCGGCGCTGAAGCAAGCAATGCCGCGGGCGGTACCGGCGGCGAGGTATTAGGTGTAGAATTTGAAGAGGAATTATTAGCCCAAGCCGACGGCGATGTTGAACCAACTCAAGATGAAGTAGAAGAAGAGGCGTCAGAAACGGAGCCGGTAAGCGATGAAGTTATCGAAGAAGTGAGCGCAACCGCTGCAACTACCGCAAGCCAAGGCTTGCCCTGGTGCTTGATTTTACTGGTAATTGTCGTTGTGATGGTATTAGCCTTGTGGTACAAGCATCGCAACGGTGATGATAAAACTAAAAAGAAGCTCGCGGTAGTAACAGTACTTTCTTTGGTCGCAACCATTATCTTCTATCTTTTAGGTGAGCCATGGTGCTGGCTCCAACTGTTGGTTATTGTATATTTAATCTATGAATTAACCAAAAAGAGTGATATAGACGATTCAAATAAACCAACTGCAGAGACTCCGGTTGAGAATCTGAAATAAAATCCCTCCAACAACTTACCAACCAGCCCCGCTTGGGGCTGGTTTTGATTAAAGTAGAAAATAACATAAAAATCGTGTAAACTACTAGTGCTATAATTAAGGTATATTTTTTATGATGCAGACCGTTATTTTTTACTCTTTGGGAGGATTGGCACTCCTCTTTTTTGGTATGCGAGAAATGTCCGATGGGCTTCAAAAAGTTGCCGGCGATAAGCTTAAGAGAGTACTTCATTTTTTTACTAAAAATAGGTTGTTTGCCGTTTTGGCTGGCTTAGCAATCACCACCTTGTTCCAGAGCAGTTCTGCCACCACTATTTTAATTGTCGGTTTTGTAAATGCGCAACTTTTGTCTTTGACGCAAGCCATAGGAGTGATTATGGGTGCCAATATTGGCACCACTATTACAGCATGGTTGGTTTCTGCCTTTTCAGTCTTTAAGATTACTCAATATACCTTGCCAGCAATCGCTTTGGGGATATTTCTAATGCATTTTGCCAAGCTCCATAAAACCCGATATTGGGGGCAGTTTATTTTTGGCTTTGGCATCTTGTTTTTGGGCTTAGGTTTCATGAAGGATGCCTTTGAGCCGCTTGAGGGCAGTCAACTTTTAAAAGATTTTTTTGTTTATTTTTCTGATTATCCAATTTTAGGCGTTTTAGCAGGAATAATTTTTACAATAATATTACAAAGCAGTAGCGCCACTATCGCGATTTTACAACTGCTGGCGCTGAAAGGTTTAATTTCGTTTGATGCCGCCTTGCCGATATTAATTGGCGATAATATCGGTACAACAATTACTGCTCAGTTAGCCGCCTATAGCGTACGCTCCACTAACGCCAGAAGGGCAGCCAATGCTCATTCCATATTTAATTTAGTTGGCGCGGCTTGGGCTTTGCCCTTAGTCTATTTTGGTATTTTTTCTTCATTAGTAAGGACAATTGTCCCTGTGGAAGTGACAGCCGCTAGTGTAACTTTATTGATTGCCGTGTCTCACACATTTTTTAATGTCTTTAACACCATTTTATTTTTACCATTTGTTTCTAAGCTGGAGGTCTTGGTTTTAAAGTTAACACCAAGGGGGAATAACTTTGAGTACGAAGGGCCAAGGTACCTTGATAAGAACCTACTGCATTCATCCTCATTGAGCATAGAAGCTGTAGTGCGAGAAATTAAACATATGCTCGGCATTGCCAAGGAAGTTTTTGAGCTGTCGATTGACGGATTCAGGCGCAATCAAGACAACTTGCGGCAAGTGTCTAGTTTGGAAAAAAATGTTGATACTTTACAAGTTGATATTTTTCGTTATTTAACTTTGATAAGCCAAACGGAAATGAATGCTAATGACGCGAAGCGAATGCCGCGCATTTATCATACCGTTAACGATGTTGAAAAAATTTCTGACTATGGAGAACGTTTAATGATTTTACAGCAAAGGCTGGAGTCAGTATATGACGAGGGCGTGATCAAGTATTTTCAAAAAATATCAGAGTATACGTTGGTAGCTTTAAGGGAGTTAATTTACTCTTTAGATGACGATAAGGATGGCCAGGCGCACGCCCAAAAAGTTTTAGGAATTTGCGGGCAGATTAAAAGCACAGCAGAGAACTTGCAGGAGCAGCATTTGCAAAGGCTGAGCGGCGGGGTTGCCAATATTGCCGTTGAACAGGTTTTGGGCGATGCTATAAATATTATTGAAAGCGCTAGACGCCATATTAAAAATGTCGCTGAAGCTAGATTGAGCGGCAAACTTATGTCTTAAATCTGATTTTTATGGAACCGTGACTATGGGGTTCATATTGTTTCTTATTTTACCGGCCGTTTTGATTTTTAATTTGGCTTTTGGCGTTGGCTTGCACACAACTGTTGAACTGCCTGAACCGGTGATTGTTAAAGGTATTTACATGACTGGCTACACGGCCGCTTCTAAGGCTCGGCGCGAGAACCTTTTTGGATTAATTGATTCAACCGAATTAAATGCCGTAGTTATTGATATTAAGGATTATACTGGGAAAATTTTATACGATAGTAAAATTCCGATTGTTAATCGGCTCGGTTCAAAATTTGTTCTAATAAGAGATCTGCCTGACCTATTAGATGAACTGGATAAAAGAAATATTTACGCTATCGCTAGAATCGCTGTTTTCCAAGATCCTTTTTTGGCCCAAGTTAAACCAGAATGGGCAGTCCAGACAAAGAGTGGGGGAGTTTGGCGCGATTATAAGGGTTTGTCTTGGGTTGACCCTGGCAACCAAGAGGTTTGGGATTATAACATCGCGATTGCCAAAGAAGCGGTTGATTTAGGTTTTAAAGAAATTAACTTTGATTACATTCGTTACCCGTCAGATGGAAATTTGCAGACGATCCAATACCCCTACCAAGACGGACATGAACTAGATAAGAATGAGGTTATTGGTAATTTCTTTGAATATACCTCAAATAAAATGAAAAGCCGCCCGGCTTATTTGTCGGCTGATTTATTTGGCATGACTTTATGGCGCGACGATGGTTTAAATATCGGACAAACAATTGAGGCGGCGGCACCACACTTTGATTACATTAGCCCCATGGTTTACCCATCTCATTATCCGGATGGCTTTGAAGGTTTCGCCAATCCGGCCGAGCATCCATACGAGATAGTCTATCGCAGTTTGGTGCGGGCTAGCTTAGACGGGCAGAGAGCCAAGATACGGCCGTGGCTTCAAGATTTTGATTTAGGTGCAGTATATAATCAAGACAAACTCTTGGCTCAAATTCAAGCCACCTATGATAGCGGCTGGGAGAGTTGGTACTTTTGGTCCGCGGCTAACACTTATACCACGTCGGCGTTTAAGCGGGATTGACAAAAAATTAATTTTATGATATAATACAAATATCTTAGAAAAATTTGGATTTATGTCTTTTTTTAAACGTAAAAAATCTAAACAAAGCCAGCGAATCTTTTCGCGAGTTTTGACGCTTTTGTCGCCGCGCCGACGCAATGTTTTGCGACAGCTTAGCAAAGACATCTCTGACTTTGAACAATTTAAGCTTGATTTAAAAGAAATTAAAAAATTTGTTGCCCGAAAAAGTAAGACTAAAGATGAATTTAGTAAAGCGATTGAGATTAAGTATCTATCTGATATTTTTCACGGGATAAATTTATTTTTTTTTCCATCCCAACACAACGACCATAAGCCATATGCGGTACGCGCTAAAATGCTTTGGCATTATTTAGTCATAGTCGTTGTTATCAAAGTTTTTGTTACTGGGGCATTATTTTTTACCTATCCTTCACCGGCTGAGCTCGCGAATATAGTAACTTCCAAAGTTGTTACTTTGGCTAATGTGGAACGTGAAGCTTTGGGGATTCAAACCTTATCCACCAATCCGGTACTCACCAAAGCCGCTTTAGCCAAAGCCAAGGACATGGTTGACCGTGATTATTTTGCCCATGATACGCCTGAGGGCGCTAAACCTTGGACGTGGATTAATAAAGATGAGTATGATTACGTTTACGCCGGGGAAAATTTAGCGATAGACTTTAGTTCGGCTGAATTGATTCACCAAGCATTTATGAAAAGCCCGACCCACCGAAAAAATATTTTAAACGAAAATTTTCAAGATATCGGTGTCGCTGTAGTTACCGGTGAGCTAGGCGGCAGGCAAACTGATTTGCTGGTGCAGTTTTTTGGCACCAGTAGAATTGATGCTTTAGCTAAGGCAGACGCCAATGTTACTCCACGTCAGCCCAGGCCGGAAGTACTCCCGGGCACTCGTTTAGGTGAGTCTGAAACAGGTGAAGTGGCCGGCGAAGAGCTGGTGGCTAAACCGGATACGGTTAAGCCAACTGATGATACTCCACTTAATTACTCTCCTCAAGAAGCAAGTCAGGGAGTGATAGTTGTGGCCACATCTAATTCTGATGCGCGAAGCTTGGTGCAGTTAATTATTGAATATTCAAATATATTCTTTTTAGCTATGGTTATTTTTTTATTCACCGCTTCAATGATAAATATTTTTGTCAAAATTAAGTTTCAGCATCCAAAAGTTGTGTTACAAAGCTTAGCGGCCCTGGCTTTGGTTTTATCAATCTTTTTAGTTAAATTCCATTTTATTGAAGAAATTTCACCTCAACTTTTGATTCTCTAATAAAGACTAAAAAAGCTCAAGCATAATAGGTTTGAGCCTTTTTTAATAGCTCAAGTTTTGTTATACTATGTCTATATGGCAACTGGCTCAAGGAGCAACAAAATCAACAGCCAAGACAATAGTGAACTTAGGTCGGGGCATATTAAATCTGACTTCGTAACTGTCGCTTCACATCAACTTAGAACTCCAATCTCCGCCATCCGTTGGACGCTGGACAGTTTAAGAATGCCGCGCAATGGCAAGCTGACTCAAAAGCAGTTAGATTTAATTGATCAAGCCTACCAAAGCAATGATTTTATGGTCAAGGTAGTACGTGATTTATTACGCGTTTCACGCATCCAAGATAGAGGCGTGGATTTACATTATCAACAAGTTGATTTAAAAAAAATGGTGGAAAATTTAGTCGATCAAGCTCGCCCCTACATCAAGGCTTTTAACAGTAAAATAATAACCAAGTTCGACCCCAAATTGCCTAAAGTTAAAACGGACCCACAACAAATTAAAGTCGTGATTTCAGCCTTGCTTGATAACGCTGTGATGTACGGCCGCCGCGACGGGAGAATTGAGATAAAACTTAAGGCGAATAAAAAAAGCGTAACGTTTAGCATTAAGGATAACGGCATTGGGATTTTGGCAAATGAAAGATCACAAGTTTTTGATAAATTTTTTCGCGGCGCAAACGCGATTAAAATTCAAGCTAACGGATTGGGGTTGAATCTACATATCGCAAAGTTAATTATTGAAGCGATGGGCGGTAAAATTTGGTTTACTAGCCGCCATAATATTGGCACGACCTTTTATTTTGAAATTCCGACTGCGGCCAAGCTCGGTAAAATTACTCAAACCGTGGGCCACAAAAGCAATCATAAACTAGAGACGATTCAAATTGAATTAAAGTCTTTTTATCGCTTTTTAAGCGAGGGTTTGATTTTAATTGATAAAAATGGGAAAGTTGTTTTGGTTAACCCCTTAGCTGAGCGATTTTTTAATGTTAAGGAAGAAAAAACAGTTGGTAAAAAACTTGATAATATTTTTTCTAATAATGAGATTTTAAATATTGTTAAGGAGAGAAAGTCAAAAACCTATAAGTTGGATTTAAAAAATAAACACGATACTTATCAAGTTATAGTTTCCCCGATACTTAGCAATAAAATAACTATAGAAGGTTGGTTGCTGCTAATTCAAAGCACCGCCCACATCAATGAGCCGGCCGACTCAGAAGGCGGATTAAAAAAAGAGCGTGAGTTTGTGGCTATTACCCTACATGAACTTAAGGCGCCATTGGGCATGTCTAAGTGGGGACTAGAGTTGTTACAAAAGGAGCTTCCCGGCAAATTGAACAAAAAACAAAGTGAATTAGTGAATCAAATATATCGCGGCAACCAACGCTTGTTGGTCTTGGTACGTGACCTTTTAAATTTATCAAAATTACAAGAAGGAAAATTTAATGTTGAATCTAAACCAATTGATATTACTCGGTCAATCAACGATTCAGTCAGTGCCTTCGTTAATTTAGCTAAAGAAAAATCAATTAAATTAAAATTTGAAAAGCCGGCCGAACGGTTGCCCAAAGTTTTAGCTGACGAGAATCGCATCACTCAAGTCTTAACGAATATAGTCAGTAACGCTGTGAAGTATACTCCCCAGAATGGCCATGTGACGGTTAGGGCTGAAGTTAAAACTGGTGCTGACATGTCTAAAATAAACAAGACGGTCACTACTGCTGATATTATGCACGCTAAGAATAAAAAAGGTTATGTGGTCATATCTTGCCAAGATACTGGCATTGGCATTTCAAGGGAAAATCAAAAGAAAATGTTCAGCCGTTTTTTTAGGGCCAAAAATGTTTTGCAAACCGACATTGAAGGTACTGGACTAGGATTATATATCACTAAGTCAATTGTTAATTTGCATAAAGGTGACATTTGGTTTACAAGCACCGAGGGTAAGGGTTCGACTTTTTATTTTTCTTTACCAATCTCCGGTAAATGATATTATAATAATTATAGTCAAACTATATGGCGAAAAAGAAAAAAATTCTGATTGTTGAAGATGATAAGGCGCTCGTTGAATTGTTAAGCCAAATGTTTGGTAATAAAACTTATTCTGTCGATTTAGCTTTAGAAATTAAAGAAGGCTTTAATAAGGCTAAAAAAAGCCAGCCAAATTTGATTTTACTAGATATTTTATTATCCGGAGAAAATGGGTTTGATTTATTAAAAAAATTAAAAGCAGATATCCAGACTAAAGACATACCGGTGATTATATTGTCCAACCTCGGGCAAGAGCGCGAGATTAAAAAGGCTTTAGAACTTGGGGCAGTGGACTACATGGTTAAGGCTGATTTTAGTTTGGATGAGGTTTGCACTAAAATTAAAACGGTCTTAAAGGATTTTAAATGTTAATTTTTTATGGTGACTAGCTACGATTTTATCACTGTCGGTTCAGCTGTTCGGGATATTACTTTTTATACTCCGGAGGGTAAAGTTTTCAAAACGCCGCAAAATTTAACTTCACAGATGATGCTTGGCTTTGAGTATGGCGCCAAGATATCCATTCATGATGTTAATTGGACGTTCGGCGGTGGCGGTACAAATGTGGCGGTGTCTTTGGCGCGGTTGGGATTTAAAGTATCGTCCATGGTAGCTGTCGGTAAAGATAGTGACGGACAAGCTATCGTAAATAATTTAAAAAGCGAAAACGTCAGAACCAATTTTATTCAGCAATATAAAGAAGCCCGGACTGGTTTTTCATTTATAGTGGCAAATAGCAAAAAGGATAATGAACACGTCGCTTTTACTTACCGCGGCGCTAACGATGAGTTTTCCTTTGCGCCAACTAAGTTGCGCGCCAAACGGACCAATTGGCTGTACTTAACTCATTTGGCCGATCCCGAACATAAGCGTAATTTACAATCTATTTTTGAGACAGCCAAAAAGCGTAAAATGCGTGTGGCTTGGAATCCGGGCAAAACACAACTTGCCTTAGGAAAAAACTTATTGACTAAATATTTACGCCTGACTGATATTTTAGTCTTAAATAAAGATGAGGCGATTGAGTTGGTACTGGCATGTATGCGTTTTGGCAAAAGAACCCCGACACATCTTAACCGCCCATTGTATTTGTTGCACATTATTACTGACTTGGGGCCCAAAACCGTAGTTATTACAGAAGGCAGAAATGGAGCCTTCGCATCTAAAGGTGATAAAATTTATTCCGTGCCTTCTACCCGTTCAAAAATTGCGGATACGACCGGCGCCGGCGACGCTTTCGGGGCAGGATTTTTGGCCGGGTATTATTTGTCTAAAGGCGATTTACAAAAATCTCTCGAATGGGGCACAATAAATGCTGGCGCTATATTAACTGAAGTGGGCGCGCAAAATGGTGGAATTGATCGCCAAGAACTTGAAGCCCGGCAGCGCAAATTATTTAGGAAATGAGAAAAAAGATAACTATCCAAGTATCTGGGCATCATTGTCATTTATCCAAAAAAGATATTGATGTTTTATTTGGTAAAGGCTATAAATTAAGACCTTTGTATAAATTATCACAAATCGGTCAATACGCCTCAAGAGAAACAATTTCAGTCAAATCAGCCAAAGGTAAACAAATCAATGATATTCGCGTTTTAGGTCCAAAACGGGCCAATAGCCAGGTGGAATTGACTTTAACTGATTGTTATCATCTTAAAATTAAGGCTCCAATTAAAACTGGTATCAATAAAGATACAGGGCCGGGCGGTCAAATTGAACTTATCGGCCCCAAAGGTAGGGTTAAAAGGAGGGCGGCTATGATTCAAAATCGGCACATTCATTGCGATCTTAAAACTGCCAAAACGCTAGGGTTAAAACATAAGGATCGCGTCAGCGTGGAAACGCTTGGCGTGCGGTCGGTAGTGTGGCATAATGTATATGTTAAAGTTAGATCTGATTTTGTTTGGCGGATGCATTTAGACACTGATGAAGCTAACGCCGCCAACATCAAAGAGGGTCAGACCGGAACCGTTTTAATAAAATAAAAGATATGTTAACAACCACGGGCGCAGTTATTATCATTATCGTCGCTGTTATTATCGGTTTGGTAGTATTTTCTAAGCTACAATAGCGCTACGGAAAATGTCAACCCTAAAACGGTTTATTTTGGTTTTGAATTCTGGAAGTTCAACCTTGAAGTTTCAGATATTTAAGATTGACTCATTGGCTGTCGTGCTTTCCGGGAACTTTGAAAAAATCGGTTTGCGAGCTTCTTTTTATGAACTCAATGAAAATGGTTCTGGCCGGGCAGTAATGGGTAATTTTCCCGAAGGCGTGCCTAACCACGACCAGGCTTTAAAAATTATTTTAGGCAAAGTAAACCATTGGCATAAAAAAATAGCTGCCGTTGGGCATCGGGTTGTCCATGGCGGTGAAGTTTATCATGACCCAACTGTTATTAATAAAGCAGTCATTAAAAAGTTGGAAAAATTAGGCGAATTAGCGCCGCTTCATAACCCCATCAACGTCAGCTGCATCAAAAGGGCGCAACAAAGCTTATCTCAGTCTATAAAACACGTGGCTATATTTGACACTGCTTTTTATGCTGATTTGCCAGATTATGCTTACACTTATGGTTTGCCGTATGATTTCTACACGAAACTGGGAATAAGAAAATATGGATTTCACGGCACTTCGCACCAGTATGTAACCTTGCAGGCCGCTCACAAGCTGAAAAAACCGCTTAATCAGCTTAAATTAATCTCTTGCCACTTAGGCTCCGGTTGTAGTATTACAGCGGTGAAAAACGGCAAAGCGGTTGACACTTCAATGGGGTTTACGCCGTTGGCCGGTTTGGTTATGGGCACTCGGAGTGGCGATTTTGACCCGGCTATTATTTTACATTTAATGAAGCATTTAGATTTTTCACCTCAGCAGATGGAAACAATATTAAATTTTCAATCCGGACTTAAAGGAGTTTTTGGGTATTCTCGGGATATGCGTGATATCATGCTGGCTTCTGGTTACAAGATTCCAGGTTACAAGCCAAAAAAGAAGTTTTCGAAAGAAGATAAGGCGCGAGCAAAATTAGCCCTGAATATTTTTGTGTATACGATTGTTCGCTATATTGGACAATACGCCACGGTTATGGGCGGTGTAGATGCTGTGATTTTCACAGCCGGGATTGGCGAGCGCAACGCCGATGTGCGCCGTCTAATTCAATCTAAACTGAGGTTTATTCGGCCATACAAAGTTTTAACAATACCGACTAATGAAGGTTTAATGATGGCTCAGTTGGTCAAACAAAAATTAAGGCTTAAATAGTGCTCAGAACTCTTTTTAATGGAAAAACCCAATCAATTACTTCGGCCGCAATAATTATCGCCGGGGCAACCTTAGCCAGCCGTGCGCTTGGTGTATTTCGCGACCGAATTTTAGCTGGACAATTTGGAGCCGGGATTGAGCTTGATATCTATTATGCTTCGTTTAGGATACCGGACTTAGTTTTTAATTTATTGGTGCTCGGCGCAATCTCTGCCGGCTTCATTCCAATTTTTTTAAGCCACCTTGAAGATGGCTTTATCAGCAAACTAACAAAAAACAGCGACAAGGCTTGGCGTTTGGCGAATTTGGTTATTAACACTCTTTTTTTGGTGTTAGTGGCAGTTAGTTTGATATTGATTGTTTTTTCACCTTTGATTATGAGATTAATAGCACCCGGTTTTGATCAAGAAACCTTAGCTTTAACGGTTAAAGTCACCCGGATTATGTATTTAAGTCCTATCCTGTTAGGCTTAAGTTCAATTCTTGGCGGCATATTACAAACCTTTCATCGTTTTTTTGTTTATTCATTGGCGCCAATAGCCTACAATGTCGGAATTATTATTGGCGCACTTTTTTTATCGCCAATTTTTGGCGTTATGGGGTTAGCGTACGGTGTGGTCTTGGGCGCGGCGGCACATTTACTTATTCAAATACCGACTGTTTTACACTTAGGTTATCGCTGGCAATGGATATTTGATTGGCACGACAAGGGTTTAAGGCAAATGGCCAAAATTATGCTCCCGAGAACTTTATCTTTAGCAGTCAATCAGCTTAATCTAATTGCGATGACAATTATCGCATCACTTTTAGCGGCGGGGTCCATTACGATTTTTAATTTAGCGAACAATCTGCAAAGTTTTCCGCTCGGTTTGTTTGGAATTTCTTTCGCGGTGGCGGCCTTTCCTTCATTATCACTTTTAGCAACCAAAAAAGGGCATAAAGATTTTATTTACCGTTTTTCTATAACTGTTCGCCAAATTCTTTTTTTAATTATACCGGCTTCCATTTTGTTAATTGTTTTACGCGCGCAGGTAGTGCGTGTGGTGCTCGGTACCGGGTTGTTTGACTGGTCAGACACGGTTTTAACAATTCAAACATTAACGTTTTTTAGCCTAAGCTTATTTGCCCAAGCATTAATTCCGCTGGTTGTGAGGGCATTTTTTGCTTTGCATGACAGTAAGACGCCTTTTTTTTCAGGCCTTATTGGAGCACTGGTGAATATTGTTTTAGCGCTTCAGTTTGTAAAAGTGTTTGATGTGGCAGGGTTGGCGTTAGCTTTTTCGGTCGGCAGTGTAGTCAATTTTACTATTTTATGGATTGCCCTTGATTCAAAATTAGGCCAATTGAAAACTTATTCGATTTTATACGCGACGGGCAAAATGTTAATTGCCGCTTTATACATGGGAATTGTTGGCCAAGGGATTGAATATTTCATAGAGCCGTTTACTGGAACTCAAACTTTTTTAGGCCTGCTCGGGCAATCAGTTGCCGTAGTTATCGGCAGTGCCATTGTGTACTTTTTAACATTACGTTGGTTAAAATCAGCTGAGTTAGATTTGTTTATTAGTTCATTTAAAAAAAGATTTTTGAAAAAATCGCGCAATTTGGATTTAACTGAAGCTGAAAATATATAACTTTACAATCTCTTTGTTTCTGCTACAATAGCGCGTATGCAAAACATACGTAATTTCTGTATTATTGCCCATATTGATCACGGTAAGTCAACGTTGGCTGACCGTTTTTTAGAAGTGACTGGCACGGTGTCAAAACGCGAGATGAAAGAACAATTGTTAGACACGATGGAGCTGGAACGCGAACGCGGGATTACGATTAAGTTGCAGCCTGTCCGGATGCAATATGAAGACCATGAGATTAACTTAATTGACACGCCCGGGCACGTTGATTTTACCTACGAAGTTTCACGTTCGCTATCTGCCGTTGAAGGCGCTGTCCTTTTGGTTGACGCTACGCAAGGAATCCAGGCCCAAACGTTAGCTAATTTATATTTAGCGTTAGAGCAGAACTTAGTAATTATCCCCGTTATAAATAAAATTGATCTGCCGGCAGCCGATGTAGAAAAAACCACCCAAGAGATTGTCACTGTGCTTGGCTGTAAGCCAGAAGAAGTCATCGCCGTTTCCGCCAAAACTGGACAAAATGTTGAAGCGGTACTTGATGCCGTTATCAAAAACGTCCCACCGCCAAAGCCTCAAGATGGTAATTTTAAATCATTAATTTTTGATTCTATATTTGACGAGTATAAAGGCATTATTGCCTATGTGCGAGTTGATAGCGGTAACGTTAAAGCTGGCGATGAAGTAAAGTTTTTTGCCACCGGCAAGGAGGTGGAAGTGTTGGAGGTCGGATATTTCGCGCCCAAGTATAAAAAATCAGACGTTTTACAAGCAGGAGAAATCGGCTATGTTATCACCGGAGTAAAAGCGCTTGCGGATTGTCGGGTCGGCGATACTCTCTCTTCACTAATAGAGAACAAACCCTTGTCCGGTTATAAGGAAATAAAGCCGATGGTGTTTGCTGGATTGTTTTGCCAGGAAGGCAATGAGTATCCGCGCTTGCGCGAAGCGGTTGAAAAATTGAAGCTAAACGATAGCGCGTTACAATTTGAACCGGAAAATTCACCGGCGCTGGGCTTTGGTTTTCGCTGCGGCTTTTTAGGGTTGCTCCACTTAGAAATTATTCAGCAACGCCTGGAGCAAGAATTTGATTTAGATCTTATCGTAACAGCGCCTAGCGTGGCGTATCAAGTTGATTTAACTTCCGGTGAGAAAATTACTGTTAGAAGCCCACAGTCATTTCCTGACCCGTCGCAGATTAAAGAAGTGCGGGAACCAGTGATGAAGCTTGATATTTTTACGCCTAAAAATTATTTGGGCGCAATTATGAATTTAACTTCTGAAAAACGCGGTGTGTATTTAACTACTGAATACGTCGATGAGGGGCTAGCTATTTTACATTATGAAATACCAATGACCGCGATTATAATAGATTACTACGATAAGTTAAAAAGCGTCTCGTCCGGCTACGCTTCGCTAAATTATGAATTTTTGGAATATCGACAGTGTGAAATTGTTAAGCTTGATATTTTAGTGGCAGAAGAAAGGGAGGAAGCGCTGTCGGTTTTAACGTATAAAGACGCCGCGTATGATGTTGGCAGAAAAATTGTAGAAGGATTAAAAGAGCATATTCCTCGGCAAATGTTTATGATTAAGCTCCAAGCTGCAGTCGGCGGTAAAATTATAGCGGCTGAAAGAATTTCGGCTATGCGCAAAGACGTAACCGCAAAATTATACGGGGGAGACTACACTCGGCGTCAAAAACTTTTGAGTAAACAAAAGAAAGGCAAAAAGAAAATGGCTGACATCGGACGCGGACATGTCAAAATTCCAGCCAAAGCATTTATTGAGATTTTGAGGAAGTAAATTAAATCCTTCCTTGCCTGTCATGTGCGAAGTCAAAGGGTTAAGGGGAGGCCTCCTGCCCGAGGGAGCCTTCGTAGAGGCTGGGGTGAGGGGTTAAAGTTGTCATTTTGAGCGCGACCGAGCCAAGCTGGGCGCTGCGAAGAATCCCTGAGATCCTTCGTTTCACTCAGGATGACAATCGTGCAGGATGGCAAGAAGGTGGTTTAAAAATACCCGCCAGAAAAGAGTAAATGGCCGCCTAACGTAAAAAATAACATTGATAAAATCATCAAGATAGATATTACCAACCAAAAGGCACGCATTATTTTTTTACGCCGCTTTGCCATACATTTTTAGTGTGGTAAGATTGTACTATTATGGATAAAATTTGGCAAGTTGCAAAGACTGTACCAAAAAGTTTTAAAGACAAATTCCCAGAAATTAATGAAATTGTTCTCCAGCTCTTATATGATCGAGGCTTAAAAACTCAAGAAGCCATCGATCAGTTTTTAAATCCTGACTATGAGAAACTTCACGACCCTTTGACTTTTAGAATGATGAAGGATGTAGTTAAAAGAATTTTTGAAGCGATTGATAAAAAAGAGAAAATAACTGTTTATGGCGATTATGATGCCGATGGGGTGTGCGCGTCGGTTCTTTTAATGCGAGCATTAAAAGAGTACGGCGGGAATGTTGATTTTTATACCCCTTATCGCGACACAGAAGGTTATGGGCTCAACATGAATGCTTCTCAATACATGATTGAGCAGGGTACAAATTTGGTCATCACGGTTGATTGCGGCACCTCCAATACGCAAGAGGTTGCCTATTTAAAGGCAAATAATGTTGATGTTATAATTATTGACCATCACTCACAACCGTTGGATTTGCCGGACGCGCTTATACTAAACCCAAAGCTAAAAGATGAAAAATATCCTTATCGGTTTTTAGCGAGCTCCGGCATGACTTTCAAAGTGTTGTCGGCCATGATCGCCGAGCAGGATGGGCATAAAGTAAAAAAGAAATTACCTGAAAAGTATCTCAAATGGCAGCTTGACCTTGTCGCCATCAGCACTGTGACTGACATGATGTCGCTAATTGGGGAAAATCGTATATTAGTCAAGTATGGCTTAATTGTTTTGGAAAAAACCCGTAAAGTTGGGTTGCAACAATTAATTAAATCAATCAATACTAACAGTTTTACCGCTAGGGGAATTGACACGGTGACCATCGGTTTTCAAATTGGACCGCGTTTAAACGCTGCCGGGCGAATGGATCACGCTAGCTCTGCCTACGAGTTACTTATGACTGACGATAAATCAATCGCTCGTGAGATGGCCATGCAATTATCAGAAAATAACGTTGATCGCCAAAAAAAGACGGAGCAAATTTTTAAGAAAGCAAAAGCGCAAGTTCAAGACTCCAAAGACACTTTATTAATCGCACTTGGTGACGATTGGCCAATCGGATTAGTCGGCTTAGTCGCCGGACGTTTATTACGGGTTTTTCAGCGGCCGACTATGGTAATCTCCAAAAACGGTGAAGAATTTATTGGCTCTGGCAGAAGCATTGAACAATTTGATATGACCGCTGAATTGTCTAAGCACGATAAACTCTTAAAAAAGTATGGCGGACACCCGCAAGCGTGCGGTTTTACTATTGCGAACAAAAAAAACTTGGATGCGTTTATAAAAACGATGAAAAAATCAACCAAAGATGCGCTTAAGGGGGTAGATTTAACCCCGGTGTTACAAATTGATAAAGAGGTTGAGCTTGATGAGATTAATTGGGAATTATATGATGTGCTAGAACAGTTTGAGCCGCATGGCATGGATAACCCTAAACCCAAGTTTTTGGCTAGAAAACTGCACGTGCATAGCATTGAGGGCATGGGTAAAAATCAAAATCATATTCGGGTGATGATTTCCCATAATAGCGACGAGGTAAGAAAAACAATTGGATTTTTTATGGGGGAGTGGTTAGATAAAATTAAAAAAGGAGATTACATTGATATCGTTTTTGAAGTCGGTGTGAACAAGTGGAATGGGAATCGGGAGTTAGAATTAAAAATAATTGATTTAAAACATTCAGATGGCTAGAGCAACGTTATTTTGCGACGGAGGAGCACGCGGCAATCCGGGGCCTGCCGGCGCCGGAGCGGTTTTAAAGTACAACGGTAAAACCTATGAAATGAAAGAATACCTTGGCGAAGCAACTAATAATCAGGCCGAGTACCGTGCTTTGATAATGGGGCTACGCAAGGCCGTAGAAGTAGGCGTACAAGAGCTTGATTGTTATTTAGATAGTGAGTTATTGGTTGAGCAGATGAACCAAAGGTATAAAGTAAAAAATCAAGGTCTCGCGGTTTTATTTGTTCGGGCCTGGAACTTAGCGGCGCAGTTAAAAAAAGTTACGTACAGGCACGTTTATCGCAATCAAAACCAAGACGCCGACCGGCTTGTTAACGAAGCGATTGATGAAAATATTTAATATGACAAAGATCAAGAGATTATTCCACCATTAGTTCAAATGATTAAGTTAATTGTCTTTGATTGGAACGGCGTATTGCTCGCCGATGCACAGGCTTGCACTGATGCTGAAAATCATGTTTTAAAAGTTTTCGGAGGAAGACGCATATCATTAAAAGAATTTCGTGAAACTATTCATATACCTGCAATAGATTTTTATGTTTTGCATGGCTGTGACAAAAAGAGATTGATCAGGGAATCGAAACGTTTGGGACAAACGTTTCATACCTATTATGAAGATAGGGTAAAACATTGCCGCACTAGAAAGGGCGCGTCAGATTTATTAGAGTGGATGGAGTCTAAATTGATACGGTCTATTATCTTAAGCAATCACACTGTTACGGGCATTAATGCACAACTAGCCCGCCTTAACCTAAAATCTTATTTTGATAAGGTTTTGGCTACTGATAAGCTAGACACTTCAATGAAGCGTCAAAGTAAGCCCGAAAGATTGAAAAATATATCCTAAGCAATCATTATATGAAAAATGAAATTATTCTTATCGGAGATGCGCCAGAAGATATTCAGATCGGACAATCGTTGGGTATAAAAACGGTTGGCATAACTGGTGGATATTATTCAAGTGCTCGAGTTAAAGCTGCCAAGCCAGATTATTTGATTCATCGATTAGAAGATCTAAGACGAATTTTAAGATAACCTGAAAATTCATCTAAATGTGTATTAAGGTTCCCTCTCCGATACGGAGAGGGCCAGGGTGAGGTAGCGAAGTTGTCATATGCTATGAGTGTTAATTAAGGATTTGCAGTCCCTAACCTCACCCACACCCTCTCCCGCAGGGAGAGGGATTTATACAATCAAAAAATCCCTCACGGGAGGGATTTTTTGATGTCTAAGCAAATCGTAAGCCGAATTTTGTGCTAACCGAGTTTGACTCGGTGCGATGGCCATCTATCTAGGCGCATTGTTGCCAATACGCTCAAGCTGCCTACCAAATTTGGCATTGCACCAGGCTGGGTTTACCACCGCATTCTGTCAAAGTTTTCAGAACGCTGTCCGTTAGGACACTACTGCTCACACAGCAGGGAGAAGCCTTGGGCTCCACTTTTCACCTTTTGTCCCGCAATGCGGGACTAGTATAGTCTCTGTGGCACTTTCCCTAGAATTACTTCTGGTTGCCGTTAGCAACAGCCTTTGTTACGGTGTTCGGACTTTCCTCCCATAAAATTTACGGGCGGCCATCTAATTTACTTAGACTTATAGTTTTTATCATATTTTTACACAACTGTCAAGGTTTCTTTTTTACCTAAATTATGGTTTAATTTGATAAGTTGTTTTAGGTAAGAAGAGATAATTCCTCCCCTGCCTGCCCTGAGCGAAGGCCAGTCTGACTGGCCGAAGCCGAAGGGTCAAGGGGAGGCAAGGAGGGGTTAGTAAAAGAGTTAGATTTAGATAATGCCAAAAGATAAAGTAAAATTTATCGCTTACGATACTAGTTTAAAAGCTCTTTCTAGGAAAAACAGGTTAAACCCCACTCAACCTGAAAAAAGATTTTGGCAACAAATTATAAGCAGGAAAAAGACTGGCTACAAATTCTTGCGTCAAAAGCCAATCGGTGATTTTATCTTTGATTTATATTGCCCCAAACTCCTGCTCGATATCGAAATTGTTGGCGATACTCACTATATTGATGATCAACTATTACATGATTCTAACCGGACCCAAGCCCCTGAAATTATGGGGAATTAAAGTTATTCGCTATACGAATCATGATGTGATGAAAGGTATAGTTAGAGTTTACGATGACATTATGGAATAGATAAAAATGCGAGAGCGCGAATTAACAAAACCCCCTACACCTGCCTGCGTTCCGTCGGCCATAGCTTTGGCGGCGTGCGGCCGGCAGGCAGGTCCCCCTTATCAGGGAGACAATAAATTATGAAGCAAAGCGAACTTTCCTTATCAGTTTTTACCGTGCCATTGGATTTTTTGACTTTGGTAATGGCGGCTTGTGCGGCTTATTTTTTACGTTCAGTGCCGTTTGTAACCGCAATACGCCCGATTGAGTTTAATTTACCTTTTGAAGAATTTATTACGCTTGTTTTTTGGATTGCCCCGTTTTGGATTTTAGTTTTTGCAATTGCCGGATTATACACTATTGGCAGCCGCCGTTTAATGAGCGAGGTTAGTAAAATTTTTTTAGCCTGTTCAACGGGCATTTTATCTGTGATTGTGGTATTGTTTTTTACTCGTGAATTATTTTCGTCGCGTTTTATAGTGCTAGCTACTTGGGGGTTTACTTTTTTATTTGTTTCCCTTGAGAGAGTGATAGTCCGCGCTATCCAGCGTCAATTTTTTAAACAAGGCAAAGGGGTAACCAAAATCGTGTTAGTTGGCAATGATGACAATACTCGGATTTTTAAAAACACCATAACTAAAAATCCAGGGTTGGGGTATCAAGTAGTTGAGCAAATTAGTGAAGTTAATGATCAATCATTGAGTAAGCTCAACGAACTTTTAAAGTCCGGCGGTATTGAGCAAGTTATCCAGCTCGACCCGAATTTTACCCGTGATAAATCAAAAAAGTTATACGAAATTACAACCGTTAATCATGTGACATTTAAATATGTGGCCGATATGCTGGCCACAAACGTTAAGAATCTTGGCGTGGAAACAATTGCCGGTATTCCGATAATTGAAATTAAACGAACGCGCTTGGAGGGTTGGGGAAAGGTGTTCAAACGTATTTTTGATATAGTTATTTCATGCCTACTGATAATCGTAGCATTGCCGGTGATGGCGAGTATTGGAATTTTGGTTATATTGACTAGCCGAGGCCCGATGTTTTTTAAATATCAGCGGGTTGGCAGGGCCGGCAAAGAGTTTAATTTTTTAAAATTCCGGTCCATGGTGCATGGGTCACACAATTTAAGATATGACGAAAAGTTTAGAACTGAAAACAAAGATGAGCGGGCGGGGACTCCCGTGGTAAAGTTCAGAAATGATCCTCGCGTGACGCCATTTGGCAAATTTATACGCCGTTGGAGCTTGGATGAGTTGCCACAATTATTTTTAAGCTTGTGGGGAAGCATGAGTTTAATTGGCCCTCGGCCGCATGAAAAAGAAGAAGTCGCCCAGTATAAAAAACATCATCTCAAAGTACTGACACTGAAGCCCGGAATTACCGGTTTGGCCCAAATTTCTGGCCGGTCAGATCTAGATTTTGAAGAAGAAGTCAAATTAGATTCCTACTATATAGAAAATTGGTCGCCTTGGTTAGATCTGCAAATTTTGTTACGGACGCCGTTAGCTGTTATCCGTAACCGTAAAACAGATTGATGAACAGAGCAGCTGAGTTAAAAATTGCTTTAGTCCACGATTATTTAGCCCAAGAAGGCGGAGCTGAACGAGTATTACATATTTTTCAAGAACTGTTTCCTCAAGCGCCCACCTACACTTTGTTTTACGATCAAGCAAAAATGGGCGGTTTATACCGAGGTAAAGACATTCGCACTTCCTACTTACAAAAAGCGCCAGGTATTTTTAAACACTACCAATGGTATTTAGCCTTAATGCCATCGGCGACCGAAAGTTATGATTTGTCGCAATACGATTTTGTCCTTTCATCTGCTTCGGCTTTCGCCAAGGGTGTAATTACTCAACAGGACGCCTATCATTTATGCTATTGCCACACACCCACACGTTATCTTTGGAGCGATACCCATAGTTACGTTAAAGAATTGCACTATCCAGCGGTTATAAAAAAAATATTACCCCCTTTGCTTAGCCGGTTAAGAGTTTGGGATTTATCCGCAGCGAACCGAGTTGACGGTTTTATAGCAAATTCTAATTATATTGCTAACCGTATCAGCAAATATTACCAGCGTCAAAGTAAAGTGATTTATCCGCCAGTTGATGTTGAAAAATTTAAAGTTTCAAATGAAGTGGGAAATTACTACTTGGCTGGCGGGCGGTTGGTAGCTTACAAAAGATTTGATTTGGTGGTCCAAGCTTTTAACCAATTAAAAATGCCTCTTAAAATTTTTGGTGCGGGGCCTGAATTAGAGCATTTAAAAAAAATAGCCAACCGAAATATTCAATTTGTTGGCCGGGTGGGGGACGAAAAGTTGGTAGATCTTTACAGCCACGCCGTTGCTTACATCCATCCCCAAGTTGAAGATTTTGGGATTACCGCCATAGAGTCAATGGCGTCTGGCCGTCCAGTTGTCGCGTATAAAGTTGGCGGCGCAGCAGAAACTGTGATTGAAAATAAAACCGGTATTTTTTTTGATGATCAATCGTGGGAGGCATTAGCCGATACTATTGTACGTTTTAACGATAATAGTTTTAATTCAGCTGACATTAGAAGACATGCGGAAGCTTTTTCTATCTCAACTTTTAAAGCCAACATTAAATCAACAATTGAAGAAATAATGAACAAGCCCGAACATGAACGTCGGTATTGACATCAGGACACTGCTAGAAACCAGATATTCTGGCATCTCTGAGTATACTTGGAATGTTGTTACAAATTTGTTAGAGCAGGATAATAAGAATCAATATTTTTTGTTTTACAACAACGCTAATAATAAATATCAAGCCCCGAAATTAAATTATGCTAATGCTCAAATTAAAAGCTTTCGTTATCCTAATAAGTTATTTAATTTAAGTCTGGTAACTTTAGGTTTGCCTAAAATTGACCGCTTGATAGGGGAGCTGGACTGGTTTTGGCTGCCAAGTATGCAATTTTTTTCGATTAGCAAAAATACAAAATTGCTGTTAACTGTTCACGATGTTTCTTGGTTGCATTACCCAGAATTTTTTTCTATTAAAGGCAAGCTGTGGCATAAACTTGTGAATATCAAACAATTATGCCAACGAGCAGATAAAATTAACGCCGTTTCTGAAAATACTAAGCAAGATTTAGTCAATTATTTAGATATCAACCCGGAAAAGATTTTTGTTACCCATTTAGGTTTAAGTGAAATGTATAAACCAATTACCGATCAAAATATTTTATCAGCGGTAAAAAGTAAGTATAATTTACCGGATAATTTTATTTTATTTTTGGGAAATTTAGAGCCGCGAAAAAATGTTGAAGGCTTGATTGAAGCTTTTGATTTAGCCAGTAAAGATTTGACGGCTGATACTCATTTGGTTATTGCTGGGAAAAAAGGATGGTTAAGTAAATCAATTTATGAAATGGCTAAAAAAAGTCACGTTAAGGATAAAATTAAATTTGTTGGCTATGTCGATTCGCAAGATAAACCGGCGTTGTATTCACTGGCCCAGGTTTTTTGCTACCCATCATTTTATGAGGGTTTTGGTCTGCCTCCGCTAGAAGCTATGGCTTGCGGCACGCCAGTTATTGTAAGTAATGTTTCTTCTTTACCAGAGGTTGTCGGCGGCGCGGGGCTGTTAGTTGACCCTTATAACAAAAAACAAATAGCCGATGCGATTATAAAGCTTTACAGTGATTCAGAGCTTAGGGATAATTTATCTTTAAAATCACTAGAGGAGGCTAAAAATTTTACTTGGGATATGACCGCAGATGAACTTTTACAAGTGATGGGTTGAGGGGACTGGCGCGAAAGCACCTAGTCCCCGTTGTGGCCGATTTTTGTAGTGTGGCCTGCTGTACACTTGTAAGTGTGCGTGATCTTGCGCCTCCCCTGTGAGGCGCTATACGCTTTTGAGGTACGGCGGCGGCAACCAGGCACTGGACACAACCCGAACAACACTTTGATTCGAGAGCGTATGCGCATAGCACCGCCTCCTTCCTTCCAAATTATGCTACTCTAAATACAAAATAAGTCAATATGAAAATAGGTATAGATGCCAGAATGTACGGACCAAAAGTTACCGGGATTGGTAATTATGTTAAGTATTTGCCGGAGCAATTGGCCAAAATTGATAAAACCGATGAATTTTTTGTTTTTTTATTACCTGAGCAATATGAGAAGATTACACTGCCTCCCAATTTTAAAAAAATTAAAGCCGATGTTCCCTGGTACAGCTGGGCCGAGCAATTGAAATACCCCAAACTTCTAAGACAGCATAATTTAGATATGATGCACTTTACTAATTTTAATGTGCCAATTTTTTATCGCCGTAAATTTATTGTTACTATTCATGATATTACCCCATGGTTTTTCCCGGGTCCAAATGTGCGGAAATCTTTAATCCGTAAGTTGGGGTATAACTTGACATTTAAATTAGGAATTAAAAAAGCGTGGAAAATTTTAGTCCCAAGCGAACACACTAAAAAACAGTTAATCGGACATTTTAAAATTCCAAAAGATAAAATTAAAGTGATATATCTTGGCGCGACCCACTTCTCCAAAGTTCAAAATAATGATAAAATAGTAAAGAAATATGGCATTTTAAAGCCATACCTTTTTTACGTCGGAGTTTGGCGCGACCATAAAAATTTAGATACTTTAGTTGAGGCCTTCAACAAAATTAAAGCCCAGCATGACGTTCAGTTGATTTTAGCGGGCCAAGAAGATAAAGCTTATCCTGAAACTAGGCAAGCGATAGAGCAGTCTAGTTATAAATCGGATATTTTAACGCCCGGTTTTGTCCCGGGTAGTGACTTAGCCGCATTGTACAGCAGTGCTGAAATATATGTTTTACCTTCCTTTAATGAAGGTTTTGGGTTGGGAGCATTGGAGGCCACAAATTATGGTACGCCCGTTATTGCTTCAAGCACAACCAGCGTGCCAGAAATTTTAGGGGATAGCGCGCTGTACTTTGACCCCCAAAGCGCGGAAGAACTGGCAGAGGCCGCTAATAAGTTACTCAGCGATAAAAAATTGTCCGCTAAAATCGTGGCAAAAAGCCAAGCCAAAATCAAGCGTTATGATTGGCAAACCACAGCTGATAAAACTTTACAAATTTATCATGGATAAAAAGAAATTTTACAAAAGAAAGATTCCAGCTTGGCTTAAGCGTAAATACGCATGCTCAAGCGATGGGCTCCCTGATCGTTGCTACCATACCTTAGCCGTTGAAAAGTTTTCACCAGCTGTAAAAAAACTAGCTTTGGCTGACGATTTATTGACTCACGAAATAATTATTGGAGGGAGGGACCGCGAAGACGTGGCTCATGTCGGCTTGTTTGAAGTGCCAATGACAGGAGCTAAACCAGCGCTGGATGGGTTAAAGCCGAAAGTTAAATCTCAAGAGCAGGCAGAAGATTTAGTTGATGATATTTTCAGCGCGAAGCCAAGATGGCAATTTCATTTCCCTGCCAGGCAATCAGCGATAGTCTTTGCAAGTTTAATAATTTTAATTGTGCCGATATATCTAGGTACTGCCATTAAAAATTTGATCAACACTAGGGACGCTGTTGCCGCAAGCGGTCAAAGCGCCTTATTGCATTTGATTTCGGCTCAATTAGCAATTGATCAACTTGACATCATCAAAGCCGAAAGGGAATTTGCCGAAGCGGCTGTAAATTTTCAAATTGGTCAAAGGTACGTTCAAGAATTAGACCCGGTTTCTTCTGAGGCTTTGCAATGGTTTCCGCAAACACGTAATCCGCTCAATGAAGGGTTGAACCTATTAAAAACGGGCGAAAACTTGTCGTTGGCTGCCCAAGAGATTGCCAGCGGCGTCAATGCTTTGTTGAATTCTCAAGATGACGTGTTTATGGGGTTGCAGGCCTTTCAGGAAAAATTAGTTATTGCCCAGCCCCGGATTGCCCAAGCTCAAGCTAGTTTGCAAAATTTAAATTTAGAAGTTTTACCATTGCCCAATGGCGGCAATATCACTGACTTGGAAGAACAACTGCCAAAAATTCAAAAAGCACTAGACTACTTCACCTTACTGTCTGATTCATTGCTAGAAATTCTTGGGCATGATCAATGGCAAAGATATTTATTAGTTTTTACAAACAATAATGAACTGCGTGGCGTGGGAGGTTTTATGGGCAGTTACGCTCTTTTAGATGTAGACCGCGGACGCATAAAGAATTTAGAAATACCGCCGGGCGGCACTTACGATTCTCAGGGCAATTTGATGGTATATCAGGCGTCACCCAAACCACTACAATTAATTAACCCAAGGTGGGAGTTTCAAGACGCAAATTGGTCGCCTGATTTTCCAACTACAGCTGAAAAAATAAGATGGTTTTATGAACAAAGCGAAGGCGCAACCGTGGATGGCGTTATTGTTATAACCTCGGCGGCGGTTGAATCGATGTTAAATTATATCGGTCCAGTCAATTTAGCCGGCTATAACACTATCGTCACCAGTGAAAATTTAGAAGAAGCGCTGCAGCAAAACATTAGACAGGCGCGCGATGAAGGCAGTCCGACGCCCAAGCAAATTCTTTCAGACTTGGCTCCTTTGTTACTCGACCAAATTACTCAATTAGACAAAGAAAAAATGATCGGTTTTTTGGATTTGGTGCATGAGCAGCTTAAAGCTAAGCAAATTGTGATAAATTTTTCTGACGAGGACCTACAACAATTAGCTTTAGCCCTGGACTACGGAGGCGCAGTTAAAAAATCTGAAGCCGATTACTTGTTGATTGTGAATTCAAATATTGCGGGGGGTAAAACAGATCAGGTAATAGATCGAACTTACAATCTAACCACTCAAGTTGGGCCTAATGGCGACATAGTCAACACTTTAAGTTTAACTTTTGAGCACCACGGCATTAAAGGCACGGATATTTTTACTGGCGTACAAAACAATAACTACCTAAGGGTGTACGTGCCGCTTGGTTCAACTCTTATAAGCGCTAGCGGATTTGAGCGTCCAAATTCTTCGCTTTTTGAATCACCGCCGAGCTACTATAAACAAGACGTTCAATTAGCCAGCATTGAGCAAACGGCAAAATTTGATGCTGATACCAAAACTGACATTTACCAAGACATGGGCAAAACAGTTTTTGGCAATTGGCTAAGGGTCAAACCCGGGGAGACGAAAACTGTAACCTTGAGTTACCGCTTACCTTTTCGGTTTGGCGAAATTTCATCACAAGGCAAAACAGTCCACTCATTGCTGTGGCAAAAACAAAGCGGGACTATGGCCGATAAATTTAGCGCCCAACTAGAATTACCCAAAGAAAGTTTAATTTTAAGAAAATATCCTGACCACGTGATACGCTCTGGCAATATCTTTGGATATCAAGATGCCTTAAAAGAAGACCGTTTTTATGGTATTATTTTTGATGACTAACTATGGCGGGCAAACAAAACAAAAACAAACCACAATCTAAGCCGGCAAGCAACATCGCAAGTTTATATCGTGATAAGGACGGAACTTTACCGGATATCTCCAAATTAGATATGCGTCCCAAAAACCGTTTGCGAAACATTTTGCTGCCGGCGGCTTTAATTTTAATTATTGTTCTCGGGATTGGGTGGCTTAGCACAATATTGTTCCGTTCTGGCGGAGAATATCGCGGCAACAGCGTTGAAGTTGAATTTTTTGGACCGGAAGAAATTACATCTGGTGATGAAGTCACTTTTACGCTGCGATATTCAAACTTAGAGAAAGTGTCGCTCAACAACGTTGAATTAGTTTTGCGCTATCCCGGAGCTTTCACATTTAAAGAGTCAAAGCCGGTGCCAAGTAATGATTTTCAAAATAGTTGGAATATTGGTACGCTGGCGGCAGGAGAATCGGGTAAAATTGAGATAGTTGGCACTTTGGTAGGCGAAATAGGTGAAATTATTAACATTGATTCTAGCGTTACTTTTGAACCTGAAAATTTTGGCTCAACCTTTAAAGAAACTGATACTTTTTCAACCCAAATTACTGATACTTTGCTTGAGCTGACTATTGAAGGGCCGCAAGAAACTGTGCCGGAAAAACAAATTACTTATACCATTAAGTACTTGAATAATTCTGACCATGATTTGGAAAATTTGCAAATCCGAGCGGACTACCCGCTTGGCTTTGTTTTTCAATCGGCCGAACCTGACCCGTCAGTGGAAAGGTTTGCTTCTGAAACCGAAGAGATTCAAACGAATAATTTTTGGCACATAGAGTCTTTAGACAAATTAGAAGAAGGAGAGATTAAAATAACTGGCGGGTATTTGCCTGATAATGATGTAACCAAAGAATTTAGCGTTAAGTTTGGGTTTTTGCGCGATGAAGAATTCGCCATTCAACAAGAAAAAACATTTGTGACTAAGTTAGTCAAGCACAATTTTGTCCTTGATTTAATCATTAATGGCTCTGATTTGGACCAAGCTATAAATTTTGGTAACACTTTAAATTACACAATTGGCTACAACAATTTAGGCAATCAAACTTTAAGCGATGTTGTAATTGTCATGAATTTAGACTCCGAAATTATTGATTGGGAATCAATTAGTGATAATTTAGGCGGGCAAATTGATGAAGAGTCTGGTACTATCACCTGGAATAAAGACGTTCTCCCGCAGCTAGCCGCGATTGGTCCGTTGGCTCAAGGCGGTATAAACTTTGCTCTCCGGATCAAAAATTTTGATGAACTTGACCGACAAAGTGATGAACTTTCAGTAGTCAGCACGGCAGTCGCCAATTTAGGCAGAATAGATAACGTTGAATCCGGGGTGGAAGTGCGAAGTTCAGATATTAAAAACTCAATTAATACTCAAGTTGAGCTTCGGGCTGAAGCGCGCTATTTCAATCAAGATAATATAGCCGTTGGTTCCGGCCCGATTCCGCCAGTGGTGGGGCAAAAAACCACTTACCGAGTCTATTGGTTAATCAACAATAGCTTTCACAGGATTCAAAATGTAGAAGTAAAAACGGTACTGCCTGATAACGTTGAATTTGCCGATAAATTTTTAGTTTCAACAGGCGAGCTAGTTTATAGTAGCACCGACAACGAAGTAGTTTGGTCGATTGGCAATATTCCAGAAAATAAATCATTTGACGAGGTGAATGTTTGGTTTGATGTTATTTTAACTCCAACGTCAGACCAAAAAGGCAAGATCGCTTCATTGACTAATCCGGTAACTCTCACCGCGACTGATGCGGTTACTAATTCTTTAGTCAGTACTGCCGTGGAGGCGATCACTTCTAATTTATTTAACGATCCTCAAGCGTCAGGTAAAGGCATAGTTATTGGCATCGGCGAGTAATTTTTTGGGCGTTCTTTTAGTTGTGGTATAATTTATTTATGTCACAAAACATCGGTTGGGCAATTTTACGCTTTATTTTGCGCGATTTAATCGGGCAAATTTTATATTGGCCGATTTGGTGGTTTGGTCCAGGATTGTTAAAAATTTTGACATTGGCCATGGGAGAGATCAATAACGCGGCTGAAAGCCTAAGTTTGCGTATTTGGGTTAAAAGTTTGTTTAAGCCAATGTACGCCCAATTTGATTTATCCGGGCGGCTTATAAGTTTTGGAGTGCGGTTAGTGGTTTTAATTTTACGGGTAGTGATATTAATGATTTGGACTGCCTTGATCCTGTTTTTAGTTTTGATATGGCTTATTTTTCCTATTGCGGTTTTATATTTATTCTGGCTTAACTTTATCAATCTTTTTTACGTTTATGTCAGCTTCTAACCCAATAACGCATACCTGGGGGCGAAGAATTGACGCTTTAGCTTTGGCTGAACGCAAGGTTGAAAAAATAGTTAATGCCGCGATTGACCTGGTACTGATTGTCTTTGGGGTGGTTGGCTTTGGCCTACTGTTGTATCGGTTCGTACAACTATCTATTTTAGGACAGCCGGTTTGGTTTTTTTGGCAAATCAAAGATGGCTTAATGTTAATCGTCTGGCTAAGTTTTATGTTGGACGGATTTTTGCTGTATCGGGTGCAATGGAAGTTTGGGCAAATTAAAACTTTGCCGGCCAAAGCCACAAAACAAAGCGTCGACATTAGCCGGTATTTTTCTTATGCCTCGCTTGCCGCTATTGAAAAAGCTTGGGAGCTAGCCCAAGAGTATAAGCACGGCTTAGTTCTGCCAATTCATTTATTTATCGCCTTATTGATGCAAGGGGAAATAAGCATTTTGTTTTGGCGGCTGGGCGTTAAGCCAGATGCCTTGCGGCACCGTTTGGCCAAGGTATTAGCTAAAGAGGCTAAAGCCATGGACGCCGAGCCGAAATTAAGCGATGAGTTTATGCGGATTTTAGAATCTAGTTTCAATTTAGCCGAGTCAACAAAGCAATCGAGGGTAGAATTAACGGAATTGTTAGTCGCTACCGTTGAGAAAGATCAGCTGATAGAAGACATGTTGTATGAAATTGAAGTTGAGGTTGATGATATTAGAAACGTTGCCTCTTGGCGCCGAGTTCGCGAACAGCTTTCACGGCAGTGGCGTCAATTTAAATTTAAAGCTCAATACAAACCCAAGTCAGGGATAAATCGAGCCATGACCGCCATCGCCACACCAATTTTGGAAACTTTCGCCAGCGACCTCACCACGGCGGCAAAATTTGCGTATCTATCTCCGTGTGTGGCACGCGAAAAAGAGTTAGATCAAATTTTTAATTTAATTAAAACCGGCTCAAAGCGAGGGGCTATTTTAGTCGGCCAGCCGGGAGTAGGCAAGGAAACTATCTTGCACGGTGTGGCCCAATTGATGGCGGCTGAAGATGTACCTAAAACTTTGCAAGATAAAAGGTTATTAAGTTTTGACGTTAATAAAATTATTGCCGGAGTCAGCCCGGCGGTTGCCGAAAAAAGATTGTTAGTGGCAATAGAAGAAGTCGTACGTTCGGGAAATATCATTTTAGCCGTACCTAATATTCATCACTGGGTTGGTGTCAGCGTCGGTTCCAGCGGTAGCTTAGATTTGGCGGCCGCGCTAGCCACGGCTATTAACAAATACAAATTGCAAGTTGTTGCTACTGCGACGACTGAGGAGTTTCGCCGCTTTTTAGAAAGCCACGCGTTAACTCAAGCCCTAGAAGTTATCCAGGTGGATGAGCCGAAAGGCAATCAAGCGATTCAAATTTTGGAAGCCAAAACCGGCCCGATTGAATATAAGCATAAAGTTTTTTTCTCCTATGCCGCAATTGAACAGGCGATTAATTTATCCGACCGGTATTTGGTGGATAGATTTTTGCCTGATAAAGCGGTGCAAATTTTGGAACAGGCGGCCAGTAAATTTGAGGGCCAAGCCAAAAGCAACTATTTAATTAGCGGCGATGATATTGCGGCTATTGTGTCGGACAAGACCAACATTCCGTTAACCAAGATTACCGAAGCTGAAACGGATAAATTATTGGATTTAGAACAACGCATCCATGAGCGGTATGTCAATCAAGAAGAGGGCGTAAACTTAATTGCATCTAGCATCCGCCGGGCGCGCGCTGAAATGAGAGATTCTAACCGCCCAATTTCAAATTTTTTATTTTTAGGTCCTACGGGTGTGGGTAAAACTGAATTAGCCAAAACCTTAGCCGCAATTTATTTTGGCGCAGAAGCTAACATGATTAGAGTTGATATGTCTGAATACCAAGAACCGGGTAGCGTTTCAAGGTTGATTGGCAGTTCGGCTGGCGTTGGAACTGGGGTGGCTGGATATCTAACTGAAGCTGTGCGGCAAAAGCCGTTTTCAATTGTGCTTTTAGATGAGTTAGAAAAAGCACACCCGGATATTTTAAATATACTGCTGCAAGTTATGGACGACGGGCGGCTGACTGACGGTAAGGGCAGAACAATTGATTTTACCAATACAATTATTATTGGCACGTCTAACGCCCATACTCAATTGATTCAGGAGCGCATTCAGCAAGGTAAGTCAGTGGCAGAAATCCACACTGAGCTTATGGAAACTGGCGCGTTAGAAAAGTTTTTTCGGCCAGAATTAATAAATCGGTTTGACGGCGTAGTCGTATTTAGGCCGCTAAATATGTCTGAAGTGCAAAAGATCGCTGCTTTAATGTTAGATAAAGTGAGACAGCGTTTAGCCAATAAAGGTTTAAAATTAGAAGTAACTGATGCCGGTTTGCAAGATATCGCTAACGCCGGTTACAATCCGAAGTTTGGAGCGAGGCCTTTGCGCCGGGTAATACAGACGCAAGTTGAAGATGTTATCGCTAAAGTAATTTTAGAAAAAAAGGTAAAACGCCGCGATACGGTTGTGGTTGGTAAAGATCAAAAAGTAGAAATTAAACCAGCGCCCGAACTTTAATGCTGCAATCGCAATTCATTATCCCATTTACCTGCGCTTTAATTTTTTGCTCGGCCTTAACTCCGGCAGTAATTAAATTGGCGAGGCTTTTAAATATTCAAGACGCACCGGCAGTTAGCCGCAAAATTCATTCTTATCCGGTGCCTTTGATGGGCGGCTTAGCGATTTATTTAGCCTATGTTTTGGCATTGTGGTTATCATTTAAATTAGGCTATTTTGAGGGCACTAAAATAATTTGGCCACACGTCACTGCGATGCTGATTGGCGGTGGAGTTTTAATGCTTGGCGGAGTTCTAGACGATAAGTTTAATTTAAAGCCAATTCAACAAATTTTTTTTCCTGTCATTGCGGTTTTGATAGTGATTTTTAGCGGATTATCAATTGAATACTTAACCAACCCAACCGGAGGGATAATTGACCTTGCGCAAACCCCGTTGCTGTCCTTGGGGCTAACTTTTATTTGGCTTTTAGCGATGACATATACAACAAAAATTTTAGACGGGCTTGATGGCTTGGTGGGCGGCATCACAGTCATCGCCGCGATGATAATTTTTGCAGTTAGCTTGAAATGGGATAGCCAGCCGTCTGCCACATCAGTATTAACTTTGATTTTGGCCGGCAGTGCTTTGGGCTTCTTAATTTTTAATTGGCATCCGGCCAAGATATTTTTAGGCGAAGGCGGTAGCGTCGTAACCGGGTTTTTTATCGGGGTGCTGTCTATTATCTCTGGCGCTAAAATCGCGACAACTTTATTGATTATGACAATTCCAATAATTGATGTGGCTTGGGTTGTTTATCAAAGGCTTAAAGACAGGGCTCATCCGCTTAAAACAGGCGACCGGCGGCATTTGCATTTCCGTTTATTAAATATTGGTTTTACCCACCGGCAGTCAGTTGTCTTCTTGTTGGTTATTTCAGCCCTTTTTGGCATTACAGGACTATTTCTTAACACTGTGGGTAAAATCGCTGTATTAGCCATTTTGAGCCTTTTAACGGTGTTATTTTTATGGTTTGTGCTAAAAAAATACGAGAAAAAGGTGAGATAAGCATTCAGACCAATTGTCATCCTGTGGAGCTAATAGGCGGCGGCAGGATCTCAGGTTAAATAAAGGGGATTGCGACGATCCCCGAGCCAGGCTCGGTTCGCTAGCAATGACAGATGAGTTGACAATTTTAATCAAATCATTTAAACTCTGGTCTATGAATTTAGCAGTTATTAAAACCGGCGGAAAACAGTATGTTGTCACCCCTGACAGCAAGCTTAAAATTGAGAAAATTGCCGGTGACAAAGGCATTGAGTTTGAAACTTTACTAATGGCCGACGATAAAGGTGACAAAGTTGAAATTGGTCAACCATCATTAGGCAAAAAAGTCAAAGCCAAAGTTTTAGGGCAGGGGAGAGCTAGAAAAATTACGGTTGTTAAATACAAACCTAAAACCCGCTACAAACGGACCCTTGGCCACCGCCAGCATTTCACTCAAGTCCAGATTGAAAAGTTTTAACACTTTGTCGTCCTCGACTCCGATCGGGGACCCAGAAATAAAAACCTCCCCCAACAGGGGAGTTTTTTTGTTTTGAATAAAGGTTGTGCCGCCACGCCCAACAGGGGAATGGCGGCAACAAGAGAGCGTTGTTGCTCAGGTAACGTCGACAGGCTCGACGTACTCTGCATTGGGCATGAGCCTAACCACTAGGCCCTTCCCGTCCCAACCGCGCTCCCTCAGGTGCGACGTTGCGGCAGTCCGCGCGATTTCCAGCATTGAATAAGTGCCGGGCTCGCGGCAAAGCCAGACGTTTGGCCCAGGTAGGCCATTTTGAGGCTGTAAAAACCACCCGCGACACTTCATGACTCTCCTCCCTTTCCTTGTTAACACAGCCTATTTATTTTACAGGCTATTAGGCTAAGGTCAAGTGAGTAAAGTGTGCAAAAAAATAATATACTACCGATTGTCATCCTGCCTGCCCGTCCTCTGGCGGGAGGAGTCGCGAGCGAAGTCGAGGGAGGGCGTGAGGATCTCAGGTTATAAAGTTAGAGATTGCGACGCTCATTTGACTCGCTCGCAATGACATTAAAGTTCTTTACGGTTCTTGAGCGCTGATTCCATGGTAATGTCATCTACGTGGTCCAATTCAGCGTTCATGGGGATTCCTCGGGCGAGGCGAGTGACCTTGATATTTAAAGGTTTGAGTGCTTTAGCTAAGTATAAAATAGTGGATTCGCCTTCAATGGTTGGGTTAAAGCCTAAAATGATTTCTTGGGCCGGCTCCGCTTTAAGGCGCTTTATAAGTTTATCAATGCCAGTGGATTCAGGTGTAGCGCCTTCTAACGGATTTAATAACCCGTCTAAGTTATGGTACAAACCTTTATAGTTGCCGGAAGATTCAAGGGCGATAATATCTTGCGGGCGGGCGACAACACAAATAATTTTGTGGTCGCGCGTGGCGTCAGTGCAAAATTGGCATAATTTGTTTTCGGTATAAATAAAACATTTTTCACAGCGGTTAGTCAGCTTTTGTAAACTTCCCAAATCTTCGGCAAAGGCTTTAATTTCTGCGGGATCACGTTTGAGTAAATAAAAAACGAACCGGGCGGCGGCTTTAGGCCCAATGCCAGGTAATTTACTAAAATGCTCAATTACTTTTTCAATTGGTTTAGGATACGCCATTAACTATGTTTTTTAATGATTCCTCGTTCTTTTAATTTTTGTATAACTGCATCATAAAAGGAAGGATGGGTATTCCAATCAGTTTCATTGCTTTCATTAACCAAATCGCACAGCTGCTGGCTAGTTGCACTCTCAATGCCTTGCACTCTAATATCAACATTTTTTGGGTTATATGAATTGGGGTCCGATTGGCGAAGTTCGGCTAAATGCATCAGCATATCAGTTAAAACATTCATATCTAAACTCCACTTTAATTCTTCTGTTTTTTCTCTGTCTTTGCCTCCTGGAAACTGAATAATTTCACCCATATTAGTAATTTATCGTATGTGTCATTACGAGGATTGAACGGTAGTGAGCGACGCGGTAATCTCAGTCCTGCCTACCGGCAGGCAGGGATTGCGACGCTTCGCTCGCAATGACACTTTTTACTTCTTCTTAGCTGTAGACTCTTTCCCACCTGCAGCACTTCGCGCAACAGTTTGGGCAGGCGCCTCAAGGGACTTTTTGGTCGTAGCCTTCTTGGTTGTAGTTTTTTTAGTAGCTGCTTTTTTCTCTGCTGGCTTTTCTGTTGCCGGTTTAGCCGCCGTATTTTTGACTGGAGCAGGGGATTTCAAGTTCGGATCAGTTAGAATTTGAATAATCTTATCTAGCTTTCTGTTTAAATTACGTAACTCTTCTGCCAAGGCAGGGGATTTAGCTTGCGGTTTTTGGTTGCGGGCACCTTTTAACTTTTTGAAACAATCATTGCAATAAACAGGTTTGTCGCCGGTTGGCTCAAACGGCACTTCAGCGTCTTTACCGCAATTGGTGCACTTTGTCTTATACATTTTGCGTTCTGGCCGTTTCGGTTTTTCATCGCCCGCACCTAGTCCAAATATCGCCATATGTTTATTTAATTATTCTGGTTTTTAGTTTCCTCTCCCTTGAGGGAGAGGATGAAGGTGAGGGGGAGTTTATTCGTCACCTCACCCAACCCTCTCCGAATCGGAGAGGGACTATTTTTATGAATTATTTAAATCATCATCCTTCTTCGGAAAGCCCCAAGACCATTTCGGCTTTTCGCCCTTTTTGTATCCAAAATAAAGCATTATCCCAGCGCCAATCACTATACCTAAAAGCATAGCACCTGGTGCATCATCAACTTCTCCAATGTAAATGCCACCAAACGCAATCGCTACGCCTATGGCCGTAACTACCCAGCCCTGCCATTTCACCGGCACCCAACCCCAACCAAAGGCTTTGCGCTTAAACCAATAATGGTTTGGATTGTCTTTTAGATATTCAATGTATTTTTTCATTGGGTTCATAACATTACGTTCCCTCTCCCTATGGGAGAGGGTAAGGGTGAGGTTACAGATGTCTTGTTTAGAAGCATAGAATCATAGCGCCTTTGAACTTCCCTACCTCACCCAACCCTCTCCGAATCGGAGAGGGATTATATTAATTATCTTCCAAATATTCAATGTATTTTTTCATTGGGTTTATATTGATATGTCCCCCTGTTAAGGGGGATGTAGGGGGTTTTTATTTATTATAACCCCTCCTCACCTCCCCTTGACAGGGGAGGAATCTTAGTCTTCCAAATATTCGCAATAACTCTTAATTGGGTTCATATTTTTATAAAATTCTGGCAGCAATAGCCTGCTTTAATATTTCTTTTAAATCCTTTTAAGAGTTATCTCTATTATCGGGAGTCTTTATACCGCTAAGTTCCAATCTGCAAATTGGGCAAGTTGTTACGTTATTATTGTGGCTCATTCTTTTATGCCCCTGGCATATTCGGGATAGTGATTTCGCCTTTGCGGACTTTTTCCGCCATTATTTTTTGGACTTTTTTAATAGCTTCGTCAATGGCGTCGGGGAGGTCGCGTTCAATTGATTCGCGGGATTTGTCTTCCGCAATTTTAACTGATTGCACCTTTTGATTCCCGTCCATCACAATCGTGATCCCATTTTTAGTTATTTCGGCCTTTTCTTTGGCTAAAATATTTTGCATGGTTTTAGCTTCAGAGCGTAAGTCTTTGTATTGTTTTAATTTGTTGAACATTGTTTTTGATTATTTATTAGTAACTTCTACCTCACCCCCGCCAAAGGCGGGCGTGCAACCCTCTCCTGAGACGTCTGACGTCCTCTGCTAGGAGAGGGGCGCTTATTGCAATTTTTCTCTCCTCTCCCTTGATGCCTGCCCGCCTTTGGAGGGTGAGAGGGCAAGGGTGAGGGTGCATTAACTACTTACTTAATGATTTAAAGGTGACGGCGTTTTCGTCAAAGAATAGCTGGATTTTACCGGTTGGACCGTTACGGTGTTTGGCTACGTAGACTTCGGCTAAATGCTGTTTATCCGGCGGCAAGTCTTTGTGGTACATTGCTTCACGATAAATAAACATTACCACATCCGCGTCTTGTTCAATTGATCCTGATTCTCTCAAGTCAGCTAAGCGGGGGATATGCGATTCGCGTGACTCCACGCCGCGAGAAAGCTGAGATAACGCGAGCACCGGCACGTTTAGTTCACGGGCAATGGCTTTTAAGTTGCGTGAAATTTCGCTCACTTCCTGTACTCTGTTATCGTTTTGCCTAAAGCTTTCCATTAACTGCAAATAATCAATTAAAATTAAGCCTAAGCCATGTTCTGATTGCAAGCGGCGGGCTTTGGTCCTAATCTCCATGATGTTGGAATTAGCCGTATCATCAATATAAATTGGCGCTTCGGAAAGCAGGCCCATGGCTTGCCCAATGCGTGTAAAATCATCGTTTTCGCCATGGTCAGAAAGTTTGCCGGTTCTCATTTTCCAAAGGTCCACGTTCGCGGTTGAACAAAGCAGGCGGTCAACTAATTGTTCTTTACTCATTTCTAATGAATAAATCGCGACTGGAATTTTATTTTTCAGCGCCACATTGCGGGCAATGTCCATGGCCAAAGTCGTTTTTCCCATCGACGGGCGAGCGGCTAAAATAACTAAATCAGATTTTTGTAATCCGCCCAAAATGTTATCTAAGTCATTGTAACCGGTAGGGATACCGCGCAGCTTACCGCTTTCTTTGTGTATTTCGTCAATGCGGTCAAAAGCTTCAACTAAAATGTCTTTGATTGGATTAAAAGCGCGTTTTAAAAACTTTTGCGAGACCGCAAATATACTTTGTTCTGATTTGTCTAAAGTTTCAGAAATGTCAGTGTCTTCGTCAAACGCTAAATCCGCAATTTCGGCCGAGGAGTGGATAAGCCTTCTTAAGGTGGCTTTCTTTGAAATTATTTTAGCGTAATTAACGACATGGCTTGAAGTTGGAACAGCGTTAGCCAAACCTGACAAATAGCTTTTCCCCCCGACTATATCTAATTGCTTACGCTCGCCAAGTAAGTTGCCTAAGCTAAGTAAATCAATTGGTTCGCGTTTTTCATAAAGTGTTTGCATCGCTTCATAAATATAGCGGTGGGCGTCTTTGTAAAAATCATCCGGGTTAATAATATCCGCTACCTTGACTATCGCGTCTTTATCCAATACTAAAGCGCCGAGCAGTGATTGTTCGGCTTCAAGGCTGTGCGGTGGCACTTTATCGCCAGTTTTAGCCTCTGATTTTGTTAAAAATTCTATTTTTGCCATAAAACGTTGTCATTTCAACTTTCTACAATTGTCATTCCCGCGGAGGCGGGAATCTCTATTAGTATTGAGATCCCCGGGTCAAGCCCGAGGATGATAATGTGGTCACGTCAATATATCTTACTGATTTTCCTTATTTTTTTCAAGTCGTCAAAAGTCCATAAATCGTTGATAAGGAGTGTATAAATAGATATTTAATTGACCAGATACGTTAAAAAATGTAAGGTATTTTTATACTGTGTTTGCCAGGATGGAGGCTATATGCCACGTCTGTATTCGGAGTTGGTGGGTACCCATTTTTTTGTAAACTTTGTCTACACTCTAATGGATATGTAATTATTAATTGTTAATACTTGTTGATGCTTTCTGGCAAATACTGCTGGAGGCATTTTTAGTTTACTATGAATCCG